>JFJP01039855.1_pt1 | contig 12475 bp, 13 predicted proteins | sample 431651 | NCBI WGS metagenome assembly JFJP01 (sample SAMN02602958, study PRJNA72255) | Microbial mat metagenome, whole genome shotgun sequencing project. | biome: fresh water; feature: sink hole; material: water; isolation source: purple microbial (photo- and chemosynthetic) mats found in... | reverse complement strand
CGTAAACCCGAGACCGAGCAGCACTGTTTCAATCTTCGATTTCAACCGGAACGCATCCGCCTCTTCCTGCTTATGCTGAAGTTCGCCGATGATCTCCAGCAGTTCCATATACTCTTCGCTGGTGTGATCGGTCACGGCAAGTTTTTCGTACGCTTCGTTCAGTTCCTGCTCGATCATCAGCACATCTTCAAATGCGGACTCGACCTCAGTATAGAGCGATGCGTCGGAATCGACCACCGCATCCTGCGGCAGATAGCCGACCGAAACAAACCGCGCTTTACTGACGCTTCCTTCCATCGGCGGATCGATGCCGGCGATGATCTTCATCAGCGTGGATTTGCCTGCGCCGTTGCTCCCAACAAGTCCAATACGGTCGTGCGGATTGACAGTGAATGAAATATCGTCGAACAGATATCGTTCGCCAAAGTTTACGGTAAGATTGTTTAATGCGAGCACGAGAAATAGGTATTAGGTGTTAGCTATTAGAAATTAGTTAGAGAAAAATTTATAAATATAAAAACATGTCATTCCCCAAAAGCATGCGTCATTCCCAATGGAATATGTCATTGCTCCGAAGGAGTCCCTTGGGGACGTGAAGTCCCGATGTTTTTTATCGGGACGACGAAGCAATATGAGTGTAGGAAAGCAAAAAACCTCAACAAAACCCAAGCAAACCATCCACAAACTCACCACAATGGAAACCTTAAAAAAACATTATCCCGACGCAAGCCGGGATCGGTTAATATTACATTTTAATATACGAAATTTTTATATGGCTTGGAAAAAGAAAGATACCAATATTCGATTGTTGTCCTCGCGACGGCTTTTTCTTTTTACGCAAGTCCACCACTGTCGAAGACATCGCGGACAAGTAAATAAAAGCAAAGATTGATTTTAGTGTGAGCAGTTTATAATTTATGTCATATCTAACAAGCAGAAAGATAATGAACATTTTAAAATTGATAGAGCCACAATTCAACACTGATCCAGATGCATTATCATCCGGTAAACAGAAGCCGCTCACTACTGCGGTTGAAAGTATTTCTATTCAAGGGAAAAAAATAAATCGGTATACCAATGAATTCTGGACGGCAAAACAACGACAGGCATCTTCACTTCAAGAAATAAGTTACCGAGCCTGTTTCAAACCTCAATTACCCGGCTTTTTCATTAGACTGTTCACCAATGAAAATGATGTGGTGTATGATCCTTTTAATGGACGAGGCACAACAACTCTTGAAGCCGCTCTGTGTGGAAGAAAAATAATCGCAAATGATATTAATCCCTTAAGCAGAATCTTTACCGAAGGAAGACTGTTTATCCCGAATGTAGAGGACCTTTCCAATAGATTGGATTCTATTCCATTTGAAAAATCTGTTAAAGCGGATCTGGATCTCTCAATGTTTTACCATAAAAAAACTGAATCTGAGATCGTTTCCATTAGAAAGTATTTGATTAAAAGAATAAAAACAAAAAAAGAAGATGGTCTTGATCAATGGATCAGGATGGTTGCAACAAATAGATTAACCGGTCATTCAAAGGGATTCTTTTCAGTCTATACAATGCCTCCTAATCAGGCTGTTAGTCAACAAAGCCAGAAACTGATCAACAGAAGATTACATCAACAACCGGAATACCGAGATACAAAAAAAATAATCCTCAAAAAAACCAAGGACCTTTTGCGCAATTTGACCCTTGCGCAGCAGAAAAATCTTTTGAGTGCAGCGAAAAATGCAAAATTTTATTCTAAAGATGCACGGAATACGAAGCAGATAAAAAATAACACCGTTCAACTGACCGTAACGTCACCCCCATTTCTTGATATTGTTGACTATCATCAAGATAATTGGCTGCGCGGATGGTTTAACAACATTGACATGGTTGGCGTTGAATCAAAAATTACAATGTCAAAAACTGTTGAAAAATGGTCTGAAGTAATGGGAACAGTATTTGAAGAACTATTTCGGATCACAAAAACAAACGGCTGGGTTGCATTTGAGGTCGGCGAACTCCGAAATGGTAAAATAAAATTAGATGAATATGTTGTTCCTCTTGGGATCAGTGCCGGTTTTACATGTGAAGGAATAATTATCAACTCACAAATATTCACCAAGACTTCTAATATTTGGGGAGTTAAAAATAATAAACACGGTACCAATACAAACAGAATCGTATTGTTTCACAAATGAATACCTATAAAATTGTTGTCGTTACTGAAGAGATGATAAACAATGCTCTTACAATGCTGGAAAAGGTCCGGGTCAATAGAACTGTAGCGTCAAAAATTGATACATTGACAGGAATAATTGGAGAATATGTCTTTGCCCAATATTTTTATGGTGATTGGAAAATTAACAACGTTGGCAAAAACAAAGGAAAAGTAGATTTTGAAAATATTGAGATCAAAACATCTTCCTTTCCTTTCAATGAAAATTTGAACCTGCTTGTCCGTGAAGATTATGCAGCAAAAAGAAAAGCTCCTTTTTACATCCAAATAATTTTAGATGTTGAGTCTTCGAAAGCAGAGCAAATAAAACCGAATACAAAAGCGTACATTTGCGGATGGGCTACTGCTCAAGAAGTAGATGCAGCAATGGTAAAAGATATGGGTTCAAAATTATCGACAACGGGTGGATATCAATGCCGATGTATTCCTATAAAGGAATTGCATTCGATGGATGATTTCAAAAATAATTACAATCATTAAAATCTACCATAAGCCCTCCTCGCGACGATTTTTTCTTTACTCGCTTTCGGCTCCAAAGGAACACTTTTGCTACAGACATTTTCTTCAGCGTCTGACATCTTCCCTTGCTCGCTTACAAAAATCGTTTCATTGCGCTGCGGATCTGCGCTTCATTCATTCCAAAATAATGGCCAAGCTCATGAAAGAGCACTTCCCGAATTCTCAACTCGGTCTCCTCTTCGTCGCTGCAAACCGATTCGATATTCTTTTGATAGAGGGAGATCTTGTCCGGTACGGTTGCGCTCATTCCGTACCATTGTCCACGGTGGGTCAAAGGAATTCCCTGATACAATCCTAACAGCGAATGACGGTCAGATTTCACTTTCCCGAGGGCATCATCGGAAGGATAATCCTCGACAACAATGTGCACGTTCTCCACACGGTCACGAAAATCTGCCGGCAGAGAGTCGAATGCATCCTGCGCTATCTGTTCAAATCGTTCGCGTATCATTGTAGAATGTATGTGAAATCTGTTTAAGAACAAAAATAAATTCGGTCGGCGCCAGTCCAAAGAACTTCATCGGAGATGTCAGATGATGAATAGCATCGTCAGACATCGTTCTCACATGACATTTTTTTACAATTCCTTACGCAACCGACACAACTCCGCTGATTTCACTGCCGTAAACGATGCCATACAAGAAATAATTCAAATACAAATCTATACAACGGAGGATGTCATGAAAACAAGAATAGCACTGATGACCGCAATAGTTCTGATGGCAATACAGTTTACATTCGCAGTAGAACCAGCTAAGAAATTCGCTACAGAAGAACAAAAGATCGCATTTGCTACTACGAATTTACTCGCTGCATTACGGTCAAATAATCCCGGTTTGATCGAATCAGCGATGCGGATAACTGCACAGATGAAAATGCGCTATCCAGCGGTAAATGTTTCTGAGTTGATCAGTGCAATAAATAAAGTGTGGCAGAAACATCCGTCGGGGTCAACACGATATAAAGCATACATTGCAATGTCCATCTGTGAAAATCCCGAATGGTATGCAAGCGAGGAGAGTATAGTGGCAGCAAATGATGAAACTTTTTTCCGGGCAGCATCAAACTATATGAATCAACACTTTCTGAGTGCGAATGTGAAATAGCGATCACTTCCTCACTGATTCCATCATAACCCAAACAAAACCCGAAATCTATTCGATTCGGGTTTTGTTTTTTTCGGTATCATTAAGAGAATATAATATGCAGATGATTGGATTTGGAGCCGAATATGATGATACTATAGGATAGTAATTTTTAGAACAAGGAAAGCACAATGTCTCAAATCTCATTAATTGGGGAATCAGGTAAGAAATACAGTTTTCTGATACAACCAATCACAACGTTGTTCAAACAGATCGGCGCGGTTTATTTTATCACAAACCGCACTACCGACGAAATGAACAAGGTGATCCATCAGAAATTATACGTTGGTGAAACCGATAATCTTGCAAAACAATTCGATCATCCGCGCGACCCGATCCTGAGCCGCTTTGAGGCGAACTGTATCTGCATTTTTCCTGAAGAAGATAAGAAGAAACGACAGAAGATCGAGTCTGATCTTGTGGGCAATTACAACCCTCCCGGAAACGCGTAATTCTTTATTCATTCCGCAGAAATTTTCTCAACATCTGAAATCGCACCTCAATGTCATTCCGGTCAAAGACCCTACGGGTCGAGTGAGGAATCTCGATTTTATTGCTGGTAACAAAGACAAGATTTCTCTCCCGACAAACAACGCCGGGATTGAAATGACAATAAATAACATTACAGCTCGGAATGAAGAATATTCTGTTCCGCGTTCTTATCCAATCCCTTGATCTGCACTGAATCCGCAGGGTATCGCTTCTTTATTTGATGATATACCAGTACCAGTGAAAATTGGTCGCCTCGGTTGACGCTGAATTCTTTTACTTTCAATTCTTTTCCATTCACAAATGTTCTGGCGTTGTATTTCCCGTCATTATTTTTGCTGCAGCGTAATTCGATCGTTTGTTGGACTGCCATAAGTTTTTCCTCTTCTTTTCAGTAATTCAATCCCTGTAAGATACGATAAAAAACTGAATCTCTCGCACCAGCACAACAATCTATTTTATAAAAATTCACTGAACAAAAAAGGGATAATTGTTTCATGCTATGAAGTACATTACATTATAGCTGACCGTCATCTTAAAGATGACGGTCAGCTTATATATTGACAATCATCAAGGATATTTTATGCTGATCGATATTACCACAGCTTCACCCCCATTCGTTGTTGATCAAAAAACGGCAACGGAAGAATTGAAAAAACGTATGGCGGTAACACCGGTTGCAGGACGAATGATTGATATGGCCTCGAATCATTCCGGTATTTCCACACGGTATTTTGTTATTCCTGATGGTGATATGGCAGCAGAGAAAAAATTCTATTCCAATTCGGATGGCTATTTCTCCCCGGATACCAAAACGCGGATGACCGAATATGAACGGTGGTCGAAGGAATTGACTGGAAATGCAGTTGCAGAAATTCTATCAACAAACAACGTCGATGCGAGTACGATCGATCGATTGATCACCATTTCCTGCACAGGATTCTTTGCGCCTGGATTGGATTATTATCTGATCGATCGTTTCAAATTCCCCGCATCGATCAAACGAACGAACATCGGATTCATGGGTTGCGCTGCTTCACTGATCGGATTCAATACCGTGCTAGAATCAATGTCGCAGCTGCGCAGTGCGAACGGAAAAACACTACTCGTCAGCGTTGAACTCTGCTCTCTTCATCTTCAAACAGAACCAACCCGCGACAATATTCTTGCCAATATGATCTTTGCGGATGGATGTGCCGCTGCGTTATTCGATAATTCTCCATCAACAACAAATGGACTGGAACTGCTTTCAACGTCATCGTATCTCTTCAAAGATTCTGCAGAATACATGGGATGGAAGATCGGCAATTCGGGATTTGAAATGCTGCTCTCCTCCGAGCTTCCGAAGATCATTTTGAATGACGCCGCGCCGGTGTTGAAAAATATTCTCGCACAACAAGATCTTTCACCGGATCAAATAACACACTGGGCATTACATCCTGGCGGACGCGCGATTTTGGATTCTCTTCAGAATGGAATGAATATCTCCGATGAAAAAATGATCCCGTCACGTACGGTATTAAAGAATTTTGGCAATCTCTCTTCCGCTTCGATCCTTTTTGTGTTGAAAGAACTGATGAAGAACACCGCGCTACAGAATGGTGAGCTCGTATGCGCAGTTGCGTTCGGTCCGGGTTTAACAATGGAAGTCGCCATACTCAAGGTGCGGACGTAATGGAGCGAGGATACGATTCTGAAATAATGGATGATTTTTCGATCCAGGATGAACGGATCGACAGTGCGCTTCACGAATTGAAGACAATCAACATTCTTCTTGGCGGAAAAGCAGCAACGGAAAAAGGATTCCGCATTCTTCGAAAAAGGAAATCGTTACCAGATCGATTGTCGGTGCTTGATGTCGGTGCAGGAGGTGCTGATGTATTTGGAAATACGTCTGACGAATTTTCGATCACAGCGTTGGATAAAAACCCAAGAACCTGTACATATCTGCGTGAACATACACGCCACTCCATTGTTTGCGGCGATGCGATGGATATTCCTTTCCGCGATAAATCGTTTGATGTCGTTCACGTATCGTTATTTCTTCATCATTTTACAGAAGAACAGATCGTTGGTTTGATGATGTCATTTTCCCGTATTGCGCGTCATGGAATAATCATCAACGATCTCCGCCGTTCCCGACTCGCCTTGACTGGAATCAAAATTCTTACGTTATTATTCTCACGGAGCACAATGGTAAAGCATGACGCACCGTTGTCCGTTCAGCGCGGATTTTCAAAGGATGAGTTGCTGCAAATATTTGATCGATGTTCGTTGAACAATTTCATCATCAAGCGGACGTGGGCATTTCGCTGGCTTGTGGTCGTTGAATTATGATCTGTAGAACTAAGAAGTCAATATCTGAATAAAAAATCAATGTCATTGCGAATCGTTTTTTAGTGAATCAATCTTATTTAAAAAGTAAGATTGCTTCGGTCGTTGCACTCCCTCGTCCCGAAGGGACTCCTTTGGAGCAATGACCATCCAATCGTTGAGATTGTTGCGTATAAGCAAAGCCAAAGGAACTGAACCATCATTAAACATTTTGACATATTGATCATCGGAGGAGGACCTGCCGGTTCAAGTGCGGCGATCTCCCTTGCAAACAAAGGAATGACTGTTGCGATGATCGAAAAAAAGACCTTCCCGCGCGAAGTATTGTGCGGCGAATTCCTGTCGCATGAAGTGACCTCGGCTTTGAAGTCTTTCGGTCTGTACGACGAATTCCTTTCGTTAAAACCAAATCGCGTGACACATTTTCGTTTCATTCCCGAGAGCGGTTCAGCGGCAACGCATCCGCTTGGATTTGAAGGGTTTGCACTGAAACGTTCTCTGCTCGATCAATTATTGATACGAAAAGCAAAATCATTGGGGACAACCGTAGTTCAGCCGGCGGAAGTTGTTTCGATGAGACGCGTCAATAATTTCTATGAGATACTCTGTAAAACAAGCAAGGGAATAGAAACATACGCTGCCTATACTGTTATCGGGGCGTATGGCCGACAAAACATTATCGACAAATCATTGCAGCGGTCATTTGCTTCATCCCGAACAGGTTACAGCGGAATAAAATATCATGTTCCAAAAGAGATGCTGAACGGTGCTGCTGATAATGAGATACGGATTTTTTCATCCAATGGGATCTATTGCGGAGTAAACTATGTGAGTGATGCCGAAGCAACACTCTGCTTTCTTTCAGACAAAGGCATCAACCAGCTTGATCCAAAAAATGCGCTCAATGAATTATTGGAAAAGAATTCGGCATTCAGAGAATTGTTCACTCATGACCCTCTTCCCACACTAGTAAAACTTCCGGTGTATGGAACCGGAAATATTTTTTTTGGGAAACGATCGGTGATCGAGAATGGGGTTTTTATGATCGGCGATGCTGCCCGGGTGATCGCACCGCTGGCGGGAGACGGGATCGGTATGGCGATCGAAAGCGGAATACTTGCTGCAACAGTATTGACCGAAGCAAAGAAGAACAAGCGTTCGGCAGCAGAAACAGAAACACTCTACAAAAAAGAATGGAACAATCTTTTCTTGAAACGAATTCGAGTGGCATTGAGACTACAGCAGTTTGCGCTCAATTCCCGCGGTGGAAATATCGGCGGGCGTTTGATGCAGCGGTTTCCATTGTTGACGGAAAAATTAATACAATGGACCCGGCGGTGAAGAGGGCTATATAAATCTTATTCACCATAAATCTGATATAGTAGTTTTATTTGAACTGAAACAATCGAGAGTTGTTGTTCAACAATATTATGCCATTTTAATTCAGCTCCGATCCTAAAATCGGATGATAGTGGACGGGCATATCCTAGCGAAACAAGATATCCCAGATTCCATTCCGAACTCTCACTCTGTTCATCGAAAATGGTAACACTGGAAGCCACTAGATAATATCCTAATCCGGCATGTAATTGAATTCCAAACCGCTGTAGTGAGAAAAGTGCCAACACCGGTATAGCTGTTAGGGATGCAGAAAGATGAGTATTTCCGATTTCTGAAATAAATCCGTCATTTGTTGTGCTTGAGATAGGAATCCAACCTGTTTCAACTCCTATACCTAAAAATTTGCTCGATCCCCATTTTAAACGAACTGTTCCCGAAATTCCATCCCGTGTGTACTTACCTAACGTTAATTTTGGCTCTGTTAACTTATATGAATATCCTCCACCCACTTCTAGTACGAGTCGAAATGTTGTCGGTTCAGATTCCATCGTTTGAGATGAAACAAAACCGGTAAAGAACATCACAAGAATTATTAACAAACTATATTTATTGAAAGACATAATATTCAAATGCTACGAGTGCCGGATAATTGGTAAGGATCGCATCAATTTTTCCACTGGTAAAGAATGGAAGCATAAATTCCCGCTGATCGAGTGTCCAGACAAATGTTTTTCGACCCTCCGAGCGCATTTGTTCAGATTCATTCGGCAAAGGGCCGAGAGTCCAGCGCGGTGCCCATACTTTTGCATTAATATTTCGCACTTCATTCACCGACAATTCGCATAATGCATCTGCAGATGACGACAAATTCTTTTTTTTATATTCTGCGACCAATTCATCGGTTGCAAGTCCAAGATAGATATCCAATGTTCGTCCTGCAGCCGCGGCTTTTGCTTTATATTCCTGCTGTAGTGCTGCAGCGGGTGAAATTGCTTCGGGAGATTTTATGTCTAACCACACAATGGATAATGATGTTTTAGTGAGAACAACATCCATCGCTTCCTTCAATGTCGGAATCGGTTCTCCATTTTTTAGGGTACAAAGTGAACGAATTGCCGCAAAAGTAAAATTCGATACAGGACCGACACAATATTCTCCGTTCACCAATCGAGGGCTGAAGTTTTCGTCATGAAACAGAATAGGAATGCCGTCTTTTGTTAAGCGGACATCAATTTCAATTCCGGTCGCTCCAAAACTTTCAGCAAGTTGAATGATACCAAGACTATTTTCCGATTCCGCCAAACGATCTGAATTTCGTCCTCCACCCCGGTGAGCAAGGATACCAAACGTTGTATCTTTTATCGGTCGGTCGAATTGCAATGTAATTTGAGTTACTGGTTCCGAAGAGCCTTCGCCAATTTTTCCGTGAAATTGAAATGCTGTGGTAGGGTTTATTCCTTGCAGCAGTGAAATTCCATTGTGCTCGGCAGGAATTTCGAATTGAGCTAATCCTGTTTCGCTTCCCTGCGTATAGCGCCAGTACCCTTCAAAAATAAGCGTGGAGTCAATTCTTCCGCAATGGAAAACAATAAGTCCTGCATTCTTTCCGGTAAAGACCGAAAGGGTATTTCCGGTTCCTTTAATCACAACTTTTTTCCCAAGTTGATCTGCCCCTTCAATCACTGTATAGATTCCATTGAGTCGTTGAATCTGGTTGGGAAGTATTGACTGCGATCCAGCAAGTTTTCCCCCACCTGAAAATGCAGGGATATTCACAATGTTATCCTGCTCGCACGATAGTACTATCAGTGAAAAAAGAATAATAAATATTTTATATACATTTTTTCCCATTGAGCCCTAAAATAAAAACGATATCTGCAGATCGGGATATAAAAGCCATTTATCCTGTACGGAAAATGCAAGCCAGACTTGATAGTTCGGACGTGCATAATTCGCACGAAGTGCAAACGACATATACGTTGAGTTCCAGATATCTTGTTCGAGTACAACGGATGAAATGATTCCCGCAATTTCCGGTTTCACTCTTCCTACCGATGCAGATCCAAAATACGTGTGTTGAGAAATCAACACCAGCAGTTCACTCTTTGCTGTAATTTTATACGAATCAATATCAATACCGGCGCTTATACCGGGTCGATTCAACAATCCCATGGCATTTGTATCGAATCCTTCTACATCGCCAAAACCAAACCAATATGAAAACTCATCGGAAACGGCAAATGAAATGTCTCCAATGGAATGAGACCACATTGCACCCAATGAAACGACATTGGTTATGTAGACGGTTGACACTTGTGCCGTCAATGAAAAATTGGAAGGAAGCCCGTATCGAAAGAGGGCATTCACCATCGGAATTTGCCGGATTTCTTCTTCAACAACAAAACGAGGGAATAAAGTAACCGATGCACCGATAGAATAATGAAAAGCAGAATATTCGAATGAACCAGGATAAGTAATATATGGTTCTGTTTGCGGTTCACCACTCAACAACAACGAGGTGGTAATGAATGATGCTACGAGGAAATGAATTATCAATCGCATCATAATAATTACTTTTTTGTCAAAACGGTGACTGAATCAGCTACATCAAATCCGGAAAAATCATTTCGCAATTTTTTCACAAAAAACTGCAGAGAATTTTGTTGAACGACGCATTCAATGTAGTGAAAAAACCGCATAGTATTCATTTGATTATATAGATCGTAATAGCGCTGCTCTCGCTCGATCAATAACGGCTGCAATAATCCTCCTCCTCCACCGATAACAAGAAGCTCTTTACCGTTCTTTCGGAAATGTTCATAGGAATGTGCATGACCTGAAATGAACACCGCTGTTTTCTGATACATCGAAAATGGGGTAACGAAATATCGTTGAACGCCTCGTGATGGATCAACAATAGTACTGTTCGTAAATGGCGAGTGATGACAGACAACGATCACTGAATTTATGCTGGTGTCGCTTTCAAATTTTGATAACTGTTCAAGATACCATGTTTGCTGTTGGAACCGTTCATCTTCTGTTAATTGAGAAAAATTCGAATTCAATGCTATGATTGCCACGGATTGTAGAACTACCGAATACCACATAGCAGACATCGTTGGAAATCGTTTTTGGAATTGTTCTAGTGCGGGTTTCTTGAAAAAGAAATACTCGTGGTTTCCTAACACAGGGTACAGCGGTACTCGAAGGTGTTTGTGGAATTCATCAAATGAACTCCAATATGAATCAATCATTCCTATTGAAGTAATATCTCCAAGATGAAACGCCGCAACCGCAGTCGATTCCTGTTCGATCGCGCGATAAATGAGCTTCGTTGCCTTTTCATTATCATGTTCCTGCAATCGAAGTGTTTCGATCCACATCGGCGCTTGTGTATCTGAGACAAAAATAATCGATGAATCTCGTTGCTGAGCAATGATGATTGTCGAAACGGTGAGAATAAGAAGAATTATTTTTCTCATTATTTCCCATATCGCTGTTTTACAGCTGGGATCAAATACTCAACGAAAGCGCGTTTGAAATCAAACTCATGAGCCCATCCCCATTCTTTGCGAGCCAATGAATCATCAACATCTGCAGGCCAACTGTCTACGATCTTTTGCCGTAAAACATCCGGTTTGAAATTCACCTGAGCTTTTGGAAATGCCTGTTTGATCACATCGTAAAAATCTTTTGCCGAGACACTGAATGCGCCGATATTGTAAACAACCTGCGTTAAGTTCTTTGCGGGGGTCGCTTCAAGTTTCAGCAATGCATTGATCGCATCGGGCATGACCATAAATGGAAGTGTCGCACCTTCGGGAACAAAACAGTCGTACACTTTTCCCTGCGCCGCATAATGCATCATCTCCGGACCATAATCGCTCGTGCCTCCCGTGGGTAACGTCATGGCGCTGATGAGTCCGGGAAAACGAATCCCGCGAAAATCGACATGCGCCGTGGTCGGCTGCGGATCGATCTGGCGGTAATACCAGTTATAATATCGTCCGAGGTCTTCGCAATATTTTTTATTGATGCCGTACATTGTCCGCGCATCGAGCCATTCATTCTCTTTTACTTTTCCCGCTTTCATTTTTACAGCAATGTCCGGCAGACCGTACGCTGCGATCGAACTTGGGAACAAGAATTTCACATTCTCCCCCGTTGCACGCGCCTGCCGCGCTGCAAGTTCCAGTAAACCGAGTGTACCGTCAACATTGATACGATGTCCGAGCACCGGTTCACGTTCCGCTTTGGTGGAAAGGATCGCCGCAAGATGATAGATCGTTTCAAAATCATAGAATGCAGCAAGACGGTCGAGCAGCGAAGAATCCAGAATATCACCTACGATCACTTCGTGACATTGTTCCTGTAATGTTTTGCTCAATGGATGAACATCGATCGCAACGATCCTGACATC
>JFJP01006982.1_pt1 | contig 12475 bp, 12 predicted proteins | sample 431651 | NCBI WGS metagenome assembly JFJP01 (sample SAMN02602958, study PRJNA72255) | Microbial mat metagenome, whole genome shotgun sequencing project. | biome: fresh water; feature: sink hole; material: water; isolation source: purple microbial (photo- and chemosynthetic) mats found in... | reverse complement strand
ACTCGTCATTGACCTTGTCACCCACCCGGTACGGTTTGGCTGGTTGACCATCGACGGAGATCAGGGCGCTGCCGCGTGAGCCGGCACCGCCCTGCGCGATCACCCCCAGCAATTTGAAATTGGTTTGCACATTAACCACCGCAGCCGGGCCGGCTGCCTGGCTGGCACCCAACAGCAGCGCGATCTTGTCGCTGTCGATGGGCGGGGCTTCGGCACTGAGCACCGGCTGGCGGGCTGACGGTCCGCTGGTGGGCCACTTCAGCGCCCAGTAAAGTGCGTTGCCGGCGGCCAGTGCCGCCAGCAGCAAGGTAAGCAAACGTATCAGCCAGGGGTTTGCGCCGGGGGGACGGGGTAAGCTGTGCATGGGCGCGATTATCATCGCAGCTCCCTCCGATCCGACCCAAGATGCTGGCCATGAACCTCCGAACCTTCTTTTCCACGCCACACCACGCCCATCGTGCCCGCCCGTTGGCCCGCACCCGTCGCGCGTTGTCCGCCGGTTTTACCCTGATCGAGCTGATGGTGGTGCTGCTGATCATTGGCGTGCTGGCCGCGCTGATCGTGCCCAATGTGCTCAACCGGGCTGACGATGCCCGTGTGACCGCCGCCAAAACCGATGTCACCAACCTGATGCAGGCACTCAAGCTGTACCGACTGGACAACCAGCGCTACCCCACCGCCGAGCAGGGTTTACAAGCCTTGCTGACCAAGCCCACCACCTCACCCGTGCCCAACAACTGGAAAAGCTACCTCGACCAGCTGCCCAAAGACCCGTGGGGCCAGCCCTATGTGTACCTCAACCCCGGCATCAAGGGCGACATCGACGTGATGTCTTTCGGTGCTGACGGCCAGTCCGGCGGCGAAGGCAACAACGCCGACATCGGCAGCTGGCAACCCTGATTTTTGCCCGCACTGCGCATGCAGCCCGCTCGGGCGCGTCCCACCGAGAAATCAAGATTGAATTACCGTCTGCCTGTCGGCACGCTGCGCCAACCCGGGCACAGCATCAATTTTGGCCAGGCTGTAGCAGATTTGGGGTCGGATCCCAATTCGGCCCAGCGATGCATCCATGGTGACAAACGCATCTCCGAATTGGGCTCTGACCCCAATTCTGCGGCCCGCCACGGCGCAGCATCCTGTTGGCCAACCCGCAGCAGCTTGTCATCCACCCGGCACCAATCCGGCTTCACGCTGCTCGAACTGCTGGTGGTGCTGGCCATTGTGGCCATGGCCTCGGTCGGTGTCGGCTTTGCCATGCGCGACGGCACCCAGGTGCGCCTGGAGCGCGAAGCCCTGCGGCTAAGCGCCTTGCTGGAATCCGCCCGCGCGCTGTCGCAAACCACCGGCGTGCCGGTGCGCTGGCAGGCCACCGCCGATGGCTTTCGCTTCGACGGTGCCGCAGCTGATGCCTCCGGCCAAACCTTGCCGCGTCAATGGCTCGATGCCGATACCCGCGCCAGCATCGACCCCGCCAGCAGCGTGTTGCGCCCCGGCGTACCGTCACCCCAGACCGACAACCCCACCTTGCTGCTGGGTCCCGAGCCAATCATTGCGCCGCAAGCCGTCACCCTGGCCTCAATCAGCCAGCCGCAACAGCGTGTGCGCATCGCCACCGACGGCGTGCGCCCGTTTAGCGTACAGGACGCGCCCCAGTGAAGCGCCCACCGCGTCAGTTCAGGCTAACCCAGCGCGGCTTCACATTGGTGGAAGTGCTGGTGGCGCTGGCCATTGTGGCGATAGCCCTGATCGCCGGTGCGCAAGCCAGCGCCGCCCTGACAAAGCACGCGCAGCGTCAATCAGACATGCTGCTGGCGCAGCTATGCGCTGAAAACGAGCTGGTCAAAATCCGCCTGGCACGCCAGCTGCCGGGTGTCGGCGACAGCCAGCTGCCGTGCGAGCAGGCGGGGCGCAAGCTCACAGTGGCGCTGGTGGTGCGCCCCACCCCGAACCCCAACTTTCGCCGTGTCGATGCGCGGGTGCAAGACGGCGATGTGCCAATCTGGCGCTTGACCACTGTGGTGGGGCGCTATTGATGTGCATTAACTTTCATGGCCGAGAAGGCCACCCCGAACGATGAAAGAAGGCATTCGCGGCTCGCGCCCCTCCTACAACGGCGGACTTTTGTAGGAGGGGCGCAAGCCGCGATTGAATTCAATATTTTTGAATTTAAACAGGTTCAATGCACAATCTTTCACGTTAACCTGCATGGGCGCAAAGCCCCTTGCGAAAAATGAGACTCTGTAGGAGCGGCATCCTCGCCGCGAATGCGCACCATGGCCGTCGAATTCGCGGCGAGGACGCCACACCTACAGGACAAACTGGGTTGTTTCAGGTTAACTTTCACCCATCACGCCGCCGCCTGGGGGGCTTCACGCTGATTGAGCTGCTGGTGGCCATCAGCGTGATGGCGCTGATGGCGGGCTTAAGCTGGCGCGGCATCGACGGCCTCAGCCGCACCCAAACCCAGCTAAGCCAGCGCGCCGACGAGGTGCTGACACTGCAGGCTACGCTGGCGCAGTGGGGTGCTGATCTGGATGCCATGACCAGCCAGCCTGAGCTGCCCGGCCTCGATTGGGATGGCCGCGCGCTGCGCATTTTGCGCCGCAGCAGCACGGCCGCTGCCGATGGCCTGCTGGTGGTGGCCTGGGCGCGCCGTGCTGAAAGCGGCACGGGCCACTGGCTGCGCTGGCAATCCCCGCCACTGCAAAACCGTACCGAGCTGGATCTGGCCTGGCAAAAAGCCGCCCTGTGGGCACAAAACCCCAGCGACGAAGACCGCCTGCTGGAAGTGCGCACCGTGCCGCTGGCGCAGTGGCAAATCTTTTACTACCGCAGCAATGCCTGGAGCAACCCGCTGTCCAGCGTGGGTAGCGCCGAGCCCGACCCGGCCAACCTGACAGCCACCAACAGCGTGCCCGATGGCGTGCGGCTGGTGCTGACGCTGCCTGCTGGCCAGGCGGTCAGCGGCACGCTCACGCGCGACTGGGTGCAGCCACTGCTGGGAGGTGGCAAATGAAGCCTGATTTTCATGGCCTGGCACCCACCCCGGAGCCTGATACCGCACTGCGGGCAAGCGCCGGGGGCAAGTTGCCGCAATGCAGGCATTGCGTGGCACAGCGCGGAGCCGCCATCCTGACTGCCATGTTGACCGTGGTGCTGGTGGCCACGCTGGCATCAGCCATGCTGTGGCAGCAGTGGCGCGGCATTGAGATCGAGACCGCCCAGCGCACCCGCGTACAGGCCGCCTGGATACTGGTGGGCGCACTGGACTGGGCGCGGCTGATTCTGCGCGAGGATGCGCGCCAGGGCGGTGCCGACCATCTGGCCGAGCCGTGGGCGGTGCCGTTGGCCCCGGCTCGGCTTTCGACCTTTTTGGCGGCCGAGCGCGGTGAAGCGTTGGTGGCCGACAACACCTCTGCCGACCAGGAGGCGTTTTTGTCGGGTGCCATCGACGACTTGCAGTCCCGCTTGAACGTCACCAACCTGATCGACGGCACCCAATTGCACGCACCCAGTCTGGCTGCCTGGCGGCGTTTGTTCAAACTGCTGAAACTGCCTGAAGGCGAATTGCAGGCGATGGCCGATGCGCTATTGCGCGCCGCCGTCACCGCCAAAGGGGCGGCGCAGACTGGCTCCAGGCCGCTGTTGCCCAAGTCGCTGGCTGAGTTGCGCTGGCTGGGTTTGTCGGCGCGCACGCTGTTGCAACTGCAACCCTACGTCACCCTGCTGCCCGAGCGCACCCCGATCAACCTCAACACCGCGCCGGCCGAAGTGCTGCACGCCAGCGTACCCGGTCTGGACCTGGCGCAGGCCGAACAGCTGGTGCAGGCGCGCGCAGCGCGGCCCATCGACACGCTGATGGAGGCTGACCGGCTGGTCACCAACCCCGAGGTGCAGTTTGACAGCACCGAACACGCCGTGGCCACGCGCTTTTTCAGAGCTGCGGCTGGGCCAGGCCATGGTGCAAGAGCAATCGGTGCTGCAGCGCGATGGGCTGTCAGTCAAAACCATCAGCCGCACCCGCCAGACCGTGGCCGCCGAGGCGACGATTCAAAATGGCAGCTAACTTTCATGGTCGCCCGGCCCACCCCGAAGAATGAAAGAAGGTATTCGCGGCTTGCGCCCCTCCTACAAACAAGACAAGCAATGATGAAAGAAGGTATTCGCGGCTTACGCCCCTCCTGCAAACAAGACAAGCAAAGCGCGCTGCGGACTTTTGTAGGAGGGGCGCAAGCCGCGAATGGGTATTGCCGACATGCACACAGTTCGCTGCGAGGGCGCAGCTCCTACAAGGCATCCAGCGTTGTTCACGTTAAGCAACAGCGGTTAAGCCATGGCAGCTAAGCGCTGGTTTCTGGTAGTTTGGGGTCAGAGTCCAAAATTCACCGCCCTTCGGTCGGCCCTGCGGGTGCTGCGCATGAATATTGGCATCCGACCCCAAAAAACCTGCATCGCGCGTCTGCTGAGGCGCGTGCCAAGCCGTGTACCAAGCCGAGCGCCAAATATTTGCTGTTTGCAATTGCACATTGGTTTGGTGCTTTGTTTACGAAATCAGCTCGCAATGCCACGCCCCTACAATGATTTGTTCCAAATATGCCCTTGCTGATCATCTCCCTTCCGCTTGACTGCGCCAGCTCCACGGCGCTGTATGACTATGTGCAAAGCCCTGACGGCAGCACCGCGTCGGCGCACGCCTGTGTGCCGTTGGCGCTGCTGCCGCTGCAGGCCGGGCAACAAGTGGTGCTGGTATTGCCTGCGCAAGCCTTGTCGTGGCACCAGCTGCAGTTGCCCCAAGGCAGCCTGCCACGCACCCTGCTGGCCGAGCGCGGTGGCAGTCGGCTGCGCGCCATTCTGGACGGCTTGCTCGAAGACCAATTGCTCGACGACCCGGCGCAGCTGCATCTGGCGCTGCAACCCCAGCCTGTCGCCGCTGCCCCGGTGTGGGTGGCGGCCTGCGCGCGTGACTGGCTGACGGCCGGCCTGAAAGCGCTGGCGCAGGCCGGCCATGAGGTCAGTCGCATCGTGCCGGAGTTTTCGCTGCAGGCGCTGAGCGACACCATTTTTGTGATCGCCCAACCACAGGGTGCCCAGGTCGCTGGTCTGCTGCAGCGCGATGCGGCAGGCAGTCCAGGCAGCACGGCTGTGCTGGTCTGCCCACTGGCTAGCGGCGCAGCTGGCTTGCTGGAACCGCAGTTGGCAGCAGCGACAAGTGTTGCAGAGCCCGCTACAGATGCAGCGCCGTTGCGCCACATCGTCGCCGAGCCGGCGGTGGCCGTGTTGGCCGAGGCAATGTTCAAGCGCCCGGTGACACTGCAACAGCGCCCGCAACGTCTGTTGCAGGCCGCGCAAACTGATTGGGACTTGGCGCAGTTTGAGCTGGCCCACGCCCGGCGCGACCGCCGTTGGGCGCTGGTAACCAGCGGCTTTGCCCAGTTTGCCAGGGCACCGGCCTGGCGCGCGGCGCGCTGGTCATTGGTGGTCTTGCTGCTGGTCAACCTGCTGGGTCTGAATGCGCTGGCCTGGCGCGAGCAGGCTGCCCTGCAAGCACAGCGCGCGCAAATTCGGGCGGTGCTGACCGACACCTTTCCCAAAATCCCGGTGGTGGTCGATGCGCCGCTGCAAATGGCCCGCGAGGTGGCTTTGCTACAGCGCACGCGGGGCAATGCGGCGGGTGCTGATCTGGAGGGAATTTTGGCATCATTTTCGACTCTAGCCCCCGCAGAATATGCGCTAACAGCTATTGAATACGTAGCAAATGAATTGCGTCTGAGCGGCCCACCCATGAGCCCCCAGGTACAGCAGCAACTTGAAAACGGACTCAAAGCGCGTGGCCTGAGCGTCAGCGTGCAAAACGGGCAATGGAAGATTTCACCTGGTGGTGCCCAATGATATTTTATGCATCATTAAGGCCTCTAACCTTTGCTGAGTATGCGCTACCAGCTATTGAATATAAAGCAATCATGGCCGACATGCGTTCCCTGGTGGGGCGGTTTTTCAAACTGATGCGCCGAAATACCAGCACCCACCCCAGCCCTCCCCCAAAGGGGGAGGGAGTCAAACCAATGCTCACCCGGTTGGTAAGCGGCATCAGGCTGTTGCCCCTTTCCCCGTTCAGTGATTTTTGGCTGCTGTCCCTTACCCCGCTGGGGGAAGGTCAGGATGGGGGCTGGCGGTCGGGCTTTATTCATTTGAATCGCACCCGCCCGGAGGTAGCCGCATGAACTGGCGTAGCGTGTTGCAGGCCCGCTGGCAGCGGGTAAGCCTGCGCGAGCAGCGCTTGCTGCTGCTGGCGTTTGGTCTGGTGGCGCTGGCCTTGCTGTGGTGGCTGGCGCTGGCACCGGCGTTGGCGGTGCTGAAAAATGCTGATGGCCAGCACCGTTCGCTGGCGCTGCAGTGGCAGCAGATGCAGCGGCTGCAAGCGCAGGCCAAAGCGCTGCAAGCTCTGCCGACACTGGACGCAACTGAAAGCCGCCGCGCGCTGGAGGCTTCGCTGAAAGCCCTGGGCAGCGCGGTGCAGTTGAGCGCGCAGGTCGATCGCATGCTGATCACCGTCAAGGGCCTGGAGGCGCAAGCGCTGGCGCAATGGCTGGCCAGCGTGCGGCAAAACGCCCACCTGCTGCCAACCGAGGCGCGCCTAAAGCGTGCCAGCGCCGCCGGGCTGTGGGATGGCACGCTGGTGTTCACGCTGCCGTCGCAGTGATGCGCCGTTGTTTGCCAACATGACCGCCATGGCCGCTTTACCGCGTTTTTCAGTGTCTCGTCAGCTGCGCGCTGCACCCGGTGCGCCATGGGGCTGGGCGGCAACAGGTGTGCTGCTGGGCTTGCTGGTCAGCCTGCTGGTGTTTGCGCCGGCGCGCTGGCTGGGCGCTGCCGTCAGCCAGGCCAGTGGCGGGCAGCTGCAGTTGTTGGAGGCGCGTGGTTCGCTGTGGACCGGTTCTGCCCGCCTGAGCTTGACCGGCGGTGTCGGCAGCACCGACAGCGCCACGTTGCCGGGTCGGCTGGACTGGCAATTGCGCCCGTTGCTTGAGGCTGGTGTGCCCGGTCTGGCTTTGCAACTGCAAGCCGATTGCTGTTTGCCGCAGCCCTGGGTGTGGCGCGTGTTGCCGCGTTGGGGTGGTCTGCAGCTGGCGTTTTCTGACCATCAATCCAATTGGCCGGCGCAACTGCTGGGCGGTCTGGGCACGCCTTGGAACACCATCCAGCCACAAGGGCAGTTGCAGTTGTCCACCCAGGCGCTGGTGCTGAACTGGGTGAGCGGGCGCTTGCAGGTGGCAGGCCAGGCGCAGGTGGACGCGCTGGGCATGGCTTCGCGCCTGTCCACGCTCAAACCGATGGGCAGCTATCAGCTCACGCTGGCAGGCGGCACCACGCCCCAGCTGCGCCTGACCACGCTGGGCGGTGCGCTGCAGCTGTCGGGCCACGGCCAATGGGTGGGCAACCGGCTGCGTTTTGACGGCGAGGCCAGCAGCACACCCGAGTCGCAGGCGGCGCTGTCGAATCTTTTGAACATCATCGGACGGCGCAGCGGCGCGCGCTCCATCATCAAAGTGGGTTGAATCCGCATGACACATCACCATTCCCGATCTTCCATGGGTGCAATCAAGTTAGTAGCTGTTAGCGCAATGTTGGCGGGGGCTGGAGCCCTATTTTCCATAAATTCCTGGGCGCAGACCAGCGGCAAGCCCGGCGAGCCAGTGACGCTGAATTTTCAGGCGGCGGAAATTGAAGCGGTGGCACGCACCTTTGCCAGCATCACCGGGCGCAACGTGGTGGTGGACCCGCGCGTCAAGGGTACGCTCACACTGGCCACAGAAAAGCCGGTCACCCCGGCGGCGGCCATGGCCCAGTTTGTGGCAGCGCTGCGCTTGCAGGGCTTCACCCTGGTGGAAACCGATGGCCTGTACAAAGTGGTGCCCGAGGCCGATGCCAAGCTGCAAACCGCCGGTGTCAGCATCAGCAGCGGGGAGGCCAGCGGCCAGCCGACCGGCAACCAGATCGTCACGCAGATTTTTCGCCTGAACCATGAGTCGGCCAACAACCTGGTGCCGGTGCTGCGCCCGTTGATCAGCCCCAACAACACCATCAATGCCAACCCCGGCAGCAACGCGCTGGTGATCACCGACTACGCCGACAACCTGCGCCGCCTGGGACGCATCATTGCCGCCATGGATGTCGCCAACGCCACCGACGTGGAGGTGATCCCGCTCAAACACGCCATTGCCGCCGACCTGGCACCGCTGGTGCTGCGGCTAATGGGCAGCAGTGCCAGCGCCGCCCCGGCCGGCCAGGCCGACACCTCGTTCAAAACCACGCTGCTGGCCGAACCGCGTTCCAACGCGCTGATTTTGCGTGCTGCCAATGCGGCGCAGCTGGCGTTGGTACGTTCGCTGGTGACCAAGCTGGACCAGCCCGATGCCCCGGGTAGTGGCGGCGCTGCTGGCAACATTCATGTGGTGTACCTGAAAAACGCCGATGCCACCAAGCTGGCCACCACCTTGCGCGCAGCGGTCAGTGGCGAGGCGCGCACCGTCACCCCAACGGGTGCCGCAACCAGCCCGGGTGCGCCGGCAGCAGCGTCCAGCGGCAGCGCCACCGGCGGGCAAATCCAAGCCGATGCCGCCACCAATTCACTCATCATCACCGCGCCTGAGCCGCAGTACCGCCAGTTGCGCGCGGTCATCGACAAGCTCGATGCGCGCCGGGCCCAGGTGTTTGTGGAAAGCCTGATTGCCGAGGTCAGTGTCGATAAGGCGGCTGAATTTGGCATTCAGTGGCAAGGCGCTTTGGGCAGCGCGGGCGACAGCGTGATTGGCCTGCTGGGCAGCAACTTTGGTACCGCCGGCAAAAACATCGTCAGCCTGGCCACCGGGGTCGCCTCGGGGGCCGTGGCACCGGCACGCGGACTGAATTTTGGCCTGGCGCAAAAAACCAACGGGGTCTATGTGCTGGGCTTTTTGGCGCGGTTTTTAGAAGATTCTGGTGCCGGCAATGTGCTGTCCACGCCGAATTTGCTGACGCTGGACAACGAAGAAGCGAAGATTGTGATTGGCCAGAACGTGCCTTTTCCGACCGGCCAGTACACTAACACCGGCAGCAGCAGCACCGGCTCGGTCACCCCGTTCACCACCTTTGAGCGCAAGGACGTGGGGTTGACGCTCAAGGTCAAGCCGCAAATCAGCGAAAACGGCACCGTCAAGCTGACCATTTTCCAGGAGGTGAGCAGCGTGCTGGCCTCAACCCTGAACGCCACCAGTGGCCCGACCACCAACAAGCGCACCATTGAGTCGAATGTGCTGGTGGATGACGGCAGCATCGTGGTGCTGGGCGGGCTGCTGCAAGACGAGTATTCGGGCAATGCCGAAAAAATACCCGGCATGGCCGACCTGCCGCTGTTTGGCAACCTGTTCAAAAGCGAAAACCGCAGCCGCAAAAAAACCAACCTGATGGTGTTTTTGCGCCCGGTGGTGGTGCGCGATGCGCGCGATTCTGATCGACTGTCGCTGGACCGTTATGATCTGATGCAGTCGGGCTTGAGGGCCAATCAGCCGGAAGTCAGCAAAGTGCTGACGATCAACGATTCGCCGCTGCTGCCAGCACCGCCGCCCACCTCCGGGGTGAAGACGCTGACCGGCACTGACACCCTGCCGACGGCCGCGCCAGAAGCTGTCAGAACCGCACCGTAAGCCTGATCGCGATTGCCCCGCCATGCGCTACCCCCTGCCTTACGCCTTTGCCCGCACCCAGCAGCTGCTGCTGGAAGAAGACGCTGACCAGTTGACGCTGCTGTTGCACCCGCAATCGGCCCCGGCTGCGGTGGGCGAGGTGCTGCGCAAGTACCCGCAGGCCCAGCTGCAAACGCTGCCAGCCCCGGTGTTGGTGCAGCGCATCAGCGCCGCTTACGCCCAGGGCGAATCCAGCGCCGCAGCGGTGGTCAGCGAGGTGGAAAGTGATGCCGACCTGTCACGCATGATGCAGGAGCTGCCGGCCATCGAGGACCTGCTGGAAACCGCTGACGACGCGCCGATCATCCGCATGCTCAACGCACTGCTGACGCAAGCCGCGCGCGATGGTGCCAGCGACATCCACATCGAGCCCTATGAGCGGCATTCGAGCGTGCGTTTTCGCGTGGACGGCACGCTGCGTGAGGTGGTGCAGCCCAACCGGGCGCTACATGCTGCGCTGATTTCACGCCTGAAAATCATGGCTGAGCTGGACATTGCCGAGCGCCGCCTGCCGCAAGACGGCCGCATCAGCTTGCGCATTGGCACGCGCGCGGTGGATGTGCGCGTCAGCACCCTGCCCAGCGCGCACGGTGAGCGCGCGGTGTTGCGGCTGCTCGACAAATCTGAAGGCCGTTTGAGCCTGGAAGCCTTGGGAATGCAGGGTAAGGTGCTACGCAAATTTGAGCAACTGGTGGCCCAGCCGCACGGCATTGTGCTGGTCACCGGGCCCACCGGTTCGGGCAAAACCACCACGCTGTACGCGGCCTTGAGCCGGTTGGATGCCGCGCGCAACAACATCATGACGGTGGAAGACCCGATTGAGTACGAGCTGGCCGGCGTGGGTCAGACGCAGGTCAACCCAAAAATCGAGCTGGACTTTGCCAAAGCGCTGCGCGCCATCCTGCGGCAAGACCCCGACATCATCATGATTGGTGAAATCCGCGACTTCGAGACGGCGCAAATCGCCATTCAGGCCAGTCTGACCGGCCACCTGGTACTGGCCACGCTGCATACCAACGACGCAGCGAGTGCCGTGACGCGGCTGACCGACATGGGTGTCGAGCCGTTTTTGCTGTCAAGCTCCTTGCTGGGTGTACTGGCGCAGCGGCTGGTTCGCAAGCTGTGCGTGCATTGCAAAAAAGACCACCACCCGGTGGGCTGCGACCATTGCGGCCACACCGGTTATGCCGGGCGCAGCGGGGTGTTTGAGCTGCTGACCACCGACGATGCCATTCGCGCCCAAATCCACAGCCGCGCCAGCGAGGCCGACATCCGCGCCGCCGCCCGCGCCGCCGGCATGGTGCTGATGCGCGAAGACGGCGAGCGACTGGTGCAACTGGGCCTCACCTCACGCGAAGAGCTGCTGCGTGTGACGCGCGACTGACCTGATCGGACCCGCGTCGGGTGTACACGGTAAATTCAGATTTTTGGCCATGTAGGAGCGTCGGCAGGCGCGAATCGCGGTTGCCACCGCTCCTACAAGTGCCATCGCTCATTCCAGAAAAAGAGACGACTGCCTGCACCGGACCCAGAAATCTGAAATTTGTTCATATGAAATCTTCGTCATTCCTGCGCGGGAATGGCAGTAAATCAACGGCGTGGCGAAAGAACAAATTTGTTCTATGCCAGTTGCAGAAATGCGCTGGACAGGTAGCAGCTTTGCGGCTCACAATGCAAAATCGGTACCGACCATCAACCCGGCCAGCGTGTGCGTGGCGGCCGGGCCAACGCAGTTCACGCACGGTTGAAAAAGAGGCCCGTCATGATCTACAAGTTCAAATCTCAAGCCGCCGCTGATGTTCTGATGCAGCAGTTCAATGGTGACCAGATGCTCGACATCATTGGCAAGACACCCGCAACGCAAGGTGTCATTACCGTGGCGCACATGCCCGCAGCCATTGCCGCGCTGCAGGCAGCCATCGTGACGCATGAGGCAGCCCAGGCGCGCCGTGCCGCCGACCCGCAAGCAGTGGTCGAAGTGCAAGGTGACAGCGTCATGTTGCGCCAGCGCGCCGCACCGTTCATTGAGCTGCTGCAAACCAGCGCGCAAGCCGGCAAAGACGTGGTGTGGGGGGTGTAAGCCTGCCTGCCAGGCATCACATCCGGGGCAAAGATGGTGTGCAAAACAGACCGATCGCACATCCTACGTGTGAGTCATCTTTGGAGCCGCAATTGAACATCACGTTTTCAATCGACGATCAAGTTGCTGCCCGCGCGCGAAGCTGCTGAAAAATGGGCAAAAGCCTGAACCAGGTGGCGCGCGGCGCGGCCAGCAATGGGCACAATTTGAAGAACGCTGCCTGCACTCCAGCGGCAAGCTCAACGGCTGGCACTTCGATCGGGATGAAACCAATGAGCGCTGACTTGATTACCGCACGCAGACTCCGTGGGTCGGGTGAGCGCGAAGCGGGTAACCCGACACTCGCCCTCGTCGTGGCCAAAGTCGGGTTACGCCTGCGGCTAACTGACATGGGCGCAAAGCCCACCCCGAATGATGAAACTTTGTAGAAGCGGCGCAAGCCGCGAACTCTGGCAATCGCGGCTTGCGCCGCTCCTACAGAACATCGTGTGCTGTTTCACGTTAACCCGACCTACACAAGTCATCGTTTTCAACAGACTATTTCTTAAGTCAGTGCGATTGGGGTAAGACCCGGTTTTGACGGCTAACTTTCATGGCTTGGTGACCACCCCAAATGATGAAACTGTGCTGTAGATGCGGCTTCCAGCCGCATTCCAAGCGGCAGGATGCCGCT
>JFJP01042207.1_pt1 | contig 12478 bp, 5 predicted proteins | sample 431651 | NCBI WGS metagenome assembly JFJP01 (sample SAMN02602958, study PRJNA72255) | Microbial mat metagenome, whole genome shotgun sequencing project. | biome: fresh water; feature: sink hole; material: water; isolation source: purple microbial (photo- and chemosynthetic) mats found in... | reverse complement strand
CTTAATAGATGGATTATTAGCCCAGGCTTTCTGAATCGGTTCAAGAAATTTCCAGGCTGTTTCAACTTCATCATCCCTTGAGAAAAGGGTAGAATCTCCCAGCATAACATCATATAACAGCCTCTCGTATGCCGAAGGTACTCTTATATCTGCCAGGTCTTTATAATGAAAATCCATATTTACATTTTTTATATTGAACCCTGCCCCAGGCTCTTTCATGTCAAACTTAAGCAAGATCCCTTCATCTGGCTGAATACGCAATATCAGCTGATTAGCAGGCAATTTGCCTGCAGCTCTCTGAAAAAGATGATGCGGAGTCTGTTTAAAGTGAACAACTATCTCCGTTACCCGTGTAGGGAGTCGCTTTCCTGTACGTATATAAAAAGGTACACCACCCCATCTCCAGTTATTTATGAAAAACTTAACAGCGACATAAGTCTCAGTTCGTGAATTCACATCGACACCTTTTTCATACCTGTAACCAGTGACGCACTCACCACGGATAAGAGATCCTGTATATTGCCCCCTTATTACCTGTTTCGGAACATCCTCCTCTTTTATTGGCTGTAAAGACTGAAAAACTTTTAAAACTTCATTCCTGATGGCATCTGGATCAAGAGATGAAGGAGGTTCCATTGCTGTCAGACCAACCATCTGGAGAAGATGATTTTGCACCATATCCCTCAGGGCTCCTGAAGAATCATAATAACCACCTCTCTCCTCAACACCTATACTCTCAGCTGATGTTATCTCAACTCTGTGTATATAATTCCTGTTCCATAATGGTTCAAACATTCCATTTGCAAAGCGCGTAACAAGAAGGTTTTGAACTGTTTCTTTTCCAAGGTAATGATCGATTCTGAATATCTGATCTTCAGAAATAAGCTGATGCAAAGTTAAATTTAACTTACGGCCAGTTTCCAAATCATATCCAAAAGGCTTCTCTATCACAATCCTCCTGAATCCATTCTGCTTATCAGTCAGTCCTGCCCTGAAGAGATTAACCGCAATAACCTCATATACACTTGGAGGAGTCGCCAAATAATATATATAGTTTCCACCAATATCGTACTTTTTGTCTGTCAGTTGCAGAAATGCTTTTAACTCTTCATACCCGGCTTCAGATGTATTATCCATAGGCAAATAATACAACTCCTCTGCAAATGAATTTATTTGCTGTCTGTCGGGATTTTTATCTTCGGAAAAAGAGACAATTGCCTCTCCCATCTTCTGCCTGTATTCATCATTCGTCATCTTCGTCCTGCCAACACCGATTATTGCAAACTTTTCAGGCATGAGATTCTGAGTCTTCAGCGAAAATATTGCCGGAATAAGCTTGCGGAAGGTAAGATCACCTGATGCTCCAAAAATTACAATTATAAGGTTCTTAGGATTTTCCATAAATCTATACTCAAAATGAGACAACAAGAGCTATTAAGCATTACAAGGTAACAATAAAAATTTCAATTTGTTTCAGAAGAGGTCAGATTATTAAAGCTGTACCATTTTTAACTGATAATTAACAAGTCTTTAACTTAATAAAATATTTTATTGTGTTTTATTAATATTTTTATTCATATTTGTGACAAATTGTAAGATTAAGTAATATATTTGCACTCAAATGTCAAAACAAATGAAGATATATAAAACCAGGTTATCAGTTCGTCTCACTAATAGGCTTAGAGGAGAGGAATGAGAATGGTATTTGGTATCAGATTAAGGATGACCGTTCTCTCGAATTAATGAGAACGGTTTTTTTGTATAATAAAAAGCAGGGAACTACTATGAAGACAGAACGGCCACAACAGCAGGGTTTGTACAGACAGGAATTTGAACATGAGAACTGTGGGATTGGATTTGTTGCTCACCTAAAAGGGAAAAAATCTCATTCTATAATTCAGCAGGGACTTGAGATCCTCACCAACATGACTCACAGGGGAGCAGAAGGAGCCGACAGCAAAACAGGCGATGGAGCAGGAGTACTGATCCAGGTGCCACGTGATTTTTATCTTATCCAGGGCTATTCTCTTCCGGCAGAGGGCCAGTTTGGAACCGGTCTGGTTTTTTTGCCTCAGGACAGTTCAGATGCCTCAGAATGCCGTGAGATACTAGTCAATATAATTAAGGAAGAGGGTGTTAACCTGATTGGATTCCGTAACGTTCCACGTAACAGCTCCGTGATTGGAGAAATATCCAGGTCAGCTGAACCGGAAATTCAGCAGATCCTTCTGGGAGCAGATATACCTCAGGATGATCTTGACAGGAAACTGTATATTATAAGAAAACGCACAGAAAACATAATACGCAGTTCTGATATCAAACAGAAGAGCTTTTTTTATATACCCAGCCTTTCAACAAAAGTGCTTGTATACAAAGGCATGCTTACATCAACCCAGCTGGGAGAATATTTTCTCGACCTTGTTGATGAGCGGTTGCAAAGTGCGATAGCCCTTGTGCATTCCAGGTTCAGTACTAACACATTTCCAAGCTGGGATCTTGCCCAGCCATTCAGAATGCTTGGACACAACGGCGAGATAAACACAATAAAAGGTAATCGCTTCTGGATGGAAGCCAGGGAATCAATCCTGAAATCCGATAAGCTTGGTGACCTGTCGCGACTATTTCCTGTTATTGAGCCTGATAAAAGTGATTCTGCTTCACTTGATAATGTGCTGGAATTTCTCATAATGAGCGGTAAATCACTCCCTTATGCAATGTCGGTCCTTATCCCTGAATCAATTAATGCAAAAAACCCTATTGCGCAGGAACTAAGAGATTTCTACCATTATCACTCAACTTTCCTGGAACCATGGGATGGACCTGCATCACTTATCTTCTCCGACGGCCGCTATATTGGCGGCATGCTTGACAGGAACGGACTGCGCCCGTCAAGATACCTTATTACAACAAATGACATTATTGTTATGGGATCAGAAGCCGGGGTACAAACGTTCGCTCCGGAAGAAATAAGGAAAAAAGGCCGCCTGAAGCCAGGTAAAATGCTGCTGGTTGATACTGAAGCCGGAAAAATCTTCTTTGATGAAGAACTAAAGGCGCAACTGGCCGGGGAATACCCTTATGGGAAATACATTCAGCAGAATATGGTCAATCTTGAAGAGATTGAAACCGGCCACAGGGAGTCTCCTGATATGGGCGACCAATACAAAAAATATATAACTGCTTTCAATTACTCTCTCGAAGACACTGACAGAATAATCAAAGAGATGGCTGCCACAGGAAAAGAGCCGATCGGATCGATGGGAAATGATGTCCCGGTAGCTGTTCTGTCAAGAAAACCTTACCGGCTGTTTAACTATTTCAAGCAGCTGTTTGCTCAGGTTACCAACCCTCCTATAGATCCTATCAGAGAGGAACTGGTAATGACACTCTCAGGATACCTCGGCTCACTTCAGCAAAACCTCCTTGAGATTTCTCCCGACCATGTTAAAATGGTCAGATTCACCAATCCTGTTTTCTCCAACACCTACTTCCAGGTAATTAAAAACTTAAGATACAAAGGATTCTCTGCAGCGAACCTGGCATTACATTTTGAAGTAGACAAAGGACCCGAAGGGCTGCAAAACGCTGTTGACAAACTGTGCGTAGATGCAGAAAAAGCTGTTGATGAGGGAAAAAACTATATCATTCTGTCTGACCGGGGAATCAGCGAAAACTTGGCTCCTATCCCATCTTTAATGGCCGTTTCAGCGGTTCACCATCATCTTATTAAAGCCCGGAAAAGGATGCAGATCGATATTGTTGTTGAATCGGCAGAACCACGCGAAGTAATGCATTTTGCTCTTCTCTTTGGTTATGGCGCCAGCATTATCAATCCTTATATGAGCTTTGCTGTAATTGATAAGCTTGTGAAAGAGAAAGCTATACAGCTCGATTATCAGAAAGCTGAAGAAAACTATGTCAATTCGGTGAATAAAGGTATTCTTAAGATTATGTCCAAAATGGGCATCAGTACCCTGAGAAGTTACCGTTCATCTCAGATCTTTGAAGCAATAGGTATCCATACCGATGTCATAAACAGATACTTTGCAGGTACAATATCACGAATAGGAGGTATTGGAATGAATGAAATAACTGAGGAAATTCTAATCCCTCACAGGAAAGCATTCACTGAAGAACAACAGCCTGAGATACTTACAGAAGGAGTTTACTCTTACAGGAAAAACGGAGAACACCATGCCTGGAACCCTGAAACTATATCACTTCTGCAATGGAGCACTAAAACAGCTGATTATGCAAAGTTCAAGGAGTATAGCAAAAGGATCGACAGCGATACCGCATCACCAGGTTTTATCAGAGGACTACTGAGGACGAAGAAAAATCCAATCTCTATTGAAGAGGTTGAGCCTGTTGAACTTATAATGAAGAGATTCGTTACAGGTGCCATGTCGTATGGTTCTATCAGCCGTGAGGCACACGAGACAATGGCCATAGCAATGAACCGCATAGGTGGAAGAAGCAATACCGGAGAGGGAGGAGAAGATCCTGAAAGATTCAAACCTCTTGAGAATGGAGACAGTGTGAGAAGCGCAATCAAACAGGTAGCCAGCGGCCGTTTTGGTGTAACAACCGATTATCTTGTTAATGCTGATGAGATTCAGATAAAAATCGCCCAGGGTGCTAAACCCGGTGAGGGAGGACAACTGCCAGGACATAAGGTAGATAAGATAATTGCCAAAACGAGGTATTCAATACCTGGCATAACACTTATCTCACCTCCGCCTCATCACGATATCTATTCGATTGAAGACCTCTCACAGCTTATCTTCGATCTGAAGAATGTTAACCCAAATGCAAAAATAAGTGTTAAACTGGTTTCTGAGAGCGGAGTAGGAACAATTGCTGCCGGTGTTACCAAAGCAGGCGCCGACCTGATAACCATAAGCGGATATGAAGGTGGAACAGGCGCCAGCCCGTCATCATCAATAAAACATGCAGGACTTCCTCTTGAGCTCGGATTATCAGAAACACAACAGACACTTGTAATGAATAACCTGAGAAGGAAAGTGGTGCTCCAGGCTGACGGACAACTGAAAAGCGGAAAAGATATTATTATTACTGCCCTGATGGGGGCTGAGGAATTCGGCTTTGCTACCTCCGCACTTATTGTTATGGGCTGCGTAATGATGAGGAAATGTCATCTCAACACATGCCCTGTTGGTGTGGCTACCCAGAATGCCGAACTGAGAAAACGGTTCATGGGAAAAGCCGACAACCTAGTAACTTTCTTTCGCTTCTTAGCTGAAGAGGTGCGTGAACAACTTGCTGAACTTGGCTACAGAAAAATGGATGATATAATTGGCCGCTTTGATCTGCTGGAAAGAAATCCTGAAATAGACCATTGGAAAATCAGGAATCTTGACCTGAGCGGTCTGCTGACACTTCCGGCAGAATCAAAAGAGTATGCAATGCACTGTGTTGACAAGCAAGATCATAAGATTGACCATGTACTTGATATTGAGCTTATGGAGGAAGCCAAAATGGCCATCTCTGCTAAAATGCCGGTAGAAATCCAAAGACCAATTCATAATACTGACAGAACAACAGGTGCAATGCTATCAGGTAAGATTGCAGTACTTTATGGCTCTGAAGGTCTGCCTGATGGAACAATAAAGTGTAAATTCTATGGCTCGGCAGGTCAAAGTTTCGGTGCGTTCCTGTCTCCGGGCGTTGAACTGCGACTTGAAGGTGACTCAAATGATTACCTGGGAAAAGGGCTCTCCGGTGGAAGGATCATTGTCGTCCCGCCGGCAGGCTCAACCTTTGAACCTGACAAAAATATAATTATCGGGAATACAGTGCTCTATGGCGCAACCAGGGGAGAAATTTTTATATCGGGTGTTGCCGGCGAACGTTTTGGAGTGCGAAATAGCGGAGCCAGTGCTGTTGTTGAAGGTGTTGGGAACCATTGTTGTGAGTATATGACAGGAGGCAGAGTGGTCGTTCTTGGAACAACAGGAAGCAACTTTGCTGCCGGTATGAGCGGCGGAATCGCCTACGTTTACAATGAGAAAGGAGACTTTGACTATTATTGTAATATGGGTATGGTAGAACTATCGCTGGTAGAGGACCACGGTGATGTTAATGAGCTTATGTCGCTTATTTCACGACATTATCAGTTTACCGGAAGTAAAAAAGCAAAAATGATCCTCGATGATCCTCAAAAACATATCCCGGAGTTTATTAAAATCATTCCTTATGATTACAAAAAGGTGCTCCAGGAACAGAAACTTGAGGAGATAAGGAAAAAAATTGCCGATGTTGAACTGGACCTTGAGATCAGTTCATACTAAGACAAAGGGCTTTAGGTAAAAGCACAACTAACAGAATTACAGGTAACAATAAATCAGGAACTATTTATAAGATATATTATGGCTGATGCTAGCGGGTTTTTAAAGATTAAGAGAAAGGAAGCCGGAAACAGACCTCTGAATGAGAGAATTTGCGACCATAGCGAAGTTGAGCAGGTACTGAACAGCGAAGACAGAATGCTTCAGGCATCCAGATGTATGGATTGCGGAATTCCATTCTGTCACTGGGGATGCCCTGTTGATAACCTGATCCCTGAATGGAACGATCTGCTCTATAAGGGTGACTGGAAGGCTGCTTATGAGAGGTTAAATGCAACGAATAACTTTCCGGAATTTACCGGAAGGATATGCCCTGCACCATGCGAACATGCCTGTGTGCTTAATATCAACCAGGAACCCGTGACTATCCGGGAAAATGAAGTTGCTATTGTTGAAAGAGCCTTCACGGAAGGCTACATCAAACCCCTTCCTCCATTACGCCGAACCGGAAAGAAAATAGCAGTAATAGGCAGTGGTCCGTCAGGAATGGCTGCTGCCGATTTGCTCAATAAAGCAGGACATTCAGTTACTCTGTTCGAAAAGGATGAGAAGGCTGGTGGTTTATTGCGCTTCGGAATACCCGACTTCAAACTTAGCAAGGCTGTTATTGACCGCCGCCTCAACCTTATGATTAAAGAAGGTGTGGTAATTAAAACAGGTGTAGCAGTCGGCAAGGATATTTCCGGAAAAGAAATTCTTGATCAGTTTGACGCTGTTTGCATTACAATAGGGGCCTCAAAACCTCGTGACCTGAAGGCAGACGGACGTGATCTGAACGGAATACATTTTGCAATGGATTTTCTTAGCCTGCAAAACCGTGTGAATTCCAGACAATTAACCCCGGCAGAAAATCCAATAAATGCTGAGGGTAAGAAGGTGCTGGTAATTGGAGGAGGAGATACCGGTTCTGACTGTGTTGGGACATCTATACGGCAAAAAGCTTCGAGCGTGACCCAGATTGAAATTCTTCCCAAACCACCATTAACACGTGCTGAAAATAATCCGTGGCCATACTGGGGGAAAATCCTTAAAACCTCAACTTCGCACGAAGAGGGTTGTGAGAGATACTGGAACCTGTCAACAGCAAAATTTTCAGGCACCAACAATCAGGTGACAGGTGTTGAGGTTGAAGATGTGGAGTGGACAAATATTAATGGCCGGTATTCAATGAACATACTTCCCGGGACTAGAAAAACAATCGATGCTGATATTGTTCTGCTTGCAATGGGATTTATTCACCCTGTTATCGATGGCCTGTTAACTGAACTTGGTCTGGAACTTGACCAGAGAAACAATATTAAGGTTAACGAAAACTACTTAACCAACTGCCGGAAAGTATTCGCAGCAGGTGACTCGGTAAGCGGTGCAAGCCTTGTTGTTAATGCAATTGCATCTGGAAGAAAAGTTGCTAAGGAGATTGATAAATTCCTTAGAAAAATCTGATCCTGTACCTTTATTCTATCCTCAGTGCACTGGCAGGGTTAAAATTTGCTGCTTTTATAGTTTGATAACTAATAGATATCCAACCTATTACTAGCACAATAATTGTTGCCAAAATATAGATAAACGGACTAACACTAATCTTGCTTGCAAATCCTTTAAGCCAGTATTCCGATCCAAAATATGCAACAGGATATGCAATGACTGAGGAAAGAAGGATCAGATAGACAACCTCTTTCGACAATAGTCGCAAAACTACATTAATTGATGCTCCGTAAGTCTTCCTGATTCCGATCTCCCTGGTCCTCTTGTTTGTAATAAATGTTACTAGACCTATCAACCCTATGCAGGCTATAAAGATGGCCAGTATAGAAAAGATGATAAATATCTTTCCTGTTTTCATTTCTGATATATAAAGATTATTCCAGGAATCTGTAAAAAAATCATATTGAAATGGCTGCATATCAGTAAAATCCATCCATTTCTGTTCAATCGCTCTGATTGTAGCATTAACATTTGTTCCCGAAAGCCTTACCGTTGCATACTGATCACCTCCGTTAACACCTAATACTGTAAAACATAACGGATCGATGGTTTTATGCAATGAGGTAATATTAAAGTCTTTCATAACACCTATTATCTTAAGTTTCTGGAACTGCCCCGGCCCCCTTGGTTGAAGAATATATTTACCAACAGGATCAATTAGTCCTAATGACTTAACAGCAGCCTCATTTATCATAACAGCCAGTGAGTCAGTACTAAATTCCCTTGAGAAGAATCTACCGGCAGCCAGTTCAACTCCCAATGCCTCTGGAAAGTCAAAACTTACCTGGGTCTGCTGCAACAGATAGGTCTTCTTTTCAGCATCTTCATCATTGAAAAATGCATTATTGTTAAAATTTGTTCCAGGTACAGCTCGTGAATAACCTATCTTTTCAACACCGGGGATTTGTAAAACCTGATCCCAAATCCTTTTTTGTCATGTAATTCAATTGACCATACACAATTATCGACCCTATAATAATTACAATTGAAACTGTGAACTGAAACACGACCAGCACACCCCGCAGCTTTTTTGACATTGAACCAGGGCTTAATGTGCCCTTAAGTACCTCAACCGGATTAAATGATGCAAGAACGAAAGCCGGATAAAAACCGGCAGAGATGCCAACTATGATTATAAGGAGCAAGAGGGATATAATGCCAATGTAACTATCAAAAATTCCTACTGACAACTCTCTGCCAATAAGTTGATTAAACGAAGGAGTGAAGGCAAAAACCAATAACACAGCCAGCATAGTTGCCAGTGTTACAATTATTAGCGACTCACCCAGAAACTGGGTTATTAGTCCCGGCTTATTAGCTCCTGAAACTTTTCGTACTCCTACCTCTTTTGCCCTGCCAGCTGACCTTGCCGTTGCAAGATTTACATAGTTGATAATAGCGATTATGAGTATGAGCAATGCAATAACAGCAAAAATGTACACTGTACTCAGAGAACCCAATGGCTCAAGACTATACTGAGTCGCTCCCTTTAAATGCAGATCTTTCAAGGGTTCAAGAACATAGCTGAAGTCGTTACCTGCTTTTCTGAAATCCTCTATTGAATATCCAACAAACTGTTGTAACTGAGGACCTACATACTTGACTACCATCTCCTTGAGTTTTTCCTGTAATACTTCTTTGTCAGTACCGTCCTTAACAACCATATATGTGTAGAAACTATGATTTAACCAGGCTTGATTGTTAGCCTGCCCCGGGTATGTGCTCAGGGAAGCAAGCATGTCAAATTTCATATGTGAATTATCCGGCACATTCTGTACAATACCTGTTACTGTGTACAAAATTGTATCAGCCTCAACAATGACTTTTTGCCCCATTGGGTCCTGATCCCCAAAATACTTCCTGGCATACTCTTCTGTAAGAATTATTGAACGCGGTCTTACAAGGGCCGTTCCAGGATCACCTGAGATCAATCGAAAATCAAGGACATCAAAAAATGTTGAGTCAGCAAACAAAACTCCATCTTCATTAAACTTCTTCTCTCCGAAACGAATAAGCCACGCTCCCATCTCAATAACACGGGTTGTACGCAAGACTTCAGGATAATCATTAAGCATGGCCTGTGCCATTGGAGCCGATGTAACTGCCTGATCAAGGTCACCTCCGGCCATCTTGCCCACAACTTTCACACTATAAATGTTCTCATAGTTTTCGTGAAACCTGTCGTAACTGAGTTCATGAATAACATAAAGAGTTATGAACATGAAACTTGTAAGTCCTATTGCCAGACCACCAACATTTAAAAGTACATATCCGCTTTGCTTCCTGAAATTACGGATCAGGTTGATAAGAAAATTTTTTAACATATCAGTTAAGATTAAGTGTTTTAACCAGGGTAAAAACAAAATAAAGACGAAAAAAAACTGACCATGTTGCATGCAACAGATCAGTTTTTTATTTCCGCTAATCAACCCTTCCAGCAATAATCCACTTTTTATTCTTTATCTGCCAAAACTCTCATATCTTTTGCTGTTTCAATTAGCCGGATAAGCTCCGACCTGTAACCATCTTCATCTTCTCCTCTTGCGGATCTTGCAAGCAGAGCAGCACCTTCAAAAGTAGATGTTCCAACAAATTCCGAATCTCTGAGCAGCATACCAAACTGGACAACCGCAGCAGCAAACTTCAAATTGTCCGAAGCATTTACAAACTCGCCGACAAATCCCCTTACTGGTTTCTCCAGTAACAAACTGGTATTTCCATCAGGCATTTTATAACGTAACTTAATTGTCAGATACTCACCTGCTATCTCATTCTCTATCGGTCTGTTAACCTGGTATCTCAGAGGATCTACTGAAATCATCTTCTCATCTGAACCCGCAGGAACAAGCTCATAAAGTGCTGTAACATTATGTCCGGCTCCCATTTCTCCTGCATCTTTGGTATCATCATTGAAATCTTCTTCATTTAGCAACCTGTTTTCGTATCCTATTAACCTGTATGATTTAACTTTTAAAGGATTAAACTCAACCTGGAACTTAACATCTTTTGCAATAGTAAAGAGAGTACCGCCAAATTCCCTGACCAGAACCTTCCTTGCTTCCTGTAAGTTATCAATATATGAATAGTTGCCATTACCCTTATCTGCTATTATCTCCATCTTATCATCTTTGTAATTACCCATTCCAAAACCAAGTACTGTAATAAATACACCAAGCTGGCGCTTCTCTTCCACAAGCCTTTCCATACCACCATTGCCCGACTCACCGACATTGAAATCGCCATCCGTTGCAAGAATTATCCTGTTATTTCCGCCCTTTATGAAATTCTTTTCTGCTTCTTTATATGCCAGTCTGAGTCCTGCACCGCCAGCAGTAGAACCTCCGGCTTCCAGGTTATCTATTGCCGCCATAATTACTTCTTTTCTGTTTCCAGGCGTAGATTCCAATACTAGTCCTGCGGCTCCGGCATACACAACAATTGCGACCCTGTCCTGTGACCTGAGTTCATTTACCAGTAAGCCAAATGCTGATTTAAGCAACGGAAGTTTGTTCTGATCACTCATCGAACCTGAAACATCCAGAAGGAAAACAATATTTGAGGAGGGCAGATCAGATTTATCAATGCTTTTACCCCGCAAACCTATATGCATGAGCTGATGATTTTTATTCCATGGGCAAACAGCCAGTTCGGTATAAACTGAAAAAGGATGTTCCCCGACCGGCTCAGGGTAATCGTATTTAAAATAGTTGATCATCTCTTCTATCCTTACAGCATCTGCAGGGGGTAGTTTTCCCATATTGATAAACCTTCGGATATTAGAATAAGAAGCATTATCCACATCAATAGAGAATGTTGATAACGGATTTACCCTGGCATCCTTAAAACCTCCTTCATTTACCGGGGCATACCCTTCTGTATTGAAATTGTGATTAAATGACCTGTTCGAATCAAAGTTGGATGTTGCAGGTGTTGCCATCAGATAAGGTCTTGAAATCTTCTCATGCTTCGAACCAAAAGCAACTATCTCATAATCATCAAGTTCTGTAACCTCTCTTTTCATCGTTACATTAATTACGTTTCCTGATGTGATTTTCTTTTCGGTATCGGCATATCCGGTAAAGGAGAAGATAAGAGCTAAAGACTGCTTGCTTACAGTTATCTTATAATTCCCATTACTGTCAGTAGTGGATATGGGCACAACAAGTCCTGAATTTACTCCTTTAACGGTAACAGTTACTCCGGGAAGCGGAACCCCTGAACTATTTGTAACTGTTCCTGTAATTGTCCTCGATTCTGTGAATGCAATCATTATTGCTGACAGAATCACTATTGCGAAAACTAACAAACTGTTCTTCATAATTTCTGTTTTTTAATTAATTCTTTATTACAGGATGCCGGATTTGGTGAAATTCCATAAAACATCGACAAAATTTTCACAATTTTTTATATATCATTGAATGAATTGAAGTTACACTCATAGCCTGTGCCCCCAACCCCTAAAGTGAGCTTAATTATGTACTGATACTTAGACTACCTTTAGGGTGGATGCTCATCTTTATACACATCTTTTTTACTAAGTTCCTGCTGAGAGAAGGAGATCCCTCATTCCTCCAAACCTCCGCGAGTTTCAATACAATTTCTGCACATCAGGGACTATGACAACT
>JFJP01039852.1_pt1 | contig 12479 bp, 7 predicted proteins | sample 431651 | NCBI WGS metagenome assembly JFJP01 (sample SAMN02602958, study PRJNA72255) | Microbial mat metagenome, whole genome shotgun sequencing project. | biome: fresh water; feature: sink hole; material: water; isolation source: purple microbial (photo- and chemosynthetic) mats found in... | reverse complement strand
CCGGAGTATTAATAAGGTGATTGTAGTCGCCACTAAAATTACTTTTGTTATTCCAATAAGCAGTATCGATGCTGCTAATTTTACTTGAAACAGATGAACTAAACAACGGATCCGTTTCATCAAAATTATATGCTTTTTGTGCTTTGTTTGCATATAATGCATATGGTACACTTAATAGTTGGTTTATTCCAAGTGAAATACTATTTACCTTAACTTCAATAAAGTACGGGCCTTCTGACCAATCAATAGTTGAAAAACCTATTTGATTTTTGCTTCCAATTTCAATATTTATTAAGCCAAAATTATTTGTGGTTAAACTGTGATTTTCAGTAAAAACAATTGTTCCATTAGCACCTCCCTGTAATAAATCTATATCTAAACTGATTGATTGATTGGACATTATTTCTCCATCAGAATTCCTTATTACAGCTTGATATTTTAAGAAATTAGGGGATTGTGCAAATGTGGAATTAATTACTAAAATAGTTAGTAATGCAATTAAAATTTTTCTCATAATTTTGGGGGAAATTAAGGTAACTAGTTAATAATTTGACAAATGTAGTTTTTTTTACAATCCGACAATCGTAAAAAGAAAAAGTAAATTGTTAAAAATTATGTTTTTAGGATTTGGCAAGGACTTCGAAACATAACATAATAATAAAATATTTTTCATTAAAAATTTTTATCTTTGTTGCGTTAATTTAAATTAAATAAAAATAAGATGTCGTTTTCAAATACAGATATTCTAAATGCCCTTCGAAATATAAAACATCCCGAAACAGGACAAGATATTGTAGCCATGGGAATGGTTGATAATATTTGGTTCGAAGGAAATAAAACAGGATTTACATTAAGCTTCAAAAAAGCAAACGATCCTTTCGTTGAATCACTTCGTAAAGCGTGTGTTCAGGAAATTGAAAAAACATTTGGTGAGCAATTACAAATTCGTGGAAACATTACAATTAAACTTCCTGAGAAAAAAGTTGTGGAGAAAAAGGATACTTCAAAAGCTCTCGAAAATGTTAAAAATATTATAATTGTTGCATCGGGAAAAGGAGGAGTTGGGAAATCAACCATTGCAACAAATCTTTCGGTAGCTCTTGCTAAAACAGGTGCAAAAGTGGGTTTGGTCGATGCTGATATTTTTGGTCCATCCATTCCATTGATGTTCAATTTAGAAGATCAGAGGCCATTGGTTCGCAAAATTGATGGCGAAGATTGGATAACGCCTGTCGAGAATTTTGGTGTAAAGGTACTTTCAATAGGATTTTTTATTAATCAGCAAGATGCATTAGTTTGGCGTGGCCCAATGGCATCAAGCGCTCTAAAACAACTCTTGCAGCAAGGCGAATGGGGTGAGTTGGACTATCTTATTATCGATTCTCCTCCCGGAACAAGTGATATTCATCTTACGTTGGTACAGGAACTGTCGGTTACAGGAGCAATTATTGTGAGTACTCCACAGCAGGTTGCTATTGCAGATGCCTTAAAAGGTATTCGTATGTTTACAGGTAAAAGCATAAACGTTCCGGTATTAGGCCTTATTGAAAATATGTCATGGTTTACTCCCGAAGAATTACCGAATAACAAATATTATTTATTTGGTAAAGATGGTTGCAAAACCTTGGCTCAAAATGAGAACCTCCCATTACTCGGACAAATTCCAATTGTTCAAAGTATCCGCGAAGGAGGAGATACAGGAAATCCTGCAGCACTTAACGAGAATACAATCATTGGGAAAGCATTTAAAGATCTGGCAGCTAGTGTTATTAAGGCTGTTGAAGAAAGAAATCGTAATTTAGCACCAACTGAAAGAGTAGAAATCAAACATAAATAATAGAATAAGAATTATGGAACAATTAAAAAGACAAGAACTGGAACAAAAAATTAATGCCACAATCGAAAAAGTTCGTCCTTATCTGGTAGCTGATGGTGGTGATATCAAATTTGTAGAATTAACCGACGACTTTACCGTTAAAGTTAGATTACTTGGAGCTTGTGGAGCTTGCCCTTTTAGTTTACAAACATTGAAAAACGGTGTTGAAAAAGCCGTTAAAAAAGAAATACCCGAAATTAAAGAAGTTGTTTCTGCTTAATAAATTACACTCAAAAGAAAACTGAGGGAGCCAAACAATTCTGGCTCCCTTTTTTATTTACATATAATTATTTTAGTAGTTTTACAACGTAACCTGGAAATATTTTTAACTTGAGTAAATACTATTTTATCTAAAAAACTGTTAGTGATAATTGGATGAACACCTAATGATGAGTAAATCGATCAAAAAAGCTTTATATCAGATTATAATTGTTGTAATTGTTTTGACAATTGCAGGTTGTACTGCTCGTCGCAATACCGCACTAAACAGAACTTACCATAGTGTTACTGCCAAATACAATGTTTTGTTTAATGGAAACGAAAGCTTTAAAGAAGGTCTTTTAAAATACGAACAATCGTATACCGATAACTATGCACTGATTTTGCCTGTTTTTATATATGGAAATCCTGAACTTGCATTATCTATTAAATCAGAAATGGATCGATCAATCGAAAAATCTTCAAAGGTTATAAAGTTGCATTCTATAACAAAGAAACCTGAGTCCAAAAAGGGAAAGATGACCGAAAAGGAGAAGCAGTTTTATAATAAAAACGAATATAACTCATTTGTTGATGAAGCTTATCTTTTAATGGCAAAAGCATTTTTTTATCAAGCTGATTATTCTTCTGCGGCTCAAACCTTCGAATATATTATAAAACAATTCGATGATGAAAAATCTAAATATTTGGCATATAACTGGTTAGTTAGAACAAATGTTGAAAGAAAGGATTATCGCGAAGCCCAAAATTTACTCGATATTATACAGCACGACATTAAATACCCCGACAAACTTAAGTTCCAATTAAACCTTACAAAAGCAGATTTTTACCTAAAACAGCACAACATAATTGCTGCAGAACCCATTTTAAAAGAAGCAATTGAGCAGGCAAGAAAAAAGAAAGACAAGCTGCGACTTAATTTTATTTATGCTCAGATAAATGAAAAATTAAATAAGTATCAACTGGCATCAGAATACTTTGAAGCAGTAATAAAAATGAATCCATCGTATGAAATGGCGTTTAACGCAAAAATTAAACGAGCCAGTATGTTTACTGGAGGGAAATCGGGGAATTCAATAAAAGCAGAACTTATCGATATGCTTGATGATGAAAAAAACAAGGAGTATCTCGACCAGATTTATTACGCTCTTGGTGATTTGGAGTTAAAAAATAAAAACACAGCAAAAGCGGTTGAATACTTTCAACTTTCAACGAGCTCAAGCATTAATAACACAAACCAGAAAGGACTTAGTTACTTTGCATTGGCCGATATTTTCTTTAACCAATCGAAATATCGCGAATCGCAGGCATATTCCGATAGTGCAATAACAATGCTTAATCCTGAGTTTCCGGGGTATTCTGAATTGGCCAGAAAAAACAAGTACCTCTCAAAACTAGTAGAAAACATTAAAACCGTTGAGTTTCAGGATAGTGTTCAAAAAGTAGCAAAAATGTCCGAAAAAGACCGCCTTGCATTTATCCAAAAGATTATTGATCAGCTTAAAATAAAAGAGCAACAGGAAAAAGAAAAAGAAAACATGGCAGCACAGCCTGGTGACTTATTATATTCCAGATCCAACATAAGGCCTACAAATATAGACGAAAGTGGCAAATGGTATTTTTATAATCTAAATGCAAAAAGCTTTGGTGAACCAGAGTTTCGTCGTTTATGGGGATCTCGAAAACTTGAAGATAATTGGCGCAGAAGCAATAAACAGGTTGTTGGAATGGATCAGGAAAAACAAATAGAAATTTCGGATGATATTATAGACAATAAAAAAGGATTAGATAATAAGAAACCAGAATATTATATGGTAGATCTGCCACTTACAGATTCTCTAATGCATATTTCACATCTTAAAATTCAGAATTCGCTATATAATGTGGGCGAAGTTTATCGAAACGATCTTAAAGAGGATGACCTAGCCATTAAAGCATATAAGGAATTAGTAAACAGATATACAGTTAGCGATTACAAAGTAGCCTCATATTATAGTTTGTATAAAATATATTTTGCAAAAGGTGATTTTGGACAGGCAGATATTTATAAAAGCATGATTATTGGAAATTTCCCCGAATCAAATTATGCCAAAGTATTACTCGATCCCGAGTTTTTTAAGGAATACGAAAAAGAAAGCAAGGAACAAAACGATTATTATCTGGCAACATTAAATCTATATAATACTAAAAAATATACAGAAGCCATTAGTCGGTGCGATTATGGAGTAAATACCTTTAACAATAGCGAGCTAACCCCAAAATTTAAGTATCTAAAAATATTGTCACTCGGCAAAATTTATGGTCAGGGGATGCTTAAAAAAGAGTTGGAGCAATATATTACCGATTACCCCAATGGTGAATTAAATAAATCAGCCAATGATCTTTTAGCTGTGGTAAGAAAAAATGAGCTGCAACAACTTTCTGAACCATTATTAGCTTCACAAAACGAATTATCAGATTCTACTAGTTCAGATAATCTTGTTCTCGAAGAGAAAAAAAGAATAGAAAAGTTATTTACCTACAATAACAAAGCGGAGCATTATTTTGTATTAATTATAGATAAAGCATTAGATGTAAATAAAATAAAGTTTAATACCATCAGCTTTAATTTAGATTATTATATACAAAAAGATTATAATACAGAAAACCAGGAGTTTAATAAATTTTTTAATAGTATAATTGTTAAAAAGTTTACCGACGCCAATGAAGCGATGGAATATTATAAAACCTCAACTCAACAGATAAACAAACTAGTTGAAAATGCAGATAAAGACGATTTTCAGTTCTTTATTATTTCTGTCGATAATTTTAATTCTTTTATTGCGGAAAAAGCCATTCGCGAGTATCTTTTATTCTTTAAAGAGAACTACCCTAATAAATAGGTTTTGTATTTTTGATTAATCATATAATAATAGGTAAATTTATAGTACCAATAAATAAAGCTATGCAAACAAGAAAAATAAAAATATTATGGACCGATGATGAGATTGATTTATTACGTCCACATATTATCTTTCTTGAAGAAAAGGGATTTGATGTTAAAACAGCAAACAATGGAGACACAGCTATAGAGTTAACAAAGACTGAAGATTTTGATATCGTTTTCTTAGATGAATATATGCCCGGACTAAGTGGATTAGATGTGTTGGACATAATAAAACGCTACAAGCCCGACTTACCGATTGTTATGATTACCAAAAACGAAGAAGAAAATATTATGGAACAGGCAATCGGTTCTAAAATTGCCGATTACCTTATTAAACCCGTTAATCCGAAACAGATTCTTTTAACAATAAAAAAAAACATTGATACAAAAAGGTTGGTTTCAGAAAAAACACTATCGGGTTATCAAATCGAATTTGGAAAAATTGGACTCAGCATAAATGACGCACGCAGTTTCTCTGATTGGGTTGAAATTTATAAAAAGCTTGTTTATTGGGAGCTTGAGCTTGGTGAGAATAACGAGCCCGGCATGGACGAAGTACTTAAGATGCAAAAAGCCGATGCCAATAATGGTTTTTCGAGATTTATTAAAAAGAATTATTTAAAATGGTTCGACGGAGCAGAAAGGCCCATGATATCTCCAAACCTTTTTAAGGAAAGAGTTTTTCCGATGCTTGAAAAAGGAGAACAGGTTTTTTTTATTTTAATTGACAATTTGAGATTCGACCAGTGGAAAGTTTTACAACCATTAATTGCAGATTATTTCAGTATCGAATCTGAAGAACTTTACTGCAGTATTTTACCTACCGCTACTCAATATTCCCGAAACGCAATTTTTGCAGGTTTAATGCCCTTGCAGATAGATAAGCAATTTCCGGGTTTGTGGTTAAATGATGAGGAGGAAGGTGGCAAAAACCTTAACGAAGCAGAACTTTTCGAAAATCAACTTAGTCGACTTAATAAAAAAGTAAAGTTCTTTTACGAAAAAGTAACTAATTATAAAACCGGCGAAAAATTGGTCGAGAACTACAAAGATTTGCTAAATAATCAGTTAAATATTTTAGTTTATAATTATATCGATATGCTCTCGCATGCTCGCACCGATATAGAGATGATAAGAGAATTGGCAAATGATGAGGCTGCTTATCGTTCTGTTTCGGTATCGTGGTTTAAACACTCACCCTTATTTGCCCTCATTAAGGAATTACAACAGCATAAGGTAAAAATTATTATTACTACCGATCATGGAACTGTTCGCGTAACAAATGCATTAAAAGTAATTGGTGATCGAAATACTACAACAAATCTTCGTTATAAAAACGGAAAAAGTTTAAATTATAATCCGAACGAAGTTTTTGAAATTAAACAACCCGAGAAAGCTCATTTACCCAAATCAAATTTATCTACAAGCTATATATTTGCTACTAATTATGATTTTCTTGCATATCCTAATAACTACAATCATTATGTAAGTTATTATAAAAACACCTTTCAGCATGGTGGTATTTCTTTAGAAGAAATGGTAATTCCGTTTATTATATTGAAGCCAAATCAATAAAAAATGCTATCTTAGTATTATGCATTCGATTACATTAAAATCATTAACCGATTTGTCTTTAGTAGCAGATAAGTTTCTTCGACTTACTAAGGATAAAAAAGTGTTTGCCTTTTTTGGCCCTATGGGAGTTGGAAAAACCACTTTTATAAAAGCCCTTTGTAACGAATTAGGTGTTATTGAAATTGTTACCAGCCCGACATTTGCTCTTGTAAACGAATATCAAACAGCAAAAGGTAAAATTATTTATCATTTTGATTTTTACCGAATTAATAAGATCGAAGAAGCATATGATTTTGGTTATGAGGATTATTTTTATTCCGATAATTATTGCTTTATCGAATGGCCCGACAAAATTGCTGAGTTGCTTCCCGATCATGTCGTTTTTGTTCAGATGATCGAAAATGAAGATGGTAGCCGCACAATTAACTTTAGGTAAATTCTGTATTTTGTATAATTACTTTTCCTTTTTTCTGTTTTCCAGATACGATATAAAAGATGTCTTAAAATACTTGATTTACATTTGGATTTGTATTATTTTGTAACTCTTCAATAAATCTTAATCAGGGTTCCAAAAAAAAGAATTATGCAGGAAAACAATGGACCATCTCGCTTTTCATTAGGAAAAACAAGCCTAATGCCACAGGAAGAAAAACTCGAAACAGGAAAACGAAAAGAAAAGCTTGTTATTGGTATTCCTAAAGAAAACAAGGAGTTTGAAAGCCGCGTATCCCTTACCCCAGAAGCTGTTGAATTGTTGGTCGGTAATGGACACGAAGTAATTATTGAATCGGGTGCAGGACTTAATGCAAATTATAGCGATAAAGATTATTCGGAATGCGGAGGTTTAATTATTAAAGAGAAAGCAGAAGTTTTTAGATGCGACATTGTACTTAAAATTGCTCCTCCCACAATCGAAGAGGTTGATCTTTTGAAAAATAATGCAGTTTTAATTTCCTCTTTGCAGTTTCAAACACAAACAGATGAGTTTATTCGAAAACTTATAAGTAAAAAGATTACAGCGATTTCGTTCGAAGGGCTAAAAGATAAAGATAATTGTTATCCAGTTATTCGATCGATGAGCGAGATTGCCGGAACAACATCAATATTGATTGCAGCCGAGTATTTAAGCAATGTCCATAGCGGAAAAGGAGTGCTTTTGGGCGGTGTTACAGGAATAACACCAACAGAAGTAATCATCCTTGGAGCAGGAACAGCTGCCGAATATGCTGCCAGAGCTGCTATTGGTTTGGGCGCTTTTATTAAAGTTTTTGATCATTCTATTTCTAAATTAAAACGGCTACAACAAAACTTATCACAACCATTATTTACTTCTATATTTCATAAACGAGTAGTTGAAAAACATCTGAAATCAGCCGATGTGGTTATTGGAGCAATGCATCTTGGCGATAGCGGACCTCAGTTTTTAATTACCGAAGAAATGGTTCAAAAAATGAAGAAAGGTGCAGTAATTATTGATCTTAGTATTGATCAGGGTGGTTGTATCGAAACATCAGAATGTCGCAATTATTCAAATCCATCTTATATTAAACATGGTGTAATTCATTATTGTGTACCCAATATTGCATCTCGGGTTGCTCGTACTTCGTCTATTGCTTTGAGTAATGTGTTTAATCCGTTGTTGTTTAGTATTGCCGAAGCCGGTGGAGTTCAAAAGCTTTTAAAGGAAGATTTGGGTTTCAGGCACGGAGTTTATATTTACAATGGAATATTAACCAGTTCAAGCATTGGTAATTACTTTGGAATTCCATCCAAGGATATCGATCTTTTGATGGCTGCATTTTAGAAATAGGCCCTAAGTTGAATGCTTCCTGTATGGATCGTCTTAAAACTTTCCGAATAACGGCCATTATAGAATAAGGTTAGCTCAATGTTCCCTTCTAATTTTTGTTGATAACCAATATTCCAGGTGGAATTATTGCCTCTTTTCAGTCCATCGAGCATTTCATAAGCCAGCGAAGTGTTTTCATTCGCATTGTAATCAATCTTTAGGTAGTTTGCTTTTAATTGTAAACTCCCTTTGTTAGTGATACCATAATTAAAATCAATCCCAACATTATGATTTTTGCTTTTTTCTACCGATAACTGATTTTCTTTTTGAGAATACTTGTAAGAAATTTCAAGTTTGGTTTGAAATCCTGGCATGTATTGCAACGTTATTTCATTTGCTATGTTTTGTAAGGTATAGTTTTTTAAACTAAAAAATTCTGATTGGTATTCTTTGTTCGCGATTTCGAAAAAATTTAATAAAGTAAAATCAGTAAAGAAATTCCATCTTAACCGCAATCCATTTGATTTTCTCTGCCGTTCATCAAAACCATTAGTCAATAATAATTTGTTTTTATTTTGATGATATATGTAATCAATCCCTAATTTTGAGCTTGGGATTTTAAATGAAAAAGTGTTCTGAATATTTTGAGATGTTGTTATTACGTGATCTGCATTTAACGCATTGTTAAACGGGTTAAGACTTTCGGTTAAATTACTATTGGTAGATTTCTGATTTATCTGATATGCAAGCTGATTAGAGAATAATGACAGCGCTTTTTTTATTCCTTTTTTTGATTTCCAAATAGCATTTGGTCTGATATTTACTATCTCGCTAAACTCATTCTGATAGGTTTTTATGTATTCTGAGCTGGGAGCAAAAATACGAATATAATTAGCTTGGTCTTGAAACTGCGCAATCTCAAACTCATCAAGCTCAGCTATTCCGTTATTATTATAATCATTCCACGAATAAATCCCCTGTCCATATGAAACCCTTAGGTACGAAAATTCACGTTTTGGTTCCAGTCCTGATCCTGCCTCATAAAACGTTGAAGAAGAAATAGCTCCTTTGAACGCTTTAAAACTGTACTCTAATCTACCTGTTAATGTATTTTGGTTCGTTGAATTTATGCTTGTATCCGAATATTCAAGTTTGCGATAAGTAATTGTGGACAGTAACCGGTTATTTGGATTTTTTAGTAAACCAAAGCCAAGCTTTAAATCCTCCGCTTTCGACGAGGCATTTAGTGAATTGTTTTGTGGTAGATAATCTTTTCGTAGCGTATATGAAGCATTGTACTTATTAAAAGTTGAATCAGAATTCTCGATATATAATTTTAGGGATGTAAAATAGAAACTGTTCGCCAGCAAACTATCCGTAATTTCGTTCTGCCATTCGTTCTTTTCAGATTCGTACCATACACCTGTCTTTATATACGTTGTTGATTTTGATAAATCGGCATAATACCGGACAAACTGAGTTTTGATAATATCTGTATTGGTATTTACTATACTACCACTTGAAAGCAATAAAAAACCAGATTTGTTGAAGTTAAGTGACAATTCGTTTTTATTACCAGAGTAAGCTTTTTCATTATTAAGTAGAGCATATTTGTATTGGCTTTTCAAGGTATTTTTATAATTATAGTTTAAACCAATAATCAGGTGATGTTGGTTTTTGTTATACTGCTCCTGAATGTTCCAGTCGCGCTCAAACTCTACTGGTCTGAATCTTTCAAAAGCTTCAAAGTTTTTATGTGTTAGTTCATAGTTTAAAAAGGTATTTAAGCTGTTTTTTATTGTATCTCTAGTTAACAGGGCTTGTTGAATACCCATTTTTAAAGCATAACCAATATCATCCGATTTATCAATTTCAGAAAATGTATTATGGTCATTATTGCTTAAAGCGAGCTCGAAAAACGTTCTCGTCGACTTACTTAATTTATAATCTGATCCCAAACTAATGAGCTGTTTACTTTTTGGTGCTATCAGCAAACGGATGGGTTCAAATTTGCCTTGAGGAACACCATCAACAGGAGCAATCCATTTAAAAACTCTTCCATTGGCCGAGCTTGCTAATTGGATATAATTTCCTTTATTATCACCAACCAGGTTAAATCCAACTTTGTAAAACGCCTTGGTAGGATCAGTTGAGTGTTCAAATATTATATAGGTAATGCTATTTACTATCGTGTCTTTTTGCAGGTATAAAACATAATCAGAGGTAAACTGAATGCTATCAACGTTTGGAGTAAATGCATTTTCGAGATTATCACCCGATTGAGCTAATACGATTTTTTGTTCGTTGTTTAAGTCCTGACTTAAAGGCTGATTTTTACTATCATGTTCTGAAAAGATGTTAATCCAAAAATGTCCTTTGTCAGTTGTGAATAGGTTGCTGTTCGAAATCATAAAGCGGGCATAGCTTTTTTCTGAATATTCAAATTCGACAGATATTCGACTGTCTTTGTTAATTGTGCACGCTGCGGTAAATATTATTTCGCCGGTATTATAATCAATAACATAATCATTATCCTTGCCTCGTGTTTTTAATTTTCCATTAATATAAATTTTTTCTGATCCTGCCAGGACAATAATATATAATTCATTTTCACACCCTGTTAATTTATAAGGGCCTTGATTTCCCTCTTGTCCGGAAAAAGATTTACGGCAGTATTTTCCCTTTGCAATGGCTCCGCTAATTGTTGTTTCAAATGAAGCATTAGAGTGTTTTTTAAATCCCAACCGAGAGTTAAGTAAGCCGCCTTGTCCTTTCTTATTAATGTTCAGGAAATACCCAGCAGGCTTTGATAGTTCAAAATCACCTGCAATAAGTTTTGTTTTATCGTTATACAATTGAATAAACACTTTGTCAAACTCCTGCAGCTGTTGTGAATTTCCATCGGGTTGGATGGGAATGTTTTGGTCAGAAATGGCCGCTAGAATGTTCATGTTGTCACTCAGCTTACCGGCAATCTGCAGATTTAAATTAGAACTTACCGAAGCATCCTGGTTATTACCCATTATTATTCCTCTTGAAATACTTCCTCTTTTATCAAGTTGATTGTCAGTAAAAAAACTTGATCGATCGTTTCTGGAGTCTTTCTGAGGATAAGCCAGAACGGGTCCTAAAGTTATTATTTCTGATAAAGATCTATGCGAATATTCTACTGTTGGTAAGCTATTAAACACCCTGTATCGAATAGTTATAGGATGAATTCTTTCTATCGAATTAGGATTTGCAATAAAAAGAGAGTGATTATAATCAATCTTATAAAAACTATCTGTAATAATAGCTCCATCAATTCCATATACAATCTCTGAGTGGGGAATTATTATAAGAGAATCCAGGCTTATTGTATCGGTAATAAGTAAAAAAGTCTTTGTTCGAAGATTGCTATGATTTTGAGAATAAGCAATCAACGAAGTGATAATAAAGTAAATAGTAATTGAAAATTTGGTTAAATTCAAAATAGTTCGGCTTTTACAGCATTAAAAGAACGAAAAAATTTTGCATTTGTTGAGAAATGGCCAATAAAAAAGACTCAGTAGTATTTGTCTTTTAGATAATAAATATAAACAAGTTTAACAAAATTGGAATTTCTGTTTTTAAACTTTTTTGGCTTAAGCCAAAAAAGTAACAAAAAAGATCAAGACAAAACGATACTTCCAAGCTCTCTGCTATAAGCAAACAATTCCTGACAAAGTAAGCAAGCTCCTTTGTCGGAATACTAATGCTTATAACATTCACGCTACCTCATGGCTCGTCGTTTTGTCATGCTTACGCTCTTAATAATCCGCATCTGATAAATTTGTGTCAAAAATCAGGTAAAACATGCGTGGGTAGGCTCTGTAAGCAACACTCAGTCTCGAAATGCAATCATTAATTAGAACGATAAAAACATCATCGAGACGACTTGTGTTGCGCTGAAAAACAGGTTTTGCCATGATTTTAACAAACTTATCAGTGGCGGAGACTTTTTTTGGTTCTTTTTTGTGTGGATGACAAAAAAGAACATCATATATTAGAACTAATCGATTTCCAATTTGAGCTTTTTTGAATTAAGAAAGAACTAGATGAATGTCCTTGTTTTG
>JFJP01045569.1_pt1 | contig 12480 bp, 5 predicted proteins | sample 431651 | NCBI WGS metagenome assembly JFJP01 (sample SAMN02602958, study PRJNA72255) | Microbial mat metagenome, whole genome shotgun sequencing project. | biome: fresh water; feature: sink hole; material: water; isolation source: purple microbial (photo- and chemosynthetic) mats found in... | reverse complement strand
GAATACACGGGAACATTTTTACTACTTTAATACACATTTTGCACACGACTCCGATTCTGCCAGAATTATGAGCTCAAAGATACTGCTTGATCAGGTGATTAAAATATCAGATGGTTCCCCTTTCATTATTACAGGTGATTTCAATATGCTGCCGGCAAGTACAGGTTATTCAATACTTACTGGTCCGGCTGAGAGTGTGCCTGTTATTCAGGATTCACATTCCATTTCTGAAAAAAGGCCCTGGGGCCCCACCTATACCTTTAATGGGTTTTCAGATAAGCCCGGAACCGGAAGGATCGACTACATATTTGTTAAAAGCGGGATGAGAGCTCTGGAGCACAGAACAATGATTAAAAAGGAAGGTGGCGTATTTATCTCTGATCACTGGCCTGTTGAAGCTGTTATTTCGCTTAAATAGAGCTAGTTTCCCTAATCACAATTTGTAAACAAAGCTCAATCTTAATCCGAAATATCTGATCTTAACAGGTTGATGGGTGTACGATCTTTCAAAAATATCTTTGTATGTTTCCTCCTGCCTTAAAAGGTCAGATATTCCCATGCTGATCTCTGGACCAACAGTTAGGTTTGAATAATACCCCAGAGGAATATTTGCTCCTGCGGATGCAAAAAGTGAAAGATAAAGACCTTTGAACTTTGTATTTCCTGTAATATCGATGTTTTCCCTGCTGTAAAATCCTAGCTCAGGGGCCAAAAGTGCATCCTTCGGTTCAATAAAATATAAGTAGGGACTGGCATAGAATTGATAATTTCCGGAATCTCTGTAGACTGCTTTCTGAGGTAATGATATTTTTACACCTCCTTCAGCATAGAACCCGAACTCTCCCGGCTTACCGCTTGTATAACCTGCAATTAGAGGCAGAGTAATAAAACTTATATTAACAATAGAATCGTAGTCTGCTTCCACAATTCTGTAATATGTGTCTCCATTCAGGTCCGTAGATGTGGCCTTATCTGTAAATGTACCGGTCAGGTTAAATTTTTCTGAATATTTGTTTAGTTCAATACCGCTTCTGGCATATATGTTATCGGTGAAATAATACTGGACTCCGATTGCACTTAATAAACCAAACATTGGAGTGAAACTCCATGAATGGAAGTTTTTATCCATTGTCATGGATTCAATGTTTTTGTCGTTAATTGCTGTTTGTCCGAATGAGCCGGCTATAGAAACACTCAGGCCCTTTCTGGATACAGGTTTTATTATTATTTCCGGTTTGCTTAAAGTTGTTGTTCCCGGTGCTGATTCATAAAAGTTCACTGATGCTGAAATATCGATGCCTGTTATCCTGAAACCTGTAAATGTATTATCTGCAGTAGAAAAGATAATTTTAAATGTCAGCGGAAACATTTCTCTGAAGATGTCTTTCCCTTTATAACTTCCCGAGAAGAATTTATTAACATCAGCATATATATAAAAGTTCCCATCTAATGATTTCATTACTCTTCCGAGTTTTGCTGAGTCTGTATTTACTGAAAGATTTTTAATTCCATTCGGGTAATCTGCAATATAAGCTGCAAGGTAGTCTGTAGTAGGAATCAGTTTTGTCGCGGCTTCAGGCATAATGTCATTGTAGATCCTGGTTTCTGTTTCGGGGAATAGCTTCAGAAAGCTCTCCTTATAAAAAACCTTATCATCGGCTGCCTCCTGAGGATCACCTATGAGTGAAAGAAAATTTGCGTAATCCTGCAGCATGGTCTTAACTGCACTATGAACTTTAACCAGATCTTCAGGGCTGAAATTCTCACCTGTAACCTCTTTAAGTGCCTTTGAATAGTCTATTACGGCATTTGAATCTGAGCTTCTTATGCCTACAATCCTGAATTTCTCAGGTGTTTTATTCTCAATATTGAATGCGATCCTGAAAGTAAGTTCCTCAGTATTTTTATTAAGTGTCTGATTAAGGTAGTTCCCGTTTATTGATTTTTTTACAAGAATATCGACAGAATAAACATTTCCTTCGTGTTCAATGATCTCGCTTACTCTGGCGTTAACCAGATCAAGACTGATTGATATCCCGTCGGGATACCATAGAACAAGATTATTAGAATAAGTCTCTGCTTCATAAAATTCGCTAAGCTTATGCGCAGGATCAAGATCATTATATACAAGGACCTGTCTGTTTACAAACAATTCCAGCAGGCTTTCAGACCCGCTGCTTGCTTTTTCAACATCGGTTACAACCGATTCTCCAATCTGATTTATAACTCTCTGGTAATCAGAAAGTAGTTTAATCGAATTTGTACAGATACCTTTTCATAGGCTTATATTTACTCAATAATTATTTTCTTAACAGTTGAAATATTATTCAAATCAATTTTAATAAGGTAGTTACCTCCCGGCTGACCAGTCAGGTTAATCTGATATCTGAAATTATCAGATTCTTTAACAGATTTGATTTTGATCAATTCCTTACCATCAACACTGAAGGCACTGATTTTCAATTCGCCTCGCTGATCATTGTCAATTTCTATATTAAATAATCCGTCTCCGGGATTTGGATAAACCTTCACATCAGATACCTGATCATTTTCAACGGAGACAAGATACTCAGAAGGAATGCTGAAATCTGACATCCCTGATTTTGCAGTTGGTATAATTTTATCAGCACTTGAAGTATAGCAGAGATTCTCATTTGCGACTTCCACTCTGTAAGTACCAAGTTTCTTGTTTGCTACATATATGTATTTATTAGCCCCTGAGATTAGCTGATCATTATAATACCATCTGTAGTATTTGTAAGATTTAAATTGTGTAGCCAGATACCAGACAGCGGGCCCTCTTGCATTAAGTTTTGGTATTTCAGGAGCAGCAGCATAAATTATATTGAAGTTATCAGATACTGTTTTGCATCCGTTTAGAGTTGTCTCAACTGCGTAAACTCCCTGGGGAACAGGTTCTTCAACATAAGAAAGAGTTCTGTTTGGGTAAGCAACGCCGTTTCTTAACCATTGATAGCTGTACCCTGATGCTTCAGATGTAGAAAGTTTTACATTGTTCTTAACAGGCGGACAATCACCTGTCTGATAACCTTCGGAGGTTATAGCTGGCTTTGGGGGCATTGGATTGACTATCACATTAACAGGAGCAGTCTTTGACACACAGTCTGTTGAAGTATTTGTCACAACAAGGTAGTAATTCCCTGATGCCGTGGCTGTGTAAGAATTAGTAAATGCATTTAATGGTCCGGATTCAGTATTCCAGGAATAGTCGAGGCCGGGGACTAAAGACACACTCAGGCTAACATTACTGCCTTCGCAGAAAGTTGTTGCCCCGCTGGGAGAAACAGCACTTACAGATGGCAGCGGATTTACTATTACGTCTATATAGTTTGAAGAAGATACCAGGCAACCTGTACTATTCTCTACACCAAGAGTGTATCTGCCTGAGTTTCTGGCAAAGTACTCACTCTTATTTGAACCGACAGATCCTCCATTAAGTTTCCAATTGTAGATATAACCGGCTGTATTTGTTACAGAAAGACTTACAGAATCGCCCTGGCAGAAAACAGCCGGCAACATAGCTGATATTATTTCAGGAGATGAAGGCGCATTAAGCACTGTAACCGAAGCAGCAGATGATGTTGTTAAACAATTTCCTGTTGGGTTTACTACTTCTACATAATAAGACCCTGTATTTTTAGCTACATATTTAGATGAATCCTGACCTGTCAGATAAACTACCCCCCCTGATTTCCATGTATAAAAGTATGCGGAGTTTTTTGCAACAAAAAGAGATACACTGTCGCCCGAGCAGAATGATAACGGGGTACTTGCAGATATTGAAGCAACAGGAATCGCGCCTACTGAAACTGTTTTTGTTATAAAGGAAGAACATAGGTTGTCAGCATTGGCCGATAATGTAAGCTGGTAGTCACCTGCAGTAAGGTAACCATGGGTCCCCGGATTCTGTACCGTTGAGCCTTTCCCGTCGCCATAATCCCACGACCAGGAGGTTATTGTAAGTCCTGTAACATCAGAAAGATTTTGCAATATTGTTTCGGAGCCCTGGCACGCCACTGAGGCGCTGAAATTTACAACAGGTTTAGCCTTAACCAGAACCTGTTTTATTAGAGTATCACTTGTAGTTGCTGAATAGGTAATCAGTGTTATATTTTTCACACCGGAAGTGCTGAACATATGTGTCGGGTTAACCAATGTTGAAGTTGTCCCGTCACCAAATAACCATTTATAACTTTGTATAACATCCCCGAAAGCAACAGACTGGTTCGTAAACTGTGTTGAGAGTCCCTGGCAAACGGTGTCGGCTGAAAAGAACGAGAGCACATTCTTAACATCAACGGAATCTGTTGTTGACCAGGCTCCGCCTTTGAGTCCCTGGTCAACTGCCTGAACACCCCAATAATATTTTAATGCAGGCATGTTGATAATACGGTATGTTGTATCTAGCTGGGCGTTCCCCATAGCTGCAATCTGCCGGTATCCCGTTGTTAATGAATGAGAAGGTGTAACATTGAAATTTGTCTTCGATGTTCCAACCCTGACATTATATGTCATTGTCTTTGAAGGTGTTTCATCATCCTGAACGGGCTTCCAGGATAACACTACGCCGGTTGGAGAATTAGTTGCTGTAAGGCCTGTTGGGGCTGTTGGTCCAGTATTGGACTTGAATAAACCGGATCTCATTATGAGATTGTTTTTGAAAATTTTTGTTGGGATGCCCGAGTCTTTTGAAAATAAAATGTCAAGATCACCGTCATTGTCGTAATCAATCCATTTAACGAAACTGTAACCTATTGATTTGACAGCTTCGTTGTCCTGTAGATTAAACCATTGTGTTATAGATCCAGCCAGCCATCATTATCATAATCACCCCAGGCAGCATAGCATGCCCCCTGATATGCAAGGTATACATAAGTATGTTGTGTAAAATTATTTCCTCCCATATTCTGGTAGATAAACATACCTCCCTGTGTGGTAAGTGTAAAATCAAGATCTCCGTCATTATCAAAGTCGCCCCATGATGTTGAGGAATAGCTTAATCCCTGGACCTGAATATCTGACTGCAACGAAAATGTTTTATCTCCGTTATTCTTGTAAATTTCAGTTAATCCCTGATTATAGATTTGGCCGGCAATAGCCCCTGTCATTACAATATCAAGATCTCCGTCGTTATCATAATCGACCCATCTAACAGATCCTTTGTATAATCCTGTAAGTGTTACCTGTGTCTGTTCCGAAAAAGTGTTATTTCCATTATTCATATAAATTTTTGAATAGGGAACATAATTCGGGTCAGTTCCGGTAGCTCCGTTTATCAGAATATCAAGATCCCCGTCGTTATCGTAATCACCCCAGGCAACAGAACTGTATAGCAATTGTGCTATGGAGATTGAAGACTGTTCTTCGAAAATATCACTTCCGTTATTTCTGTATATCTTTGTTACAGGGCTACTTACAGGATAGGCTGCTAATGCACCTGTTAGAATTATATCAAGGTCTCCATCAAGGTCATAGTCTCCCCACGCTGCCTTTCCCCAGTAAAGATTTGTGAAGGAAATTGCAGTCTTTTCTTCGAATGTGTTATCTCCCTTATTACGATATATCCTGGAAGGGAATCCGGGTACCATGGCATCAATAAAGCCATCGTTGTTGTAATCGCCCCATGCTACATTATTAAACCATCCGGGATTAATTGTTATGCCAGACTGTTCGGTGAAAAGACTTGTACTGAATACTCCGGGATTGCCATCAGATGTCTGTGTGAAGTATTGCTCACTGCCAAAGTTTCCAGTATATTCAAAGATATGAAAACTATACTGTTTGCTGGAAACAAGACCAGTTACAACAACACTGTCGGCTCTGCCATTATAGATACAGTACCATTCCGAAGTTCCTATCTGGCTTCCGAATCCGATTTCAGGATCTGCAACATAACCTGTATTGTTTATCGGGATTGCCAGTTAAGGGTCAGGCTGGTTTGGTCTATGATTTTTGCTGATAGATTTTTAGCCTGAACGGGAACGATTGAGAAAGTGCCTTCTGAAGCGAAAGGACTTGAGCCAAATCCGTTATCAATAGACTGAACACTCCAGTAATAGTTGCCCATTGGCAACTTCTTGAGAATAAAGGTAGTGTCAAGGTTGGCATTTCCCATACCTGATTGTTTCCTGAATCCATTTGCTGCGGAATGAGGGGTTACAATGTTTATCCCTCCTGTTGCTGTGCCTACCCTCAAATTATAAGACATTGCTTTGTAAGGAGTATTGTCGGTACGGACACTTTTCCATCTAAGCACAACATCTGATTTTAATACTTCTGCTATCAGGCCAATCGGTGCTGCCGGTTTTACATTTGCGGTAACAATATCATTCCGGAATATTTTTGAAACAGAGGTCTCAGTAGTTATTCCCGATAGTATAACATCAAGATCACCATCATTATCATAATCGCCCCAGTTTGAAGATCCCCAGCCAATTCCTGGAAGCTGACAGGAGAGGTCTTCAGAAAATGTATTATCTCCATTGTTCTTGTAAATTTTGGTTTGGGGCAAGTATTGATGAGAGAACCCAGAAATTAAAATATCCGGATCCCCATCGTTGTCATAATCACCCCATAATACTGAGCCGAATTTGGCATCCATGAGAGATATATGTGTCTGAAGAGTAAACGTATTGTTTCCGTCATTTCTATAAACTGCACTTGGGCCGGGCGATTTAGCAATAACAATATCAAGATCCCCGTCACCATCATAATCACCCCAGTCAAGCGTACTCCCGTACCAGGTAGGAATCGTAATATTTGTTTGTTCAATAAAATTGCCATTAGCATTGTTGCGGTAGATCTTTGTAACAGCAGTTGCACTATTGTCATACCCGGTTAAAAGCAGATCAAGGAATCCGTCATTATCATAGTCGCCCCACTTAATTGAAGTACCTATCCCGGCAACACCAGTAAGCGAAATAGCAGTTTGGTCTGTAAATGTATTATTGCCATTGTTCCGGTATATCTTTGAGAACCTTCCTTCAAGAGCAGGTAATCCCTGCAGTGCCAGATCCAGATCCCCGTCATTGTCATAATCTCCCCAGCTGACACCCCCATAATTGGTACCTGTGAAGCCCAAATTGGTTAACTCATTAAATGTACTGTTCCCATTATTAAAATAAGTTTTGACAGGATTTTGATTGATAATAAAATCTATAGATCCATTATTATTGTAGTCAGCGGTGGCAGCAGCGTATCCGGTTCCGGGAGTTACAGATGTCAGTGAAAAGAGATCATTGCCATCATTCCTGTAAAGAAGTGATGTGTATGTACCCACCAGCAGAAGATCAAGATCATTGTCATTATCAAAATCAAACCAGCTGTTTGAGGAGGACATTTCAAAAGCCAGGCTAGGCTGATTTACCGGAAGAAGTGTTGAAGCGGTTATTTCAGAGAAGATACCTGTCATGAATGATGAAGGGTTCCCTGTTACAGCCTGTGTATTATATATTTCATTGGGAGCAGTTCCGTCAAACTCAAAGACCTGGAAGATATATTCTGTGTTTATAGTTAACCCGGTGACTTTTATGGTTCCAAGTGTTCCCTTGTATACGCAATACCAGCCTGTTCCTGCTTGAGAACCTGATTTAAAGACAGAGGAAGCTGTATAAGTTGTATTATTGACAGGCGTTGCCGTTCCGGAATTTCCCTGCTTCAAAAAGACAATACAATTACTGCTGTTTCCCCTTGTCCACTTCAGCGTGGCACTTTTACCTCCGACATTTGTTGATTTTAGTCCATAAGCCTGAACAGAAACATTATAGGTGAAGCTTCCCTGTAATGAGAATGGGCTACCTTTAAAACTATTATCTATCGCCTGCACTTTCCAATAGTAAGTACCTTTTGGAATATTCCTCAAAACAAAAGTGGTATCTAGCTGTGCATTTCCCATTCCTGATTTTCTCCTTGCTCCTGTAGTTGTTCAAGAAGTTGGACTGATCAAATTAAAAGAGCCGGGAGATGTCCCTGCCATAACGCTGTAAGAGATACTCTTTTTTGATGTATTGTCAGTAATTACCCTATTCCATTTCAGTATAACGTCAGATCCAAGTATAGTTGAATTAATTCCTGTTGGGGCAACAGGTGGCGTGTTTACTGCTGTTGTAGTATTAAGGAATACTTTTGTAATTTTTGATGTTCCTTTGTCTCCGGATATCAGAAGATCCAGATCATTATCATTATCAATATCAATCAGGTCAACAGATCCTTCTTTAACCGCGTCAATTGTTACAGATGATGCCTGTGTGAAGGTATTGTTCCCGTTATTGATGTATAATTTTGTAAGAAGTGTACCATTATTATCACCTGTATATACAATATCAAGGTCCCCGTCATTATCAAGATCTGCCCATTTGCCTGAAGCAGAAGTTACAGGGCTGAGGACAATTGCCGTCTGGCGGGTAAACGTGTTATTACCGTTGTTTTTGAAAACTCCGTAATTATAGTTTCCGGCAAGCAGGATATCGAGGTATCCGTCATTATTATAGTCGCCCCATTCGGAAGTTCCTGCATATATATTGGTAAGGGAAATCTGAGTCTGTTTAACAAAATTATTATTTCCCTGATTTTGAAAAATTACTGTAGTTGCAGTATATCCATCTTTTCCGGTAAGTAACAGGTCGAGGTCTCCATCGTTATCATAATCGCCCCATTTTGAATCTCCTGCAGAAAGACCAGTAATTGAGACAGAGGTTTGATCTTCGAAAACGAAGTTGCCTTTATTCTGATAAATTTTTGTAGCTGAATTGGTTGATAATACAAAATCAAGATCACCATCATTATCATAATCTCCGGGTTCAACTGTTCCGGATTCCCTTGTCAGGTATTCTATACTTGTCCTGAGAGCGAAAGTATTGTTGGTTTCATTTCTATAAACAAGAAGTATATTTCCAAGAGTTGATGAAAGGCCCGTGAAAATTATATCAAGAAATCCGTCATTATCAAAATCTGCCCATGATATTGTTGTTTTGCTATAGTCATCATATACTGAAGGGAATGGTGTCAGAAATATTGAAGCCTGATCAGCGAAAACATTACTTCCGTTATTGCGAAAAATCTTAACAGTAATCATATTATCCGATCCCGAACCGGCAATAAGGATATCCATATCCCCATCATTGTCATAGTCCCCCCACTCCGCATCTCCGAGGGTCACTCCGGGCAGTACAATACCAGTCTGTTCTGTAAATGTCTGCGCGAAAAGTCCGGATGCTAAAACTGACAGTATCAATAAAAGTGATGCCTTTTTAAATGAGAATCTTTTCATACTAAGCAGGTTAAGTATATGATTTAAAGATAAACATTGAAGGATACGAAATTTCAGTTTTGTTGTGCTTATCATGTTTTTAAACAATCACTCTCTTTATTCCACAACCAGTTTCCTCGTTGCAGAATACTTATCAATCAACAGCTTAATAATATACATCCCATCAGGCTGCCCGCTAAGATCAACCTGAGTCTGGAAGTGACCGCTGCTCTTAGTGAACTTAATCTTCAGGATCTCTTTCCCATTCTGGGTAGCTATAGAAATATTGAGTTCTCCGGAAATATCATTGTCCATTTCAACTGTAAAGAGACCCGTGGTAGGGTTAGGGTATATTTTTATAGATTCTGATATGTCCAGTTCATCACTGATAAGATATTCAGGAGGAATATTAAAATCAGTCATGTCAGACTTGGTAGTTGGTATAACTTTATCTGCACTTGAAGTATAGCAAAGATTCTCATTTGCAACCTCAACTCTGTAAGTTCCAAGCCTCTTGTTTGCTACATAAATGTACTTATCAGCCCCTGAGATCAGCTGATCATTATAATACCACTTATAATATTTGTACGACTTGAATTGTGTAGCCAGATACCAGACAACAGGCCCCCTGGCATTAACTTTTGGTATTTCCGGAGCTGCAGCATAACTGATACTAAAATTGTCAGATACTGTTTTACATCCGTTAAAAGTGGTTTCAACTGCATAAACCCCCTGCGGAAGGTTCTCTTCAATATAAGGGAGAGTTTTGTCAGGATAGGCAACACCGTTTTTTAACCATTGATAAGTGTGTCCTGAAACTTCCTGGGCAGCCAGTTTTACTTTGACATCAGTTGGCGGACACTGACCGGTTGTATAGTTTGAAGATGTAATTGATGGCTTTGAAGGCATCGGTTTGACAGTTACACTTACCGGGGTGGTTTTTGTAATACAACCGTCAGTGCTTGTAACCTCAAGCTGGTATTTACCTGTTGTTATTGCAGTGTATGAGCTGGTAGTTTCATTTAATAGACTGGCTTCATTTCTCCATGAATATGAATGGGTTGGATTATGTGTTACACTTAGCGTCACATTTCCTCCGGAACAGAACTCGGTTGCCCCGTTGGGTGTTACAGCACTGACAACAGGCAGGCTGTTAACAACAATATCGATGGAGTTATAAGAAGATACAGAGCATTTTTTCTCATTTGAGACGACAAGATTGTACCTTCCTGTGCTGCTTACGTCTAGTTTATTTGAATCCAATCCCACCGGTCCTCCATTTAGCTTCCAGTTATAAGTAAGGGCAGGATTATTATCGACTGTAAGAGTTGCACTTTCGCCATCGCAGAAATTATCACTTCCGGTAATGTTTATTACCGGAGAAGCAGGTTTATCATTTACAGTAACATTTACCGGTGCTGCAATTGATGTACAATTGCCAATGGGATTGGTTATTTTCACAGTATATGAACCAGATTCTTTAACTACAAAAGAACTGTTTGTTGCTCCCGTTATATCAATGCCCTCAATCTGCCAGTTGTAGTTATATGTACTGACATATGAGTTAGTAAGTTGTATACTGTCTCCTGAACAGAATTCAGGACTGCCGCTTGAAGTAATTGCTGCAGTTGGGATAGTTCCAATCTCAACAATTTTGCTGGTTGTGTCTGAGCAGCTATTGTCTGCAACAGCAACAAGGATAGCCTTATAACTTCCTGGAATAAGATACCCGTGAGTACCCGGATTTTGAATATTTGAGCCGGACTCATCTCCGAAATCCCAATGCCATTCACTAATAACCAGTCCGTTGGCGTTTGTTGTATTAGTAAAAACAGTAGGACTTCCGGCACATACGATACTGTTTGTAAAAGCTGCTGCAGGTACCTGTTTAACAAATACATTTTTGATAATTGAATCTTTTGCAACCGCAGATATCACTACAAGCTTCACACTATTATTTCCGGCTTTGGTGAAACGGAATACTGGATTTTTTACTGTTGAATAGTTGCCATCTCCGAAGTCCCAATACCACGATGTGATTGGATGTGTTGAAACAGACTGATCGTGAAAAGTAGTTTCAAAGCCTAAACATACCTCATCGTTAGAAAAATCAGCAGTCAGCGAATTGAGTTCAAATTCGCCAAGAGGGGCCCAGGCGCTTCCTGTCATTGAATTATCAATCGACTGAACACTCCAGTAATACTTGCCTAGAGGGAGATCTTTCAGGCTCCAGGACAGATTAGTGCCCACGTTGCCGATATTTTCAACAAATCGGTATCCTGTTGATAAACTGGCCATTGGAGAGACTATATCTGCTAAATCATTTTTAGTGCCAACCCATAAATTATAAGTGAGTCCATCATTACCGGTAAGTTTATCCCAACCTTTGTTCCAGGAAAGGTTAACTGTAAAAATGTCGATTTCACTGGTAAGTAATGTTGGGGGATTCGGAGCCTGATTAACAAAGTTATTTGTATTAGAATATATTCTGGTTTCAGCCCTGTAGCTGTCAACACCAATTGGAATCTTATAGGTACAGAGGATATCCTTGTCTTTATCCTGATCCACATCTATCGCCTTTATATACATGGCCGTTGTAAGGGAATCAACAGCGTTGGCAAATCCGTAATAGCTGTTGTTATTATCGTTGAAATAAATTGCATTATCAATAGTCCAGCCGATTTTAGGCATAATCAAATCAAGAAATCCGTCGGTATTAAAATCGGTCCAGGTCGGACTATATTTATCCGCTGGTCTGGGGGCCAGACTTGTAAGCATCAACTTCCCTCTCCCGTCATTCAAAAAAATCTGACAGGTATTGTTTCTGTATTCATCATCACCAGTGAGCAAAAGGTCGGGATAGCCATCGAAGTTCAGATCGTTCCAGGTTATATCAGCAGAATTAGTAATCTGGATAAATGATGTTGCCCCGAATGTTGAAGGACCGATACCTGGAACTATACTCTGAGAAAACGTAAAATTCTTATTTCCGTCATTTTTGTAGATAAATGTGAAGCATTTCCCTGATGATCCGTTGCTGTCCCTGCCGGAAATAATAAAGTCAAAATCACCATCTTTATCTATATCAATTGCTGATAATGAGTTTTTGTAGATGATTTCAGCCATTGGGAGCTTTGATCTGGTGTAAGTGAGCTTTTTTGTGCATTCATACAAATAGTATCCCCTGTCATGAGCAATTATATCAATATCAC
>JFJP01039884.1_pt1 | contig 12480 bp, 9 predicted proteins | sample 431651 | NCBI WGS metagenome assembly JFJP01 (sample SAMN02602958, study PRJNA72255) | Microbial mat metagenome, whole genome shotgun sequencing project. | biome: fresh water; feature: sink hole; material: water; isolation source: purple microbial (photo- and chemosynthetic) mats found in... | reverse complement strand
TTCTTTAGCGGTAGGAAGCTGTAATACTGCAATGTCCGAACGCCGGAAGAGTTACAAAAGCATATTCGTGACCTTTCACTGACCTCATGAAGAACTGCTGAATTTCCCCGTTAACAGTAATCTGGGAAAATCTGTAATCACCATGGGTTCCGGGAACAAAGAACGTAAGTCCGCTGTCTTCATTTGTAGCAGAGATAATAGAAAAGGTCAGGTTATTATCTGTCCACTTAATATCCCTGAACCTGGCTTCATTTCTAAGCTTCATGAAATCAAGCAGATCCACTGCAGTCCATACCGGGACATTTCTTGATCTGGCATATTCAAGCATCTTCATAAGAGGCTCCCGTGAAAAATAATACTCATCGTTATGAGCTTTGATACTTACAAAAGAATAAACTTCATTATCAAGGCTTCTGTCCATAATGCCCCTGAAACAATCAAAAAATCCGTCAGCATCGTCATTTTCTGTGTACTGCTGGTCATAAACATTGGTAAGGTGCTGGTAAACATCTATTACTTTGCCTTTGCTGTTTGCAAATTTCATAACCAGTCCGCTTCCTGTGTAGTTGCCCTGACTCATACCCATTGGTCCAAGGAAATGTCCCTGTCCGGAGTTATTATCATAATGGGCATAATTCGCATCCAGTTCAATACCATTCTTAGCCTCAATTTCAGCCTGGGCGGCAAACTCCCTGTTGCCGGCAGCATCTTTACCGCACCATACAAACCAGTGGTTGGTTACTGTCCGCATGGTTAATCCATAGTATTCAGATATCTCTTTCTTTTTGCTGCTCAAGGCCATATTCATGTTATTCCATTGCGGTTCAGATGCTTCCTTTGTGTTATCAGGATGACCAGAGATCTCAAATCCTTTCTTTGTCCATTTATCGCACCAGCTTTTCGATACCTTATTAACTTCCAGTAAATAAAGAGTCATCCTGGCATTCATAGAGTCAACATCCCTGAACTGGGACTCAAAATCATTCTCATTTCTGTATTCACCATCGTTTGTAAGTGTAACAAGACAATTATTATTAGCAGGAAAATACCAGAAACGCGGAAGAGGTATAAGGTCAGGATCGATAAGCTCGATGCAATGCGACAGCAGTGCCATCTGTTCATCAGCCTGGTTGATTATGTTACTGGTAGTATCCAGCCAGCCATCAGTAAAAAGGTCCATTCCCCTGAGACCTGGAATACCATCCTTTTCAATCCCGGCATAAACCGGATTACCCTGCCTGGTATAAACAATACTTTCCGGCAGATTGTAAAGAAATGCCAGAGCACTACCCTTTCCAAAGTTATTGCTGACAACGGCCGGGAATGTCTCACTGGCAGACTTGTCAGGCATCATATCAGCAATCGCCGTGCCCCCGTTCAGAATGTATTTTTGGGCCTTCCCGTGAAACTGCAATAACCTTGATGTAAGACCTTTCCCGAATACAGAACTTGTATCTATATTTATGTATCCTTCATCAACGGTGCCATAAACAGGTACGATACCAAACAGATCAGCAATGACCGGATCAGGACGAATGGCGATCATGTTGCCTCCGTTCTTAACATACTTCCTGATAATACTGGCTTCTCTGTCGCTAATACCAGATTCCGCAAGGATTACAAGATCAAACCTTGACAAATATGATGCTGACATTGCTTTGCCAGACAAAGAATCCATCTCAAACACATTAAATCCTTCTGTTTTAAGTATTTCAGCAGCATATGTGCCAAAATCAGAATCAGCAGCCAGTATCATAACCGGAGCAACATCATTGTTTTTAGTGCAACTTGTCGTTTCAAACCATATGATACTTATCAACAGGAGAATTAATCGGGTTGGATTTTTCACAATTCAAGATTTTTATAATAACCGGCTATTGATGTTTATCTGCTTTTATTGCTTCCTGTAAAATTTTTTCATAAACAGCCCTGGCCCGGAGGTACCTGTTCTGAACAACATCCAGGTCGTGAGTGAAGTATTGATTCCATGGACCCTCTTCGTCTATGTTTACCAGAATATTATCAATCCATTTGATAAAAAACCGGGCATCTGCAGCACTTGCCCTGACTGGCTTGTTATTAACAGTCAGATAGACAGGCGCTGTATGCGACTGATGACCCGTGTCATCCATACGACGGGCACAAATCCAGCTGCTCTTGTCAATTGTTGTATTTACTTTCATTATTACAGGTTCTCCAGGTTTTGCAGTTCCTTCATGGGTAGCTATTACTTTGCCATTGCAGATCAGCTCTATTCTTCCCGACAGCTCTTTAACCGAAGTCCATTTAACTTCAGCATTTACTGTTCCTTTCCTTTTAAGCCTGACCTCATCTCCTGGTGAGTATGCGTCATTGATTTTAAAATCAAGAAATTCCACATGCCCATTTGTTGTAACCACTGTTCTGCCATTTTTTATCCCTTCTATCCATCGCTGATATGTCAGTGGCTGGTCTTTGACCTGCACATATGTTAACAACGATCCGAAAGGACGGCTGTTGTTACATGGGAAGTCTGTTCCTGCTGCCCATCCCGGTCTGAAACCACAATTCAGAATCTTATAATAGCCATTTACTGCAGCATCATTTAACAATACATCTTCCGATAAAAAATCAATAGTGCCAAGAGCTGTTTCAACAGGATAATCAAGAGGGATGCAGCAATCTAATTCATTCTGTATCTGATCATTGAGATATTGCATGTGACAAAAACCCACAATTGCATTTTGCTTTTTACCCCACTCTATAATTTTATAGGGCGACTCATCCCAGATCTGGTGTGCCTCTGTCAGACCCAGGAGCAGCAGATGGCCACCAATTGTTTTATTTTCAAAGGTTACTCCGGCCGGGTCGTAATGCCACTCGGCATCCCAGTGAACGATTCGTCCGGGTTTCGATTGCCTGGCATCGGTGCCATTTACTTTAGGCAGATCGGTCCTGCTGTCTTTAACCTCTCCGTTACCCATATCAGCAAGAACAGTGATTACAGCAAGGTTATTTGTTTCCATCATGGGTATGAACTCATCTTCATTAATGATAGATGTAGCCTCTCCGCAATTTCGGTGAATATGTACATCTCCGGCATGCCAGTCAGGAGGCTCCGGCTTTGTTAATGAAGATTGTTCACAGGCCCTGCCTGTTATTGTAAAAACACATTCTGCAGGCACAGTGGCCCGAAAGCCTTCTTCTGAGACAGCAACTTCACTCCCTTTACAAAAATTAACTTCTGAATTAGTATAGATCAATTCCATGTTTTTCATTGCCGGCAAGTTTGAAATAAGCCCATTCACAACAACATTCCGGTTGCTAATATTCCTGCCAGTAATAACCAGATCCCCTTCCGGGTTCAGCCATGCGTGAGCTGCAAAGGTGCTGTCTGTCCCGCTTATACCAATACGAATGGACCCGGGTTTAACAAATTTCATTATGTGAGCATGTTCGTAGAACTGTTTGCGTGGCCTCCAGCTTTCTGTTGCAGCGACATATTCCAGCAGGGGTTTTCCTTCGTCTCCGTCCAGCCAGAAAACCCAATCGTTGGGAGGAACGCTTCCATAGCCATTACGCCTTCCATGCTGGTAAACGCAGTCAAAGCCGTCCCAGAAAATGAATGCACCGGCATTGTCATCAAGCTGTCCCAGCATATTCTTTATGCCTGCTGTTTCGGTTATCCAGTAACGCCTGTTAGTATTCGAGGAATCATTAATGATACTAAGATAATTAGCTGCATTATTACCATATTGATGAACACCCCAGCAGGCAAGCTTACCCATTAGATAAGAGTCTTTTACCATCTCATGCAGAAAATCGCCAAACAAGCGGTCCGCAGCAGCATCAGGAGCTACAAAACGGATGTCTCCCATTCCGATGGCATCAAGCTTTTGTGCAAGTTTCCTAATAACACGCGCATATTGAACCGCATCAGGTATATTCGGACCTTCCACAATACCATCAGGGTGTTCGGCACTTTTGCTCATTGCTATCACATCTGTTTCATTCATTGGTGAAACAAGTGTAAACTGAATCCCTGCAGTATGCCTCATATAGAAGAGCACAGCGGCTATTGACTCGACCAATTCATCCTCCCTGTTAATGGCAATGGAATGGTCCGTACCTCCCATCCAGCTCTTTTGCGGATCGGGAGCTGTAAGCGGCAGCGAGGCTGGTGGCGCACCCATAAAGCTGATAACCAAATTGTTGGTAATGCCCTTCTGATTCAGATATCTTAATGTGTTCCAAACACCCTGAAATCTTGTGTTTGTAAAAACACTGTTGTAGTAGCTCCAGTTGAAGTTATGCGGATCATCATCATCATTCACAGCTTCCCAGTCTATCTCCTCAATAACGGCTCTGAAAATGCCAGCCCCGAGCGAATCGATTAACATATCGAGTGCCGGCTGTATTACTTTTGTATTCGTATAGGCACCTTCATACCACCATGCAGTATTTATATTAACGCCAAATCCGTCAATGGTCTGATATTTCACTGCCCCATCTGCTATCAGTTTTACCTCAGCAGGCTGGGCCAGCGAGTTAAAAGATAATAAAAGTGCTGTGAACAACAGGAGAGGTCCCTTCACGTGAAAAACATTTATATTTTGCGTCATATTCATTTTTTATGTATAATCACAAGAACAGCTGCAATTTAAAAAAAAGCAGATAACGAGATTATCACTTTTAGAACATATTACATTGAAATCAGAATCTCTCCTGCGGCTATATGAAAAACTGTCAAAGCATAATCCCCATCCTTCAGACTCTTTAACACATACGAGTCGTGTTTCAGAGTTTTACTCAGGGGAATATCTTCATTATTGACTGTTATCTTTGATGGTTTAAAAGCGGTGCGCAGAAACTCAACACCATTCTCTGAAGCAGCTGTGTATCTCACCTCATTTTTACCATACTTCACATGCTTCAGTATATGTTCAGAATATAAAATGTGATTCTCCCCTGGCGGCGCCCATTCGGGAATTCCGGCAAATACATGATAGAACATTCTTGGGCATTCTCCATAGCAGTCGGACCACCAGCTCAGGATGCCCTTGCTAAAGGGACTCTCAAAAGCCATACCTGAAGAATCATTACAGTAAGTTACCCAATTCAGCGACCGGTAGGCTTTTTCCTTATACGATTCATCGCCCGACACAGCATACCACCTGGCACATGCAGCAGCATAACGGGCTGTCTGATAGTCCATCTTGTAATTAAAATCATCCTGTTCTCCAACAATATTAGCTCCCCACATTATTGAAGGTTCACCGGGTGATGTCCGGAAAACAAAGAAGTCTTCGGTCCATTTTATCAGCATAGGGATATGATTTTCCCATTCAGGATCAAGTTCCGGGTAATCAAAAAGACACAAAGTCATATTGCTGGCACTCAGGTTGCTTTTATATGTATTGCTCCGCACATCTGTATCTGAATGACCATCAGTCCAGTAGCCGGTTTTCATGGGATACTCCAGTAGAAAATCTTTTGCTTTATCACGGGCATCAATATAAGCATTAACGTTACCACGACCTGCTTCTATGAGAGAAGAGAGAAGCATGTAACAACCTGTCCAGTTTGCTCCGTAAGGCGCTGTGACAGTTCCGCTATCCATTACCACCCTGTATGGCCAAACAGATTCGGACTGATTTCCTTTCTTCACTTTCTTAGCAAGAACATCAGCAACTTTTATTGCTTCAGTAAGGTATTTTTCTTCTCCGGTAAACTGATACATCCTGAAATAAGTCAGGCCCATTTCTCCTGCATGGTCGACCTGTATTTCGTGCAATACAAATCTTCCTGCATCAGTAAACCCACGGAATATAGTATCCCCCGCATTGGTGGTTGTATAGGGAAAATCCGGCCATGCAAAATCACTGGAACTGGTTCCATGCTTAATGGTGTAATCAACAAAATCCTTTACTATCTTCATAACGCTTTCATCGCCGGTATATGCGTAATACAGCCGTGCATTCTCAAACCAGTTAGGAATTTTTTCACCAATATCATTCATCCATTTATCAGGTAACAGAACTTTATTACTATCGCGGAAAGCACAATAGAAATAGTACTGAGGGTACCCTGACCTGGGATCGGGACCTGGTGAAGCTGGCACCATTGACCTGATGAACTCCCAGCGAAGATGAAGAAAGTGGTCATAAGCATTTTCCCGTGGAGTGTACCATGGAATTATCTTGTACTTATTGTCTAATACCACATTATGAGTACAGAAAATAGTGTCCGTAACAACTTCAGAACTATTGTTACATGAAATTATGATCAGGATAAGAATTACCAGGGTATACTTCATGACTAACTATTTTGCCTTTGTTTCCATTTTTTATCAAATTGCAATGCCAATGTAGCTCAGATTTTTCAAATTTCAATAAAATCTTCTTTCACTATGCCTTTAAAAAAATATAAACTTTTCACCATAAACTGTTGTTTAATGATAAATAATGATGAGATGGATAAACAATACAAGAGTATAAAATCGATAATACAGCCTCCTGCTTTTCATATGGTTGGAGATGGCTTCAGGGTGCATAATTTTTTTCCTTCACAACCGGTTATAGGTGAGAATGGAATGAGCCCATTTTTCCTTCTTGATTATGGCTCAAAATGGCTGGTTCCGCCTTCGGATACTCCTAAAGGTGTTGGTGTACACCCCCACCGTGGCTTTGAAACCGTAACAATAGCCTATAAGGGAAAAGTAGCTCATCACGACAGTGCTGGGAACAGCGGTATTATTGGTGAGGGTGATGTTCAGTGGATGACAGCCGGAGCAGGAGTTTTGCACAAAGAGTACCACGAAAAAGAGTTCAGCAAAAAAGGCGGAATCTTTCAGATGGTTCAGCTCTGGGTCAACCTTCCGTCGAAAGATAAAATGACAGCTCCCAAATATCAGGCTATTGAAAATAAACAGATGACCCGTTTCCTCTCCGAGGATAAAAAAAGCATAATTGAGATAATAGCCGGTACCTACAGAGGACTAAATGGCCCAGCATTTACATTCACTCCGATTAATATGTTCAATACCAGAATTCTTCCGGGAGGAAAGGCTGATTTTAACTTTAGCCGGGCTTTTAATACAGGTATGCTTGTTATTGATGGTGAAATAAAGATCAATAACTCAGAAACAGCTTCGGAAAATCAGTTCATTCTATTCGGACACGATGGTGAAGATATTACTATTGAAGCGCTTAAAGAAAGTACCATTCTCATTATCAGCGGAGAACCTATTAAAGAAACCATAGCCTCCTACGGGCCGTTTGTAATGAATACCGATGATGAAATAAAAGCAGCGTATGAAGATTTTTATAATGGAAAATTTGGTTACCTTGAGGACTAAAATAATCCATTACATACTATGGCAAAATATATTAAATCCCCTTCAGTAATTGGGGCTGCAGGGAAAAAGAGAAAAATAATAAAAGAATATTTTGGCAATGTGAATACCAAGACTCCTGAGGTCAGCATTGCTCATATGAATAGCCCTGAGGGATGGGAAGAACCCGGGCAGTGCCCTGAGTTCAATGAGTATACTTTTGTTTTAAAAGGGGCACTTAAAATCATAACAAAAACAGAGGAATTCAAAATTTCTGAGGGACAGGGGATCATGACCTTAAGAGGTGAATGGGTCAGGTATAGCACTCCATACGCAGGAGGTGCAGAATATGTAGCTGTTTGCCTTCCTGCTTTCACACCTGAAATAGTTAACAGGGATCCTGAAGAATAGCTTTTGTTTGAAAAAAAGCAATATATTCACGTTTATAAAAAGAATATGTTGTGTTAATTAATTAACAGCTCTAAATGCAAAAGATCCTTTTTTCCTCACTTCTGTTTGCTTTCCTTACCTTTACAACTGCAATATCACAGGAGAAAAGTAACCCCACAGATGAATACCTGCCGGATCTGGATGGGATCCTTAAGACAAAAGTTGAATACGATTTAAATAATTCCTTAACCAGGTTTGAAGTCAGAAATGCCCGTTTCGGGGTAAAGGGAAAAATAAACCCTTTCTTCTCATACAGGGCTGAACTGGATCTTTCTGATGAGGGAGTGGTTAAAATGCTTGACGCTTATGTAAGGTTTACCCCTGTTGCCAACCTGGATTTCTATATGGGACAGCGAAAAATCCCTTTCAGTTCAGATTACATGAGAAGCCCGGCTGATAATATATTTGCAAATCGCTCATTTGTAGCAAAGTATATAAACAACGGATTACGCGATATCGGTTTCTATATAAACTATAAACTCACAGGTAACCTACCTGCCGATATCTTTGTGGGAGCCGTAAATGGAACCGGGAATAATAATCCGCAATGGATCGGGCGACCAAACATGGTAGGGAGAGTGTCGGTCGGACCGGAGAAAGGCATCAGGGCTACCGGAAATCTCTACTTCGGAGAGGTATTATTCAAAGAGGACCTGTCAATGGCTGGTGGCGAGATCAGATACAAAACTGACGCCTTTCTTATTGAATCGGAATATGTCAGATTAAATTATACCGACACGCTGACAAACCACATACAAAATGATGGGTTATATATTCATACTTATTACAATTTTGAAGTAAATAATAACCTGATCTGCCTTCTTACTCCAACTGCCAGATGGGACTTTATGGGAGATTCCGTATTTGCAAATGATATCGCTGCCAACAGGATAACGCTCGGAGTAAACGCAGGATTTGAACCAAAGCAGTTTGTTGCGGAGGTCAGGTTCAACTATGAGAATTACTTTAAAAGTAGTCTCCCAATTCATACCGACAAAATAACGATTGAGTTTATAGCCCGCTTCTGACAGAAACATATATGTTTAAAAATGCTATAGTCCGGTTACCGGCTCTAACAATTATTGACGGCCTCACATCCGCCAATCTTGGGAAACCCGATTATTCAAAAGCATGTGAGCAACACTCCTTATATACCGACCTGCTCAGGAGTCTGAGTTTATCAGTAGAAGTACTCCCGGGAAACGATCAATATCCCGATTCAACCTTCATTGAAGATGTCGCATTCTGTACCAAACAATGTGCAGTGATTACCAGTCCGGGTGCTGTGTCACGTAGAGGCGAAACAGAGGGTATGCGAATGGTTCTGTCAGGATACTATGATAATATTGAGAGTATTGCTCTTCCGGGAACTGTTGAAGCAGGGGATATTATGATGGTTGGCAATCATTATTATATTGGCCTGTCGGAAAGAACCAGTAATGACGGCGCTGATCAGATGATAAGAATCCTTGAGAAATATGGAATGACGGGATCAAAGGTTCCATTAAAGAAAATGCTGCATCTCAAATCGGGTGTTTCATATCTTGAAAACAACACGATGCTGGTTAGCGGAGAATTAGCTGATAATGAAACTTTTAAAAAATACAACAGAATAGAGGTAGACAGCAGTGAAAGCTATGCTGCAAATTCATTATGGATTAATGGCAAAGTGATTGTCCCACAGGGTTATCCGGCTACAAGACAAAAAATAGAAATGGCAGGTTATGAAACAATTACACTTGACGTTTCTGAGTTCCGTAAATTAGACGGAGGACTGAGTTGTCTTTCACTTCGTTTCTGAAGTATTCTTGTTTTTGTTGTTTTTTCTGATAGTAATGATCAGATAAATTATAAAGACTACACCTAGCAGATATAGAAAATATTCCAAGTAGGGGAATATCTGTTCCCTCATTTCATAAAGGTAATATCCGATTATAGCAAGAATGACATTCCATATTCCCGCACCAACGAATGTATATAGCACAAAATCGCGGAGATTCATCTTTGCTAACCCAGCCGGTATAGAAATCAGATGTCTGATTCCGGGTATCAGTCTGCCGATAAAAGTTGAAGTCTTTCCATTCTTTAGAAAATAGGTCTCAGCATGCTGCACCTTCTCCTTTGAAAGAAGGAAGAGCTTCCCCGCTTTAGATTCTGCAAATGCGTAAACAATGGGACGCCCAAGGTAATATGAAAGAGTGTAGTTAATAAGTGAACCCGTTAATGCTCCTATTGTTCCGAATAATACAACAAGAAAGACATTTAAATCGCCCTGGGCAGCTTTATAGGCGGCAAATGGCACAACAACTTCAGAAGGCAATGGAATAAATGTACTCTCAATTGTCATTAGAAGGGCAACAGTAAAATAATTCAGATTGGCCATATACCAATCAAAAATTGTCTGGAAAAATTCCATAGCAAAATGAATTTAAAATCAGGCTCCAAAGTTAACCAAGATTTCCAATTGCCAAAACAACTTGGAAACTACGTTTTCAGCATAACTGGCAATATGCATCCAACACTGATAAATCACTCTTTCTATCAGAGAAATTGCTTAAATTGCAACTAAAATCAAGTTGTATTCGGCCAAATATAGAAATCTGCTCTCATGGATGTAACAAGAACCTTTGATCTGCTTGACAGATATAGAAATAACCCAAAAAAAGAGGATGCCCTCTGCTTTAAACATAATGGTGCATGGGTTAAATACAGCTCTGATGAGTATATTGAGCTGTCGTATAATATGTGTTACGGCCTTTATGAGTTGGGGTTAAGAAAAGGTGACAAGGTAGTAACAGTCTCTTCAAACCGCCCTGAGTGGAATATTGCCGACATGGGCATGTCGATGATGGGCATAGTTCATGTCCCTGTATTTTCATCATTAAATATCAGTGAATATGAATACATTATTAAGGATTGCGGAGCAAAAACAGTACTTGTTTCCGACAGTAAACTTCTAAGATGTACAGTCCCTGCAGTGAATGCAGCTTGCACATCAGCTGAGGTATATACCTTTGATGATATTGCTGGTGTTAAGAACTGGAAGGACATAATAAACAGAGGCAGATCTGCAGCGGGAGAAACTCTGAGAGAGGTTGAAAAAGTAAAAAAAAGCATCACTCCCGATAGCTTTGCAACATTAATATATACATCAGGCACAACCGGTAAACCAAAAGGGGTTATGCTGTCGCACAGAAACCTTGTTAGCAACTTCATATCAGCTGCCTCGGTCTTCAATTTGAAATCTTCTGATAAATACCTGAGTATATTGCCATTATGTCATGTTGGCGGACGAATGGGCAATTATCAGACCCAGTACTGCGGAACAAGCATATATTATGCTGAGAATATGGGGACAATTGCTGCGAACATGCAGGAGATAAAACCTGATGGATTTGATGCCGTACCCCGGGTTCTTGAGAAATTCTACGATGTTATCATTTCAAAAGGCAAAAAACTAACAGGTATAAAAAAGGCTCTGTTCTTCTGGGCGGTAAACCTTGGATTGAAATATAAACCATTTGGAGAAAATGGATGGTTTTATGAACAAAAACTTGCTGTAGCCGATAAACTTATCTTCAGCAAATGGAGAAGCGCCCTGGGAGGGAATGTAAGATTAGTAGGCTGCGGAGGAGCCAGCCTTCAACCCAGGCTTGAAAGAGTATTCTGGGCTGCCGGAATAAAAATAATTAACATGTACGGTCTTACAGAGACATCTCCAATAATAACAATAAACAGAACATATAAAGGTGGTGTTATGCTCGGCTCCGTGGGAATTGCAATTGAAGGAGTCGAAGTAATGATCGCCGGCGATGGCGAAATACTTTGTAAAGGGCCCAATGTGATGATTGGATATTATAATGATCCGGAACTTACAAGGACCGCATTTGACAGCGATGGCTGGTTTCATACCGGCGATATTGGCTACCTCGAGGATAATAAGTTTCTTATGGTCACCGACCGGAAAAAGGAGATCTTCAAACTGTCGAATGGGAAATTCATTGCTCCACAGCTGATTGAGAATATCTTCAAAGAATCGTCAGTAATAGATCAGATAATGGTTGTCGGGGAACACGAGAAATTTGCAAGTGCAATAATCTCACCCAATTTTAAATTTTTCGATGAGTGGAAGAAGAACAGGAAAATTTCATTTTCAAGTTTTCAGGAGATGATTCAACTGCCTGAAATACAATCATATTTCTCTTCCGAAATACAAAAAATAAATAAGCACCTGAGTCCGGCAGAAAGAATTACAAGGTTCAGACTAGTTCCTGATGAATGGAGTCCTGCAACAGGGGAATTATCTCCTACCCTGAAATTAAAACGCCAGTTTATTACAGACAAATACCGTCAATTGCTCGACCAGGTTTATATGAAATAAATGCCCGGGAGAAGGGGGAAGGGGGAAGAGGTAAAAAAAGTGGGTAAATTAAATAGATACTTATTTATGACTATTATAAGGGTCACAGACAAAAAAACAAGAAAACAATTCCTCGATGCAGCAAGAATTATTTACAGAGACGACAAGACCTGGGTATGCCCTTTTGATAACGAGATAGAGGCAATATTTGATCCTGATAAAAATCCTTATTTCAAACATGGTGAGGTACAGAGATGGGTTCTTACTGATAATAACAACATTACCGGGAGAATTGCCGCCTTCATTGATAAAAACCTTGCTTTCTCCTATGAACAACCTACCGGAGGAATGGGATTCT
>JFJP01015142.1_pt1 | contig 12481 bp, 15 predicted proteins | sample 431651 | NCBI WGS metagenome assembly JFJP01 (sample SAMN02602958, study PRJNA72255) | Microbial mat metagenome, whole genome shotgun sequencing project. | biome: fresh water; feature: sink hole; material: water; isolation source: purple microbial (photo- and chemosynthetic) mats found in... | reverse complement strand
TATAACGACGATCACGGAGATTTTAGGAAATACCAATTTTGAATAACCAAAAAGACTAATAATAACGCACGGTTACGTACGATTTTAGGCCCTTCGCAAATATAACGCATCGTGATATACTATATTTAACGAATAAACAAACGGAGGACAACGTGAAAAAGTTAAACAAAACAGACGAATTACTCGAGGCCGTATTATCAACTTTCGAAGGGTACAGCATTTATTCCGGTGAAAAGTATCTAATCACAGTACCCACGATTAAAGAAGCTAAAATGGCCAGACGTAAATTTAGAAAATCACGAAAAGAAGGAGAAAGATTTAAGATCGTAAAGTCGAAATAACATCGGGCCGAAAGGCCCTTTTTTTTTGCCTTTTTTTTAAAATAATTTATCGAATATTTTCATAAAAATAATTTATATTAAATATCAACTTGCGACAAAATAAAAAACATTGTAAAAATAAATATAGTAAATTTGTGATTTACTAAAAAACCTTCGTGAGGCCAAATTGAAAGAAAGTATCAAACCAAAAAAAAAATATAATTATACGACAAAAACAGGTAGGCCCTCAAAATATAAAAAAGAATATTGTAAAATTGCCGAAACTTTAACTGGTCAAGGATTTTCATTACCTGCGGTAGGATTAGACTGCGGAAAAGTTCTTGATTGTACTCTTATAGATTGGATGAAAAAATTTCCTGACTTTTCCGAAGCTATTAGATTTGGCCGGGCGGCAAGATTAAAAGATTTAGAATACATGATTATTTGTCATCAAAAGGGTATAAAAACTAGAACTTTTGACCCTAAAACATCAAATTTATCAGCAATTATTTTTGAATTAAAAACAAAATACCATGAGTATTGGTCAGACAAACAGAAAATATTAGATTTAATTTCTAAGGCCGGTGGCACTATTCAAATTAATATTGACTCTTCGGATGCTAAACTTTAAAAAAACAGACAGGCAAAAATTAGCAACTGATTTAATGGCGTCAGATGCTAAGCATATTATGCTTTATGGTGGAAGTCGGTCAGGGAAAACTTTTATCAGCGTCCGCAATATTATGATCAGGGCACTAAAAGTTAAGTCAAGGCACGTGATTTTAAGGCTACACTTCAACTCTGCTAAGACATCCCTATGGCTCGATACAATCCCAAAAGTAAGGCAGCTTTGCTTCCCTAAAATTGAAATGAAGTCAAATAGCTCCGATCACTATCTAAAAATGCCAAACGACTCAGAATTATGGATTGCAGGTTTAGACGATTCTCAACGAGTTGAGAAAATATTAGGCAAAGAGTTCTCCACAATTTTTTTCAATGAATGTTCGGAATTATCTTATTCCGCGGTTCAAATTGCTTTGACAAGATTAGCGGAAAAAAATGACCTTAAAAAAAAGGTTTATTACGATATGAATCCACCAAAGAAAAGCCATTGGGCCTACTGGCAATTTGAAAAGAAATTAAACCCAACAGACAACGAGCCTCTGAGGAAAGCAAACGACTATACTTCATTGCTTATGAATCCTGTCGATAACCTAGATAACATCGATGAGGACTATTTAAGCATGTTAGAGAGCCTTCCTTTGGCAGAGAGAAACAGATTCTTATTAGGACTATACGGGGAGAGCTCAGGCGGCCAAGTGTACTATGCATTCGATAGGGAGAGGCATGTAAGGACGGTTAAGCGTGAGCCTGGTACTATTTTTATTGGCCAAGACTTTAACGTAAACCCAATGACTGCAATCTCGTCTCAATTTATAAATAATAACTTCCAAATATTCGATGAAGCATTCTTAGAAAACTCTGACACTTGGAAGATGGCAGATCATCTAATGGCAAAGAATCAAATTGGAGACGTAATACCCGACAGCACTGGACGAAATAGAAAGACATCTGGACAGTCTGACTTTGACATCTTGACACAGAAGGGTTTTAATGTATTGCCAACCCGAAACCCATTCGTCACAGACAGGATCAACAACGTTAATAGATTATTCTTAGAAGATAGAATAATTATTGATCCAAAGTGTAAGAAATTAATAAACGATTTGGAGAAGGTGCAATGGAAAGATGGGAGCTTGGACCAGAGGACTGATAAAATGTTAACGCATATCTCTGACTGCCTCGGGTACGTGTGTTGGAAGTTGGATCCCTTTAACATCGACAGAACGTCGAGGAGTTTTTTGTTATGATCGATACAAAGGCCATTTTAGAGCACATAAAATCAAATCAACCTTTTCTGGCTCACAATTTCGAAATATTTGAGATCATAGAAGGTGATTTATATTCTCGACTTATGAGAGAAGTAAGAAACCAGTTACTGTCAGATAGGGCGTTTTCTGTTGCGCAGAAACTTATCCCACCAATTAATATTATTAAGCGACTAACAGAGAAACTTACTCAGATTTACACTAACCCACCAACACGAACGACAGCAAAGAAATCCGATCAAGTATTAATGGACTACTATGTTTCGTTTGCGAACGTAAATCAATCATTCGAAGAGTGTAATCGTTTTTACAATGCGCAGAAAGTTGGGTCAGTAGAGCCATTTTTAAACAGACGAAACGAGCCAATGATTCGACCTTTGTCAGGCCATCAATTCCTTCCATTCTCAAACGACTTTGTCGATCCAACTGATCATACTGCATTTATTAAATTCGTTGGGAATAAATCAAACCAAAACTCAAACACTCCTGTTTACTTTGTGAACAGTGATACCGAATTTATAGCAATAGACGGCAATGGTGAAAAGGTTAGCGAGTACGCTCAGACCGAGGGAGTAAACCCGTACGGAATTATCCCCCAAACGTATGTAAGAAAAACTAAAAACTTACTTATTCCAAAGCCTGATACAGATTTATTAAAAATGGGGTTACTGATTCCTTCAATGCTCACCCACTTAAACTTTGCAATTAAAATGCAAACTCACTCGATCATTTACGGGATAGACGTTGATGCAACGAATTTAGAAATAAATCCTGATGCATTCTGGTCGTTTAAATCTGACATCTCCGGCACAAAGCCAGAAATTGGTACAATCAAGCCTCAAGTTGATATCGCCGAAGTACAGTCATATATCTTTGGCCTGCTTAACATGTGGTTCGAAAGCAGGGGACTGCGTGTAGGAGAGTCGCAAGGGAATCAAAATAGTTTGTCTGGAATCGCATTGATGATTAAAGAGATGGACGTTAGTGCAGACTACTCTAAACAAGCAGAGACATTTCAAAAGGCCGAAAAGGAATTCTGGGATAAGCTTCACCACGTTCACAACTATTGGGTAGATAGTGGTAAAATTTCAGGAATGCCAAGATTTACCGACGAGTTTGATCCAACAATTCAATTCGAAGAAATTTCTCCATCAGAAGACTCATCTCAAATGATCGATAACCAAATTAAAATGGTAAAAGAGGCACTGACTTCACGAAAGAGAGCAAGGCAATTAATTCACTCTGATTTAAGTGCGGAAGAGCTTGAGGAATTAGAAGATCAGATAGACGAGGAATTTGGAATCAAAGAGCCAACTGAAAAAGAAAATACTAAAACCAATATAGAGGTAGAAGATGGCGGAGAAGAATCTGGCATCGAAAGAGATAACGGTCAGCAAGAAGTATGATTTAAGAGCAAGGCTTGCTATCGCTTCCGAGATTATAGAGTATATCAGAGATAGGTCATCTAAAGGCCTTGGGCCTGGTAAAGCTCCTTTCAATGGAGAGGCAAACAGTTACACTAAGGGTTACTACAACAGCTTGGACTTTAAAAATGCAAAGGGTAGAAGTAAAAAAGTAACAATGGCATTGTCTGGAGACATGCTTGCAGAGATAGAGGCATTAAAGGGTACCGATACAGACGGTAAAATTGAGATAGGGTACTCGATGGGATCATCACAACACGGAAAAGCAGAGGGGAATATAATTGGAAGTTACGGAAGAGAGCCAAATAAGTCAAAGGCCAGACCATTTTTAACTTTAACCAAACCAGAAATAGAAAAGATTTTGAAGAAATTCCCTCTCGATAACCCTAGAAAGTTAGATCAAGCAGTGCTGTCAAGAGAGGATGCAATTGCAAACGTAGCTGGTGATATAACCTTTGATGAGGAGATGGAAGATTGAAACTAGGAATTAATTTCAAATCTGATGACAATCTTAAACTTATAAAAAAATCTTTGGACAAAATCTTTGCTCAATCTAACATGGCAAAGTGGATGCAAGAGACTGCTGACGACATTAAGAAGCGTACTAAACTTGGGTACGGAGTAGAAAAAGATATGGCCAGCAGAGAAAAATTTGATAATCTTTCCGACCATTATGTAAAGTTTAGAAAAGAAAACCCATACAACGAATTAGATGGCTCCACTTCACCAGGTAAATCAAACTTAACTTACTCTGGACAGATGCTTAATGCTTTAAGAGGGGCAAGTAAGTCAGCTTACCAGGGAGATATATATCTGGACAACAAACGTCGGAGATTGGAAGGAGATTCAAAGTCATTTACTAATAACGAATTGGCGGTTTGGAATGCAGAAAAGGGACGCAACTTTCTGGCAATCTCAGACCTAGAATATAAACGACTTGTCCAAAAGATAGAAAAAGAATTGACAAAAGAGATCAGGCAAGCCTTTAAGAGTAAATAATATATTGCAATATTTAAAAGAGGAGACTAACATGGGTAATGTTGATGGTGTCAACGATTCTCAACGTCCTAGTGGGACAGAGCAAGTAAGTGGTGATCTGGAGCCGAAAAAAGATGTCGTCCAGTATGAAACTTACAAAAATGTTTTGTCTCAGCACAAGAAATCAAAATCTGAAAACGAAGAGCTGAGGGCAAAGCTTGAGTCTTACGAGCAGAAAGAGCTTGAGATTGAAGAGAAGCGTCTGGTAGAGCAGGGAGAGTTTAAAAAACTTCTAGAGATCGAAAGAAAAAAACGGTCCGAAGAGGAAGGTAAACGTCAGCAGTACGAGCGAGATATCATCGATGCTCACAAGTTGAATGCTGTCGTAGAAAAGCTCCCTGGTAAAATAAAGAGGTCGGAGTATTACAGTTTTATCGACCTGGAAAAAGTTATGCTTGATCCTGACACAAAGACACCTGTCAAAGAAAGTGTTGATGAGGTCGTTTCAAGATTTCTTGCTGATCACGGTGGACTACTGGACAGAGGACTTTCGAAAGATATGCCTCACAACGCTCCAGCAGGTACGCCGACTACTTTGAGTTATGAAGAGTGGATGCGTTTGCCGCTCAAAGAAAAAAGAAAACGAATGAAAGACGTTAAATAAAAAAGGAAGGTATATGGGAAAGACAACTGTTGTAGATTTACAAGAACAAGTACAAAAATATTGGTCATCTTTGCTTTTAGATGAATTGAAAGAAGATTCAATCATTGTAAATTTGCTCAATAAACAATATGAAAACTCAATTCAGAAGGGTGGCGATGAGGTTTACGTTACTCAAGTGGTTCGTCCTGTTGGCGCAACCAAAACTATTGGCGTTGGTGATTACGACGTTTATAGCTCTGAGAAACTAACTACTAAAAGAATTGGAATCAAAGCAGATAAAATCTTTGAAGCTGGTTTTGAATTAGATAGTTTAATCGACTTACAAACTCAAATTCAAATGGAAAACAGCTCGATTCGTACAGCTTTAAAAGAAGCAATCGACATCCAAATCAACAACTACATCTACAGTTTGGTTTCCGCAACTAACAAGCAAGGTGGCGTTGCTGACTATAATGCCTCTCAGTTGACTGCTGCTCGAATCTTTGCAGGACAAAAGAAGTGGAGAAAAGGCCTTGACTGGTATTGCTTAGCTGACTGTAGTTACCATGGTGACCTGGTAAATTCTCAAACCCTTACATCTCAGGATTATGTTACCGATATGCCGGTAATTAATGGCCAGATGATGAATCGACGATTTAACTTTGGCATCTTTGAAGATAATTCTGATGGCCTTTTATCTTTGATTGCAACCGCTGGAGGCTCTGCCTCTGCTGATGTTGCTTTGGTATTCCATCGTGACTTCATGCACCTCGTATTACAACAACAATTAACTTTCAAACTGTCAGACCTTCATGCTAACAAGCAAAGAGGTTACTTGCTGACTGCTGAAATAATTGGTGGAGCAAAGCAAGGCCATGACCACGATGACTTGCATAAAGTTTATTACAACAACTAGAGGTTTTGATGATTGGAGATAGTGTTGCCAGTAGGAAAGTTTCGCACGTATTTGGAGAGTCAGCGCAAGAGCTTGAAGATTTATTAGCGAAAATAAGAATACAGTGGCAACCTATCTCAATTTACGCTGTAGGGAGTAGGCATTATGCTTGGATTGTTACCAACATGCCTCTCCCAAAACCGAAAACAGACAAGCCGAAAGTAACAGTTAAAGAAATTAATGAACAACTAAACAGGAGTTAAAAATGGCCGTTTTAAAAAATAAAAAGTTAGTGGGTGCGCCCTTTTCGAATCAAAAAGAATTAGTGAAAGTCGTTTATGATTTTGCACAAGACACAGGAGCTATTGCAGATTACGACGTATTAGTTGCAGATGGCGATATCTACGTTCAATTGGTAAACGTAAACGTCATTACAGCAGTGACTTCCGCAGATGCTTGCTTGCTTGACCTTGGGAAAGGAGCAGGTGGAGTAGAGTTTTGGAGTGACAAACTTAAAGGAGCATTGACTTTGGCATCACAGCAAGGTGGCTCTCTGGCAGTCGTTAAACTTGCAGCAACTGAAAAGATTGTTTTGGGAGTAGAGGCGTTTGCTTTGACCGCTGGTAAATTAGAATTTATCTTCGAAGTTTTCGCAGCGTAATTAAATGCCAGGAATTAACGAATCGATTCAAAATCAGACGGTAGCAGAATCTAACATTAATTCGTTGGAGAAATATAAGTTTACCGTTGGGGATGATGGATTGGTTCGTACTAAAACAGAAGATGATTTTGTTGGTGTGAAAGCAATCACACAGAATAGTTTAGACGCTCAAGCATTGCGAGTTACGTTTGGGCGAACTGAAAATTTTGATGCGTTTGGAAGATTTAGAACGTCGTCACCTTTCGACGTTTTCGATAATAAAAACATTTCAAGTAAATCGACTGAAAACTTTGATGAGGTAGTAGCTGGCACTGGTTCTATCACTTACAGTCGTCAGACTGCTTCTGTCGATCTTTCAATCACGGGTGTAAATGGCGCAAGGGCCTTAAGGCAAACTAGATACCTTCAATATATACCAGGCAAATCTCAGCTAATAGAAGTTACTAGCGTTCTGACTAATAGTGCGCCAGCGCAAGTTAACTTAGTAATCAGATCAAGCTGTACTGGTTCAGTAGTTGAGAACCGAATACCTCAATCAGCTTGGAATCGAGACAGAGTAGACGGCTCTGGTGGCGCAAATAATCGGTCAGGCGTGACAATTGATTTTACCAAATGCCAAATTTTCCACATCGACTTTCAATGGCTGGGTGTTGGAAACGTTCGTACTGCAATCATGTCAGCGACAGGAAGCTTAATAGAGTTGCATGAGTTTCAGCATCCAAATTCTGGCACAACTCCGTATATGAGGACTCCTTCACTTCCAATTCGTTATGAAGCCGTCGCAGATGCAACGACGATTTATTATCGCAAAGGCTACTTTGACGACAGTGATGGAATTTTCATTGAAGCAACAAAGCCTCTAGTCTCTGGCACTCACACGGTAAGAGAAATCTGCTGCACATGCATTTCAGAAGGAGCGGCAAGATCACCTGGAATCGTATTTAATTCTAATACTAGATTGCTGTCTATTAATTCGTCTACGATTGGCGTAAATGTGATGGCAGTCAGGCTTAAAAACGCATTTGGTACCTTTCCTAATCGCAAAACATGCTTATTTTTATCTGCTGAATTATTTGCCACAGACCAAAATGTTTGGTTTGAATTAATTAAAGTATTTACATATACGGACACTGGAACGACATGGGCAGACGTAGATACTAGAAGTGCTTGTCAAGTTGCAAAGGGTAGCGGTATCGCTCTGACTGTATCTGATTCAATACTATTAAACTCTGGCGTAATAACTTCAGCAAAGGCAGGCGGTGGGCCTTTGTCGCTCTCGTCAGCATTAGAGATTATTGATGACAACAGAATCATAAAACAAAACTTCGACTCGACGAAATCACAGATCTATTTAATTAAAGCGTATACTATCAACTCAAACAGCACTGTACTGGCATCTATGAATTGGATGGAGCAAGAGTAATGGATTATCGATTAATATATTCAGACAATGGGACGTTGCAAGACTTATCAGCATCGGTAAGCTCTTACCATGTTGGTGATTCGGCAATTACTTTTGTTAATAATCAGGATGCATTTTACTTAGGGTCTTCTCATCCTTTCAATTCTATATTTTTAAAACTTAAAGTTGCCTCTGTCGCCGCTTTGGGTGTTAGTGTTGAGTATTGGACTGGCTCCGAATGGGTTTCTCCAATAGAATTAATCGACGAGACTGATGGTCTCAATAGTAGCGGTTACCTGACTTGGCAGATAAACAGATTCAAATCTAGCTGGTCAAGGGACAATACTCAAAACTCTAGTGGTGTGGAAAGGATTGTTGGCCTTGGTGGAATTAATATTTATGATAAATACTGGTGCAGAATTAAACTTGCAACTAGCGGATCATTTACATTATCGTGGATAGGGCACCAGTTTATTACCGATAATGATTTATATGCAGAGTACCCGGAGTTTAGAAATACAAGCTTGAAGGGTGCAGTAGAGACAGGAAAGACAACTTGGGAGGAGCAGATAGTAGTTTCCTCCAGGATTATTATAGATGATTTAATTCAGCGTCGAATCATTACAAGCCAATCTCAAATATTAGAGCGAAGAAAAATGGCAAGCATGGCAGTCTCTAGGACTGCTCAATTAATTTATACCATGCTGGGAGATGATTACGTTGACCAGCGATCGTCAGCAAACAAAGAGTATTTAAAAAGAGTTGATGGCCAGATTCTTAATATTGATGTTGATGGCAATGCCGATTTATCCCTAGGTGAAGAGAAGTTTCGGCAAGGATTTTTATACCAATGACGACGAAGATAAGCACGATCTATGATTCAATTCGTAATGCAATGTCTACTTTGTTAGTCGGCAAACTTGAAATACCAAATCCATACTCTCTTGGTGATAATGCAATCCAGTATCTTCGAAACGGATGGGGAGTTACGATTGGTGATGGCTCACTGTCAGGAATGCAAGTATTTTGTTATGACAATGAAGCAAGAATCTTTGGAGTAATACTTACAAAAGAAGTTTATAGGCTTGAAACAGACAATTCCGCTCTGATAAATGAGAGTAAAAGCCTCATGGAAGACATAAGGGCCATTAAAAACGATATGCTTGCTTCCGACCAGATTGGTACTTCCTCAACTATTCAGAGGATTGATTTCGTTTCATCAACAGGAATAAATTTTATAAACGCAGGTAAATTTAATTTAATATATGCAGGAATTACTTTTTCAATTGAATATAGTGAACGATTATTGGGTTCATAGGAGTATAAAAAATGACAACAGCGTACGTAACCAGATCTCAGATCATGGGTTTTATCGAAGAAACAACAGAGAATGAATTAAAAGATTTAACCGCTGGGAGCCAATTCGTCGAGATGCGAGCAGGGGCAACGGCGCAAGGAGTTGTCGAATCAATTACAAGTGACTCTCTTAAAAATTCTATTGGATCAAGCAAGTCATATACAACAAAAGAAGTCCCTACTGCTTCATTTCCGAAATATATAAAGCATTCAGGCATAGAAGGTCAGGAGCCACAGGGTTCAATTTTAATTGAAAGCTGTCTTGGTGAGATGGAAGTATCAGGGACCGAATATTCTGCAACGACAGGATCAAGTGCAGGTACCGTTGCAGCAAGAGGCTACATTAAAATGACCTCTAACCAGGAAGATAATTTTAAGTACGGTCAAGCGATAATGATAAAGGATGCGACGAATAAATATTCAATCCGAAATTGCTTCAATCCAAACTCAGCATCTAACCAAATTGATTTAAACTTTAATTTAAAGGCAGCTCCAGCGAGTGGTGTTGCACTAGGAAAGTGTGTAGCGTTTAGGCCTTTATCTAGCGGCCATCCTACTTTCTCTTTGCACCACTACCAGGCAAAGACAGGGTCGGCATTATACCAGGCAATGTCAGGGTGCCGGACAAACTCTATGAGTGTTGAGTTAGTGCCGAACGAATTTGCTTCAGCAAGTTTTGACATCGGTGGAGCATCATTTTATTTTAACCCAATACGAGTTGGCGCAACGAATAAATATATTGATTTTAATGATGGTGGTGTTAAGGCCGTAACTTTGACCGAGAAAGTTTATAAAACACCAATCGAACTTGCTGCAGAAATTCTATCTAAAATGGATGCTGCTTCTAGTGATACCATTACCTGCGTTTACTCAAACTCTACAGGTACTTACACTATTGCTACGACAGGTTTGGCATTAACATTGTTATGGAATACTGGTACCAATACGGCAAACTCTGTAGGGCCATCAATTGGATTCCCTTTGGCAGCGGATTCCAGTGCAGCACTGACCTACACAGGAGCAGCGATTAGTTTTGATACTGCCTTGACTCCTTCATACGACAATTCAGACAACCTTCTAATTAGAGATAATGAGATCCTCATTGGTGGGTTCTCAGATAATGTTTGCGCCAAGGCATCAAGTGTTACTTTCTCAATCTCTACTCCCAAAACTGACGTTACTAGTATCTGTGCACCGAACGGGGTAATTGGATCGGTAATTTTAAGCAGGGAAGTGACCTTTTCTGGTGAAATTTTAGTTGCAAAGCATGACTCTCAACTCTTCGATTGGCTGATTAATAATACCAGCGTGTCGGTTATGTTTAATGGTGGCGATAGAGATGCTGAAAACTGGGTCCCTGGTAAATGCTTTAATATTTACCTCCCAAGTGTGTCCATTACAGCGGCACCTGTTACCGAAAAAGAAGGGTTCATTGTTTTCTCGATTGAGGCAAAGGCCTTTGTTGAAGGTAACCTAGAGGACATTTACTTTAATTTTCTCTAAAAGACGGAATATGATTGTTGCTAACAGTCAAAGATAAAGGGTTTTATGAAGCTGATTAAGTATACTCCTAAGCTAGAAAGAGAAGGCCAGAAAGTTTTCTCTGGTACCATTACGGTTAAAATGCAAAAGCATGCCGACCGCCAACGGTCGCTTAATGGCGCACTACTGGCCAAAGATAAAGATGGTAAATTTGAAATGGTTCCCGAGCACGAGAGAGTGGTTAAACTAATTGAATTAGCTGAGCAGTTTGTTGCAGAGGTTAACTTGGTTCGCTTGGTGGACGATACTTCCTTTACTAGTGTCGATGACCTCAATTACGACAAAGATGGCTCGGAAGTTTTGGCAGAAGTGGCATTGTTAATTTCTGAGGGTGCTACACTGGGAAAGTCTTACGAGACGAAATCGAGTCCCAAGCAAGACTAGCTTACTATGGTGCCCTCCGAGGAAACTTGGTTTCTCCGGCCTATGTGTTTGTTGAGGATTATTTTAACCGAATGGCCTTAGCAAATATTGGCGTTACCTCTAGTTTTGAGTCACTAGAGACTTACCAAGTGGAATATTTAACTTTAATCAGCTCAGTGATAGCAGATATAAATGCTAAAAAGAGTAAAAAGAAATGAGCGATATAAGCATCAAGTTGTTTGCGGATATAAAGGATGCCGTCAAAGGTATCGAAGAATTCTCAAAGAAAACTTCCGACTCATTATCAAAAGTTACCTCGGAAGGTGTAAATGGATTCAAGGGACTGAGCGGCTCAATTGTAGCATTTAATCAAGGATTAGAGTTAGCTTCTAAAGCATTTCGAGTATTAAATAGTGTTTTCTCCGCTGGTATCGACGCAGCAGTCGGGCAAGAAGAGGCAATCAACGACTTAAATAATGCCTTGAAATTATCTGGAAATTACAGTGCCAAGGCGAGCAAAGATTTACAAGACTTTGCCTCTCAGATGCAAGCGACTACAACGCTTGAGGATGATGTTATATTAAAGACTGCAGCCTATGGTGCTGCTTTAGGAAAGTTGTCTGGTCAACAGTTAAAGGATGCAACACTAGCAGCAGCAAACTTAAATGCAGCCTTGGGTATAGATCTGGAAGCTGCAATGAAGATGATAGTTAAATCTACTATCGACGGCGGTGCTGCATTTAAGAAATTTGGGATTGAGATTGAGAAAAATAAAGATCCATCTCAGGCCCTTGCTAAAGCAATTGAGAAAATAAATGACCAGTTTGGTGGTTCTGCTGCATCTAAAGTAAATACCTATGCGGGTGCTATCGCTCAGGCAAAGAATTCATGGGGAGATATGCTTGAGGAAGTTGGTAATTTTGTCATCAAATCGCCATTCGTAATCAAGTTAATAAATATATTTAATGAGTCATTTCAAGCTATGGGAGTGGCATTATCAAAGCTTGA
>JFJP01005813.1_pt1 | contig 12481 bp, 13 predicted proteins | sample 431651 | NCBI WGS metagenome assembly JFJP01 (sample SAMN02602958, study PRJNA72255) | Microbial mat metagenome, whole genome shotgun sequencing project. | biome: fresh water; feature: sink hole; material: water; isolation source: purple microbial (photo- and chemosynthetic) mats found in... | reverse complement strand
GAAATCTCGAACTTGCCACCCGACATCGCCTTGACGGCCTTGGACATGACTTCAGCGGCACCATAAATGGTGTCAAGCGACTTTGGAAAGCTTGACGCCAGACGCCAGCGCACTGCGGCCTGGGCGTGCACGGCCGGTGCCACACCTGCAGCCAGCACGCCCGCGATACCTGCGTTTTTAATGATTGAACGACGATCCATCTAAATACTCCTGTGGTTACAAATGAGTTGGCTCACGGCATTCAGTCATGCCGCATTGACTGATCAGAGTCAGCGGCCATTTTATGGACACTGCTCCAATATCCTTGCCGGGTTTTCCCTTGCGCAGCCCTTGAAAACTGGGGTTATGTCAAAGACTGGGCAAATATTCATCACTGAAAAACCGTGCCTGGATGGCTGACTCTATGCCAAAGGCGTCCAGCCCCTGCAAGGCCAACAGCCTGGCCGGGTCGCCGTGCTCAATAAATTCGTCGCGCAGGCCCAGTTGCAGCACCGCCCGCGTCAGCCTGGCGGCTGCCAGCGCCTCCAACACAGCGCTGCCGGCACCGCCCATCACAGCGCCTTCTTCCAGCGTGACCAGGGCCTCATGCTCAGCCGCAACTTTCAGCAGCAAATCAAGGTCCAGCGGCTTGGCCCAGCGCATGTTGACCACACTGGCGTTCAGCCTTTGTGCTGCTTCAAGAGCCGGATGCAGCAGCGTGCCAAAGACCAGAATAGCCACACGCTGGCCCTGGCGACGCAGCTCGCCCCGGCCAAACGGCAAGGGTTCCAGCCCCCGCTGTACCGCCACACCCGCACCGCTGCCGCGCGGGTAGCGCACTGCCACCGGCGTGTTTTGGGCATAGGCTGTGCTCAGCAGCAGGCGGCATTCGTTTTCGTCTGCCGGGCAGGCAATGCTGATATTGGGGATACAACGCAGGTACGGGATGTCGTAAGCCCCTGCATGGGTGGCACCGTCAGCCCCAACCAGTCCGGCACGGTCCAGGGCAAACACCACCGGCAGGTTTTGAATCGCCACGTCATGAATCAGCTGGTCGTAGGCACGCTGCAAAAAGGTGGAATAAATCGCCACCACCGGTTTGAGGCCTTCACAGGCCAGGCCAGCGGCAAACGTCACCGCATGCTGCTCGGCAATGCCCACGTCAAAAAAACGCCCCGGAAAGCGGGCTTCAAACTCCACCATGCCCGAGCCCTCGCGCATGGCCGGGGTGATACCCACCAGCCGCATGTCAGCCGCCGCCATGTCACACAACCACTGCCCGAACACCTGGGTAAAGGTCGGTTTGACAACGCCGCTGGCCTGTTGCAACCCTACCGCCGGGTCAAATTTGCCCGGGCCATGGTAGGCCACCGGGTCCGCCTCGGCCAGCTTGTAGCCCTGGCCTTTTTTGGTGACTACATGCAAAAACTGCGGCCCCTTGAGCTGTTTGATGTTTTCCAGCACGCTGACCAGGGTTTCCACATCGTGCCCGTCAATCGGACCCACATAGTTGAAACCAAATTTTTCAAACAAGGTGATCGGCTTGACCATGCCTTTGGCCGACTCTTCAAAGCGTTTGGCCAGCTCAAACAGCGGCGGTGCCCCTTTCAGCACGGTTTTGCCGGCGTTTTTGGCTGCTGCATAAAACTGGCCGCTGAGCAACCTGGCCAGGTGGCGGTTGAGCGCGCCCACCGGCGGGCTGATCGACATGTCGTTGTCGTTCAGGACCACCAGCAGGTTGCAGTCAGACACCCCCGCGTTGTTGAGTGCCTCAAAGGCCATGCCAGCCGTCATGGCACCGTCACCAATCACCGCAATGGCGTGGCGGTCTTCACCTTTGATGCGACTGGCCACCGCCATGCCCAACGCGGCCGAAATCGAGGTGCTGGAGTGCGCCGTGCCAAAAGCATCAAACTCGCTCTCGCCGCGCTGCGGAAAACCGCTCAAGCCGCCCAACTGCCGCAGGCTGGCCATGCGTTCGCGCCGCCCGGTCAGGATCTTGTGCGGATAGGTCTGGTGCCCCACATCCCACACCACCCGGTCATGCGGCGTGTTGAACACATAGTGCAGTGCCACGGTGAGTTCGACGGTGCCCAGGTTTGAGCTCAGGTGCCCGCCGGTTTTGGCCACACTGTCGAGCAAGTAGGCCCGCAATTCACTGGCCAAGGTAGGCAACTGGGCCCGGGCGAGCTGTCGCAGGTCGTCAGGAGACCGAATGGTCTGCAACAGGGGAAACGGAATATTCATCAACATACGCTCTTGTTTTTATAGCTTCTTGTGCACATTGCACAAGGGCTAGAGTTCATTTTTTTATACAAATCAAAAAGATCATCAATGACTGCGATTCACCACCATCAGCGCCAGCGCCTGCAAGGCACGCGTGTCGGTCAGCTCGCTGCGCACCAGTGCTGCCTGGGCCTGCACCAGCAGCTCTTGCGCGTAGGCGTTGGCACGCGCCAGACCCATCAACGACACATAGGTCGGTTTGCCATGGTCTGCGTCCTTGCCTGCAGTTTTACCCAGCGTGGCAGAGTCGGCTGTCACATCCAGAATGTCATCGACCACCTGAAACGCCAGGCCCAGGATATTGCCATACGCCTGCAGGGCGGAAAGTGCCGGGCTACTGGCGCAGCCACACGCGGCCCCCATCATGACACTGGCTTCAAGCAGCGCGCCGGTTTTAAGCCGGTGCATTTCACGCAACTGCGCTTCTGTCAGTTGTAGTCCGACACTGGCCAGATCAATGGCCTGCCCGCCAGCCATGCCGGTACACCCGGCAGCACGCGCCAGCAAGCGGCACAGGCGCGCCTGGCGTGCCAGCGGCATCACCGCGTCTTCGGGTGTCAACAGCTCAAACGCCAGGGCCTGCAGCGCATCACCTGCCAGCAGCGCGCTGGCCTGGCCAAACTGCACATGCACCGTGGGCTTGCCACGGCGCAGCACATCGTTGTCCATGCACGGCATGTCGTCATGCACCAGTGAATAGGCGTGGATCAGCTCGACCGCACAGGCTGTGCGCAGCGCAGACTCAGGGGTTTCGCCCCGATCGGACTCAAAAGACGCACCGCGCCGGGCGGCATCATCAACGCCTTCTTCACACGCCGGAGGCTTGACCGCGCACCCCGCGCTTACCGCCTGATAGGCGGCCAGCACCAGCAAGGGGCGCAGGCGTTTGCCACCGTCCAGCACGGCGTAGCGCATGGCGGCCATCAGGTCAGCGGGCGCGTGGTGGTCCAGATCCGCCGATGCATCGACACTGACCCAGCGTTCCAGCGCGTGCTCTACCGCGCTGAGCTGTCGCGCCATCCAGGCATTAAAGTCAAATTCTTCAAGCATGTCTATTCAGGGGTCCATGGCTTCAAAGTGCCTTGATCAAGCAGCTTGACCTGGTCTTCAACCGCCACCAGCCGGGCACGGCACATGGCCAACAACTCGGCACCGCGCTGGTATTGGGTCAGCAACTGCTCAAGCGGCAGATCGCCCGACTCCAGCCGGGCCACCAGCAGTTCCAGCTCTTGCAAGGCTGCTTCATAACTGAGCGGCACGGCTGCGGCGTGCTTGGAGGCAGTAGCCATAAAACGCAATACTCCCAAATGCAAAAAACGCTGATTTTAGGCGCTGCCTGCGCGCAGCTTGCTGTGCTATAAATAACCACTTACTTATCCTCAGTTGATGTTTATCAAATGCCTGCCCCTCGTGCCTGCCAGGTTTCGGTCCTGGCAATGTGGGCTGATGCTTGTCTGGCTAGGCTGGGTAGCCACGGTCGTGCCAGCGTTGGCAACGCCAGCCACGTTACGTGTTCTGGCATGGCCCGGTTATGCCCAGCCCGAGGTGGTACAGGCGTTTGAGCGAGCCAGCGGGGCGCAGGTTGTCCTCACGGTGATTGACTCTGACGCTGCGCTGTGGCAAAAAATCAACCAGCCCGGCCAGACATTTGACGTGTGGGCGATCAACACCGCCGAGTTGCAACGCTGTATTGCCGCCGGCCTGGTGGCACCGATTGATCTGGCGCAGATTCCCAACACCGCGCAGCAGCTGACACGCTTTCGCAACCTGGCGGGCATTGCCGGACTGGTGCACCAACAGCAAGTGTTCGGCATCCCCTACACCTACTCGGAAATGGGTCTGATTTATGACCGGCAGCAAGTCAAAACGCCGCCGCAATCGGTCGCCGCGCTGTGGGACCCGCGCTGGGCCGGCAAGGTCTTGCTCTACAACGGTGCCAGCCACAACTTCTCGCTGGCAGCGCAGTCGCTGGGTCTGGCCAGCCCGTTTGCCATTGGCAAAGCCGACTGGCCAGCAGCCGTTGGCAAACTGATCGCACTGCGGCGCAACGCACTGGGTTTTTATACCCAGCCCGAGGAGTCCGCCGAGTGGTTCAAACGCAGAAATGCAGCGCTGATGTTTGCCAACTACGGCTCACAGCAGTTTCAAATGCTTAAAGCAGCCGGGCTGGATGTGGGGTATGCAGTGCCCAAAGAAGGGGCACTGGCCTGGCTGGACGTGTGGGCGGTAGCACGCAACAGCCCCAACCGCGCGCTGGCGCACCAGTGGATCAACCACCTGCTCAGCCCAGCGGCCGCACAGGTTTTACTCAGCAGTGAAGGCCTGTCCAACACCCTGACCGAGGCCCCTGATATTCACGGGCGCGACCGGCTGATCTGGCTGGAACCGGTCGAGGACACCGCGCACCGCGAGACCCTTTGGCGTCGCATTTACTCGGGTGACAGCGCCGCCCGAACCCTGGCGCCATGAAGTTGGGACTGGCCGTGCGCCTGGGCTGGGTGCTGGCCCTGGTCAGCGCCCTGATTGCCGGGCTAACCGGCTTGTATGCTTACCGCGCCAGCCACACCCTGCTGGTGGCTTCGGCCAAAAACGAGCTCCTCAACGCCACCCGGGTGCTTGCGCGCCGGGTGGTGGTGCAACGCCAGGAGGTGACCCGCAACCTGCAACTGTTGGCGCAACACCCTGCCATTTTGGCCACGCTGCAAACCCAGCAAGACAATACCGCAGACCAGGTGGCTACCCTGTTTGAGCTGCTGATGCGCGGCAACCCGAATTATTTCCAGATCCGGCTGATCGCAGCCGACCGGTTTGGTCGGGAACAGGTGCGCATCGACCGCGATGGTGCGCAGTTGCTGCGGGTACGGGGCGACGACCTGCAAGAAAAAAGTCACTATCCGTATGTCAGCGAAACCCTGGCGCTGCCGGCAGGCAGTACTTATTTGTCTCGCATCGACATCAACCACGAAGTTGGCGCGCATGCCGGGCTGGACATGCCAACGGCCAAGCTGGCCGCACCGGTGGTGGATGGCAAGGGAAAAGCGCTCGGGCTGGTGGTGATCAACGTCGACCTCAACGGCATATTCGACGCGCTCGGTGCCGACATGCAGTCTGGTTTTCAGCTGTTTCTGACCAATCGCCAGGGAGATTTGCTGCTGCATCCTGATCCGGCCCTGACCTTTGGATTTGACCGCGGGCTGCGGCATCTGCTGCAAGATGAGTTTCCTGCTACCCAGGCCCTGTTTGACGGCAAGCAGAGTCACATCGTGCTGGAGTCTGGGGGTGGCCGATACGCCCGCGAGCCGGTGGTGGCGGCGTTTGAAATGCTGCCGGTCAAAGTCGCCAGCGACGAGGGTCGTCTGGTGTTTGGGTTGGCTCTACCCTTGAGACAGGTGCTGGCGCAGGCCGACTTGCTGGGTGAAACGGTCTGGAAGATTGTGATCGGCTTTGGCCTGCTGGGCTTGTTGCTGGCCATGCTGTTGGCGCGACTGATCACGCGCCCGATCAACGCCATGAGCGCAGCAGTGCAGAACTTTTCTGCCAACAAGACCATTGCCGGTCTGCCTGTGCAGCGCCAGGATGAATTGGGCGCTTTGGCGCGCAGTTTTGACCACATGCAAACCCAGATTCGTCAGCAGTTCGACGAATTGCAGTGCAACCGACTGGAGCTAGAGCACCTGGCTCGCCATGACGCCCTGACCGGGTTGCCCAACCGCCGGCTTTTTATGGAGAGATTTGACACAGCGCTGGACTTGGCGCACCGGCACAGCGGCCAACTGGCCCTGCTGTTCATCGATCTGGACGAGTTCAAGTCCATCAACGACCGCTTTGGCCACGATGGCGGTGATGTCACCCTGCAAGCTGTGGCGGGGCGACTGCAAGCCAACATCCGGCGCGTTGACATGGTGGCACGCCTGGGCGGGGACGAGTTTGTGGTACTGATTGACAGCCCGGCCAGCCGTGACCAAGTGGGGATGCTCGCGCAGAAGCTGCAAACCAGCATGCAAGAGCCCATCAGCCTGGGCGCTGCCCGTTGGGTGGTGGGCTTGAGCATCGGTATCAGCCTGTTTCCCCATGACGGCGACACCGCCGATGCCCTGATGCGCCAGGCCGATGTATCCATGTACCGTGTGAAAAATGGCAAGAACCTACGCTGCCACTTTGCTAACGATACCCCGTGCCCAGAACAGCGTCCACCGGGGTGAAAGCTACTACGCTTCCCCCGATGGAATGTGGCTCTGCGGGGTACGCACAAATATCACTGAGTATCTTTGCACAGGTTTTTTACCAATGACTTTGCAGTCCTCCCTGTGAACACTGATTTCACTGAAAATCCAGCTCCGAAGCATCATCGTTTGACACAAAAACCCTGAATGCATGTCTATTGGTGGTCGACTCCCCTTTCCCATTTTCAGTACGATGGCGCTCTCAATTTACATCCCCTTTGAAAGGGGCTGCGTGGTGTGTAACCGTGTCAAATCGCAAGCGAAGCTTGGCAGGTCAACGTTAAGGAAGATCCAAAACATGCCATCAAAGACTTTCACCAGTGGTCGCATCAAAAAAGCAGACTACGACACAGCGACACGACAGCTTGACCTCCATTGGGACAACAAATCTGTCCTGGCCTACAAACACGTCCCAGAGGAGGTCTATCGGCGCTTATGCAGCGCACCCAGCCCGGCCACCTATTGGGAGGACCGCATTGCGCAGGAATACCCCAAGGGCACCCCAAAGAATCCAGGCGCAGACGCTGAAGGGACCAAAAAGCTCAGCGACCTGTTTGGCCCTGACGAATGAGGCCATCAATAGCAACGTAGCCACTGAATATTCAAACTGATTTAGCATTGCCGTGAGAGAAGCGGTTCAGACTCGACAACAGTCAGGTGGTCAAGCACTTTGATGCTTCTATTTACAACAAGGAATCCCAGAAGGTTGGGCAATCTCAATTTGCGTTTTTTGGAAGGCTCAAATGGCAAAAAATTCGCACTCGCCTGCTACGGCTGGAGATTCTTATCTGGTTGCTGACGAATTCCAGGCGGGGTTCCGTGACCGCATGACCGACACCATCCTGAATTTGATATCGAAGGTGCCGCCTTCATCAGAAATCTACAGTTCCACTCCTGATGCACGTGCAAGACTGTTAGCCCGCAACGCCGCAAGAACCAGTGCCGGTATCTCAGGTGGCGCCGCCCTGGCCCCAGGTCCGTTGGGCATGTTGACCATTCTTCCAGACCTAGTGGGCGTATGGCGCGTGCAAGCGCAAATGGTGTCCGACATCGCGGCAACCTACGGCAAGTCTGCCACATTGACCCAGGAACAGATGGTTTATTGCCTGTTCAAGCACTCAGCTGCCCAATTGTTGCGCGACGTCATCGTGCGTGAAGGCGGCAGATACCTGGTACTTCCAGCGACCATGCGGATGATGCGATATCTGATTGCAAAAATCGGCATCAAGGTCGGTCAACGCAGCGTCGGCAAAGCGCTTGCAAGATATGCACCCCTGGTGGGCGCGCTGGGCGTCGGAGCGTACGCATACTATGACACCCAGAAGGTAGCGGATACTGCCATTGATTTGTTCAGCTGCGAAGTGCTTGTACAAGCCGAGAACCTTGATGAACCAGGTTCGTAAGTTAATGTTGGTCCACTGCTGACAATTGGTGCAACTGGGAACCTGAAATCAAGGCACCTCAAAAGCACCAAATGCGTCAATGCGCCAATGGTCAGAACGGCCCTTTGATGGCCGTCAATAGTCATATTGGACCTTTAGAGTTGTGATGCATCCGTGTTCAATCGAAAATTCCTGAGCAACTCAACAATTTGGAGTGGGCACTGGTATTGCAGAAGATGCTCCAAAATTTGGCAAATCAGGCTCCAACTATGAATTTTGGTGCTACCAGCACACAAGCGGCGTTTCCCGTAAATGGCAGGCCTATTCACCTTGGCTGCAAAATCCCTCCCATGCAAAAGCGTCCACAAACACTGGGTGAGGAAATCGCCAATAGCGTGAGCCATGGTGTGGCCTTACTCGCGGCCATAGCCAGCGTGCCTTTTTTGATGGCATCTGCACACAATCTGAGCGTGGCCAGTTTCGTCGGTGCTGCGGTTTTCGCTGGAACCATGGTCTTGCTCTATTTGGCATCGACGCTCTACCACGCGATGCCCCCTGGGCGCGCCAAACGCGTTTTCTGCAAGCTCGACCACGGTGCCATCTACTTGTTTATCGCCGGCAGTTACACGCCATTCTCACTGGGAGCACTCGGCGGCCCGTGGGGTTGGAGCCTTTTTGGGCTGGTTTGGTCGCTCGCTGCGATTGGTATAACGTTGAAGGCTTTTGACCGCCTGTCGCACCCGTGGCTGTCCACAGGCCTTTACCTCGCCATGGGATGGCTGGTCGTCATTGCAGCGGTTCCATTGCTCGAGCGGGTGCCCTTGCCTGGCGTGATGTGGTTGGTGGCTGGCGGCTTGGCGTACACGGTGGGCGTGGTGTTTTTCGTGCTGGACTCCCGTCTGCTGTATTCGCATGCAGTTTGGCACGGCTTTGTGGCGCTGGGCACCGGTTGTCACTTTGTTGCTGTGCTCGGGTATGCAGCGTAGGGGTCTGCCCATCTGGACAGCTGGCAGTTGGCAGTTGGCAGTTGGCGGTCAAAGTGCAACTTTTGCTGATTTTCGAGGCCAAGTGAAGGTGCTGATTTCAGCGGCTTAAGTGAGCAATGCTCAAAACGAAGAGCCCGGCAGCATGAAAAATGCAAGTTCCTGGTCACTGGAGGATCGACCCAAAATGGCGTTACGGTGAGGGTACCAACTTTGCCTACCCAATGCCCTTGCGGAAGCGCTAGACACTCTGGCGTGGGCTCTCGGCGCAGCCACCATATAGCCATTGGGACTATCGCTGGAACAGGCAACGGGAAAAACACCCATGGACCGTTGATAGTCATATTGACTCGCAAAACATAATCTATGACATCGCATCGATGACATTGAACATCAGCCGAAATGCCCCCGCTTGTTTGTCTGAAATCATCAGTCCAACCGCAGCAGGCGCACAACTGGGCAGGAGCGCAAGAGCTTGATGCCCAGCAATTGGCTACCAAGGCATCTCGCCAACAAGGGCATGCGTCAGTCAATTCAGTCCGCGCTTGAAAACACCGGTTTTACCCTCAGCTACAAAGATGTTGTCAGTGTCTGAAACAATGCAGACCAGCAAATTATCAATCAACTTTTTTGGGGTCCCTGATGCTTTTTGAATCCTTCGACTTGGGGCACATTCGCCTTGCTAACCGCACGGTCATGGCGCCAATGACACGCAGTCGCTGCGCTCACAACAGTGCACCCGATGCATTGGTTGCCAAATACTACGGGCAAAGAGCCACCGCTGGTCTGATTGTGACTGAGGGCACTTCACCCTCGCCCAATGGCGTGGGCTATGCAAGGATTCCGGGGCTCTACAACGAAGAGCAGGTTCAAGGCTGGTGCCTGGTCACCGATGCCGTTCACCAAACCGGTGGGAAAATCTTTGTTCAATTCATGCACACAGGAAGAGTTGCCCATCAAGACAATCTTCCTGCCGGTGCACGCATTGTGGGCCCCAGCTCAGAGGTCTGCCCTGGAGAGATGTGGACGGACAAAGGTGGCATGCAGCCTCATACTGCTCCAGTGGTCATGACTGAGACTGACATAGCCCAAACCGTTGCCGAATATGCCAGTGCTGCCAAACTGGCCATCAAGGCAGGATTTGACGGCATCGAACTCCACGCTGCAAATGGCTACCTGATGGAGCAGTTCCTCAATGCCAATATCAACAAACGCACCGATGGCTACGGCGGAAGTGCCGATGCACGTAACCGCTTTGTCCTTGAAGTTGCTCAGGCCTGTGTGGCCGCCATTGGCGCGGACAAGGTCGGTATTCGGATTTCGCCGCACGGTGTCTTCAATGGAACCGGCGCTTTTGACGGTGTCGAGGAGCAATTCCTGACATTGACCAAAAAGTTGTCTGACTTGGGGTTGGTATATCTGCACTTGGTTGACCACTCAGCCATGGGTGCACCGCCAGTCCCGGGCGAATTGAAAACAAAGCTGCGGGCTGCCTTTGCTCAAACGTTTATCGCTGTTGGCGGCTTTGACGCCCAAAGCGCAGAGAAAGCTTTGCAAACAAAAGAGGCAGACCTTATTGCTTTTGGCCGACCCTTTATTTCAAATCCCGATTTGGTCGCTCGCCTGAAGTCTGGTGCTGCACTGGCTGCACCTGATATGAGCACTTTCTACACGCCGGGTGAAAAGGGTTACACCGACTACCCGATGCTCGAGAAATAGGCAGGCCGACTCGCGCGATGCAAGCAAATGTAAACCAGACGCTGCGTTGAAGCCCTTGTTGCCCCGCTATGGACGTGACTCATTTGAGTCGGGTCCTTGGTCGCACGCATGCCCGCTGGCGCACAAACTGGAAAAGCCATTTACGCACATTCGTGCTTGCAGCGGCCGTGGTCATGGGCATTCAAGCCTGACGGGCAAGAGCCGTGCCAAATGGACTTGCACCAAATGTGGAAGTCCTTTTGGTAGCGTGGAGATACAACCCATTCCTTCGGCTTTCAAGCAGTTCTGGCGTTCATTGTGATTGACGCGCAAGGAAACGTACGCACGCCAACCATGGGTTACGCCACGGAAAGAGGCATGAGGCTTCGACTTCTGTGGGCCTCAATGTTCAATTTTTAGCCACTTTGTTCCACGAAAATCTATCAACCCATATGACCATTTCCAACCCAACCAAGCAGAGCAGCGTCGCATGAAGGCAATTTTTAGCATTTTGGGCTTGCTCATCGTCGTTGCAATCACTGGCTTGTTGGCCAAGAAGCAATTTGGCTCGGTATCAGAGAAAACAGCAAAGCCTCAAGACGGTTCCCAAATTTTGATGCCCGCCACCACGCCTGGCGCGACACCACAACAGCAAAGCCAGCAAATTCAACAACAAGTCAAACAGTCAGTGGAGGCCGCCATGCAGCAGTCCCGTCCCATTCCTGATGACAAATAGTCCAACACATCGCCCATAGATCCCATGAAAAACGAAGATTTACAAGCCGAACTCGACACCCTGATTGCCACCCAGGCCGGTTTGATGGCCATCATTGGCTCATTAATGGCCACGCATCCCGACTACGAGAAGTTTCAGCTTCATTTGACGGGACTTCTGGAGGTACTGCTGACAGGAAATGCAGGCAAGACGTTTACGAGTAGGCAGCGGCAACAAGCCCGTGATTTTGTCCAAATGCTGCAAAACATCAACAAAGCACCCGCAAAAATTGAGCCGCTTGCATCGATTCCGAATCTGTAGCCACGCACACCGTGTGTTAACTTGTGACCAGAAAAAACCCGCCACTGTGGTCGGGTGTAGCCCTTGCGGGACTCGTTCAGGGAGGAGAAACGAGGGGGCTTTAAACCCATGTCGAATCTAGCACACGCCCGGCTATACGAAATTGCGCCAATACTCATTCGCTCATTTTAAAATCACGGCAAATGTGAGGGTTGAGAATGTCTTTTAGGTTCATCGCAGCGGTCAATCATCTGGTGCAGGCCGATGAGCAGCTATCCAGTAACCGAATTAGCGTCGCACAACACGCAGCGTTGCGGGAATCGGCACTTATCAGGGCACTGAAGGAGCTGGCAGTGCAATGTGGTATCGAGCTGGTCATGCCACTGCAAATCGATAGCGTTGGGGAAATCAGCATTGTTGCCAAGCCTGAGGCTGGGCATAGGCTGGGCTCCTTTGGACAAGCTTTTGTGGACCACCTCAATGAATTTTCGCCACGAACGAATCTGAAACCCGGCACCAAGCTGCTGCCTACCAATGGCAGATGTCACATGAGTCACCTGGATGTGCAGACGATGGTCATGGCACATTTCAAATCGCTCTCGTCAACTCGGTGATGGACAATCCCAAGCGGTGGGGGGTGCACTTTTAATATCTTTTTGCAATACGCAACGGCGTCCACTGCCGTCTTGTTGCCCGGATGCCATTCAATCGGTTCCGGATTCGGCAATGCCTGGCTTGTCAGGACCACAGAGTCATGGTCCACTTTTGCAGCGAGGCAACCTACACAACACGGTTCTTGGAACTTGCGAAGGTATTTGATTGCATCGCATTGCGAGCCAGCCCTGCCGCATTGCAGCGGCAAAACGACCTGTCTGGACATTAGTCATCCGTATTCTTGGGCTCGTATCCATCAAT
>JFJP01027437.1_pt1 | contig 12482 bp, 10 predicted proteins | sample 431651 | NCBI WGS metagenome assembly JFJP01 (sample SAMN02602958, study PRJNA72255) | Microbial mat metagenome, whole genome shotgun sequencing project. | biome: fresh water; feature: sink hole; material: water; isolation source: purple microbial (photo- and chemosynthetic) mats found in... | reverse complement strand
CTCAACATCGAAGAAGTCTTGAATTTATCTCAAAAAACTCCTTCCTTTCTCCAAAAGTCCAAAACTTCTACAGTTTATTTTCTCGATCAAGACAATCCAAACTTCCAAAAGCCGTTAAAAAAGCCTCCTCCTCCTCAAGCTGAAATATCTAAACCAGCCTTGATTAATAAAGACGTTTTTGACTCCTTAAAAGAATTCGAAAAAACCTATCAAACTTTCAAAGATCTTAATGAATTATCGAAACTAGGCCAAATAGAGAAAAAGATATTAGAAAATGACTCAAAAACCAAAGAAAAACAAGAGAATTCTGATAAAACCAATGAAAAAAATCCTGAAAGAAACAATTTAAACAATTCTTCGAAAAATACAGAGAAAAAACCTGAAAAAAAGCCTCTTGTTACTGTGAATTTCAAAGGAATGGGCTATAAAGAGCCAGAAAATAATGAAACAAAGATTAAACCAAAGGATTTTCGTGTAAAAGGGAAGAGAATACAGAAGAATAATATTAAAAGATCTAGTATCAAAGATAAGGAAAAAGATAAGCGAATGAAGGGACAAAGCTCGCATTCCTCATGGAAATCAGAGAGTTTTATGGAATTAAGACAACAATTTGATTGAAAAAAATTAAATAAAGTCTCATTTTCTTTATAACAATGATGTTTTGTTCGGTTTTTAATATTTTAAAGACAATTTATTTTGATTTCTTTGAATCTTTGGCATAATCTTTGTTTTTTGTCTTCGAAAAATACTCCAGAAAACCGTTATATTCTCTCCAACCCACTTTCAATTGTGGGCGTTTGCTCGAAACATAGAAATTCATAATTTTTGTCTCTAAAACATCTCCTTTTTTTCAAAAATAAAATAAATTATAAATAAAAGTTTATTTCCAAAAAAAAATACAATAAAATAATAAGATATTCAACCTTTTTCGAATTTTGTGGCTCTAAATCTTAAATAATTCATAGGTGAAGCCATAAGTTTCAATAATAGCCATACATTATTATTATGAATATTAATCGGCGTTCCTTCAAAGGAGTTTCTTTGATATTCAATGGATAACAGTACAATTTCTTCCTGTGAAACTCCTTTAATTTCTTCAATAAGTCCTTTTTCAATCTCTAATAATCCAGAACCATTTGTTCTAGCGCCCTAAATATAAATAAAAGCCCTTTATATCTAAGCAATTTTATAGAGAAAGTACTTCAAAGAAAAGAGCTATTGGTCCTTTCTTTTCTTTATTAGCCTTCAAAAGCAATTCTTTCAAAGAATCCTTTTTAATTTCCTTTGAAATCTCCTCAAAACTGAAAGCCCAAGGGTTTAACATCCCTTTTAAAGCTCCTGAAGGACTTTTTCCAATAAAGAAGTTTGTGGTCTGATCCTTTGAAAACAATGAAAGTTTCGTGTATTGGGGAGATGCGAGGTAATTGAGAAACAAAAGGTCTATTGGACTGGTGTGGGAAGATAAAATAAGATATCCTGAACCCATTTTAATGGGTTTTTTGGGGAATCCTTCGATTTTGAAGAAACCTAAGAGGAATAAGAGGGATCTATAAATGATTCGGTTGGTGATTAGAGTTGCATAACGTTTTAAAGCAGAGGAACAAAGCTTTTATAAATGAAAAAAATAAGAACATAATCGATGAAATAATAAGAATATACAATATATAGATAAATAAGAACAAATAATATATAAGAAAAGCTTATAAATAACACGAATTTATAGACAATAATAAAAATATGTACAGTATATATGATTAATATAGATAGAGATTTTTTTATAAGAACCAAAGGAATTAGAATATTTGAGAACAAAAGAGAACATAGCATAAAAAATATGAATAAGGGGAATCTGATCACAACTAAAGGAATTCCTATAAGCTTTTAGAAATATTATTATTTTGGGAATATGAGAGGTTATAAACGCATATTTGGAGAGTTTGGAGGAAGGATGACTTAGAAAGGCTGAACGATGGGTTGACAAAAGGGTTGATACCTGTTGCTGGGTCAGCAAATTTCCTGAATTTCTCCATTTTTTATCTTCTTGGCTTTGGCTAAATTAATTTTTTTTTTTTTTAATTTATTGAATTTTGAAAAAATTAAAAAAAAATTAAATTTTTTTTTTTTTTTAATTTTGATAATTTTTCGGCTCAAAGGCTTTTTGAAAGAAAAAGTCAGGGAAAACACAAATAAGTCCCATTAAAATTATTAGAATGGTGTTTCCGCCCTCTTTTTATTCACAAAACCTTGTTTTTAAAAAAAAACTCACATTTTTTTTTAGAAAAAGCATTAATTTCCTAATCCTCCCAAAGAAAAGCCTTTCTTCTCAGGCTCGTCTTCTTTCTTCCCTTTCCTCTTTCTTTTCATTAAAGCTGCTCCCAGAGGCGATGAATCCTTTGAAGATATTCCATTGAAAAATTACCGCAAAACCCAATTAAAAAAACTAGAAGATTTATTGCGTTAAAATTACCTCAGCTGGTCCACTAGCGTTATTATCGTTTCCCAACATGCCCAATTTCAGTGAGTTTACATCTATCAAAAGAAAGATTGTAAAGTAAAAAAATCAAGTAACTCGATGGATATTTTTTCAAGAAAAAAAAAATGCAATTTTTTTAAAAAAGGGAAAAAAAAAACATTTTTTAATTTTTTTTCACACATTTTTTTTCATCAAGAAAAAATAACAAAAAAAAGATCATGTTCCGAGAAAATGGAATTTATTTAATTAGAAAAAAGAGCATTTTTTTGATTAAAAACCTGATTTGACAAGATTTTTAAGCTCAATCTTTATATCGCTATCAGTAAATTTGTGACATATTTCAAGAATCTGAGCCATGACTGAATCTTCATTCATGAGTTTTTCTGAATGAACGTTAGAAAAGGGATAAAATAATATTGTTGTTAAATCAGAAGGAACCTTTTAATTGGTCTTTTTCTTGAGGAGTTATCTCACTGGCTTTAGCCATTTCTTGGATCAATTTCAGCACTCTCGAATGGTTAGCTGATTCCATTGATATTTCTTATGAAGTTTTTAGAAAAGAAAAAAGTTTTTGGGAAAAGTTTCTTAAAAAAAGCTTTTTATTATTTTTTTATAAATATTTTTTTGAAAAAAAAATCTAAGGTTTTTGCTTTTAATAAATTATTTTCATTTAATTTAAACAAATAGATGTTTTTCACAAATTTGTTTCGATTATATTGTAAATTAGAGTGTGAATTATTCGAAGTTTATTTTCCTTTTTTATGAAAAAAAAAAATCAGATCCTTTCATATATTTAAAATTTTCTTGATTCTTAAAATAATTTAATCTCTCCTTAATCTCCCCAATTAAAAAACCCCAAACTTCTTACAATTTATGAATAAGTTTATAATTTAACTTAAAATGAATTCTGAATCAAATTATCAAAATTTTGAGTTCTCGGAGGAACCCATATCATCTTCTAATTACACGAATTACCTCCCCTCCAAAGGTTTCCTCTGTTTCAAGACTTCTCCCGACTGGCAAGATATGCCAGATCGCGGTATTCTGACATCATGCCCCGACCCTTTGCTTCCAAACAATCGCATCGAAACTTCTAAATACAACTTTTTGACATTTTTACCAAAGAACCTCAAAGAGCAATTTACAAAGCTAAACAACGTATATTTCTTGATAATAGGTGCTTTAGAAACGATCCAAGAGATTTCGACCTCAGAAGGCATGCCTGTGATTTGGCTTCCTTTAGTGGTGATAGTCATAATCACAGCTCTCAAAGATTTATTAGAAGATCTACAAAGACATAAATCTGATCGAGCTGAAAACGAAAAAAAAGTATTAAAATTAGGAGCAAATGGAACTTTTGAAGTAGTTCATTGGGAAGAACTGAGGGTTGGAGAGATAATAAAGGTTCTTCAGGATGAATATTTCCCTGCTGATATGATATTGTTGAGATCTAGTGAGAAATCATGTGTGGCTTATATTGAGACAAAGAATTTAGATGGAGAGACTAATCTAAAAATGAAAGCTACACACAAAGAATTGGGTTTTCTCCAGGAGTTTGGGGATGAGGAACTGAAGAAATTGAGGGTTAGAGTTGATTTTGAGAAACCAAACCCATATCTGTATAATTTTATTGGGTCGATTGAAAGTTTGAAGAAGCAGAAGATACCATTAGATCAGAATAATTTTCTCCTGAGAGGGTGTAGTTTGAAGAATACTGCATTTATTTATGCACTTGTTTGCTATACAGGGTTTTTTTTTTTATTTGAAAGATCGTGTTTTTTTATTACGAGATTACTTGTTTAGACACGATACAAAGATTATGCTGAATTCGACCAAAGCTAGACCGAAACAAAGCAAATTAGAAAAAATGATGCAGCAACAAATTTTGTTGATTTTCATTTTACAAGTTTTATATTTATTTTTTTTAAAATCATATTATTAAAAAAAAAATTAATGTATTATTTAGATCTTGGTTTGTATTTTTTCAGCTTTTTATGCAGCTATTTGGTATGAAGTCAATAAATCTAAAATACCCTATCTTCTTATAGACACTAATGCTGTCAAAGATAACAATTTCGCATATAATTTCTTTGTGAGATTGGGCAATTGGCTAATGATTTTAACGTAAAAAGGTTTTTATCATATATAAACTTAATATGTTTCATTAATTTTTAAGGAATTTTGTGCCAATTTCTTTATTAGTGACTCTTGAAATGGTGAAATTCCTTCAAGGGATCTTCCTTGCATCTGATCCTAAAATGATGTCCCTTTCAACCAAAACCTACGTCAAAGTGCAAACCTCAACCCTTAACGAGGAATTAGGCCAAGTCCAATACATTTTCTCTGACAAAACTGGCACTTTGACTTGTAACATCATGGAATTTAAGAAAATCTCTATCAATGGCAATTCCTACGGTATATATTTTATCATAATTCATAAAAAACCAAAGCTTCTACAGAAGGAAAAGCTATAAATCATATGAGTTCTCTAAAATTCCCTCTAATTTGTGTTTTGTTTTATAGGTGATGACAGATCCCTGAAAGAAACCGAATTTAAACTAAAGCCCACAGTTAAAAACGTTGATTTCCTTGATAAAAAATTCTTTGAAGCTTTAGAAAATGAAGAAGCTTCTGATCACCAGGCTATAAAATTGACTCTTCTTCATCTATCACTTTGCCATACAACCATTTGTGAAATTTCTTCTTCAGGAGAATTCACTTATAACGCTAGCAGTCCAGATGAATTAGCTTTAGTGAATTATGCTCGTTATTGTGGCTATGAATTTCAAGGCAAGGACGAAATGAACATTTTACGTGTGAAGAATCCCAAGAACGAAATCAGGGAATTCGAACTTTTGCATACTTTAGAGTTCAACAGCACAAGAAAACGCATGTCTATAATTCTGAAAGATCTTTCTACAAATGAACTGATTCTTTTGACGAAAGGAGCTGATTCGGTATTACAAACGAGATTATCAAAAGAAGATGATCTTGATAAAATAAACAAAACCTTTTCAAATCTTGAGGCTTATGCGACAGCAGGACTTCGTACCTTAGTTCTAGCAAAAAAAATTCTGATTCCTGAAGAATTTGAGCTTTGGGCGAAAAAATATTTTAAAGCTTCGGCCTCAATACAAAATCGAGAGGTCAATATGATGTCATTGCAGAATGAAATGGAGCAAGATTTAGAGTTAGTCGCTGCAAGTGCTATAGAAGATAAGTTGCAGGATCAAGTCGGTCTAACGATTAAAAGCCTAAAGAAAGCTGGGATTAAGATCTGGGTTCTTACAGGAGATAAGCTCGAAACTGCAATCAACATTGGTTATTCCTGTAAACTATTGACTGATGATCAAGAGAAAATCATCATCGATGGTCGTGAAGAATCTGAAGTTGATGCAAATATCTTAGAAGGTTATAAGCTTTTGGGAAAAAAAAATAACGGTTCTCCAGATAATTTTTGTTTAATTATAACTGGTGATGCACTAATTCATGCTGTGAATGATAAATATGCTCAGATTTTAGTGGCTTTAGCTGATCGATGTGCGACTGTTATCGCTTGTAGAGTCTCTCCTAAACAAAAACAAGAGATTGTTTCTTTGGTTAAAAGAGAAAAACCCAATGTGACTACTTTAGCAATAGGGGATGGTGCTAATGATGTGAATATGATCACTGCGGCACATGTAGGGATTGGGATCAGAGGGGTTGAAGGACAACAGGCTGCTCGAGCTAGTGATTATGCGATTGGAGAGTTTAAGGTGTTGCGAAGATTACTTTTGAATCATGGAAGAGAGTATTATAGAAGAAATTCTACTTTGATTTGTTATAATTTCTTTAAGAATATGATACTGGTTTTGCCACAGTTTTGGTTCGCTTTTTTCGACGGTTTTTCAGGTGTTTCGTTCTATGATCAATATTTGTTCCAATTATTTAATTTGTTCTATACATCTATGCCAATTTTTGTGTATTCATTAATGGATAAAGAGTATTCGGGGACTTATTTAACTAGAAATCCACATTTGTATAAACAGGGGATTCTAGGATCTTTGTTTAAAAAAAGAGTGTTTTGGATGTGGATGTTTATGGGGGTTTGGCAATCACTATTATTGACAATTTTTATGATATATGGACTGGAAAATATAAATCTTTTTAAGAGTTTGCCGTTTGAAAGTAATTTGTATATTACTGGAATCGTTATCTATGGAGCAACCATTGTGACTACCAATGTTAAGGTCATATTGTTTAGCAATATGTATACACCGATCCATATGTTTTTCATCTGGGGAAGCATATTATTCTTTGTTTCAAATTTTGCCATTGAAAGCGCATTTGTATCGAATTCAGAGCTTTCTGAAACTTTTCATCTGTTTTTGCTTATTTTTTTCATTTTACCAATTTTTTACTAATTTTTATTTTTTTTGCTAAATGCATTTTTTCAAATTATTTAATTTTTGGTTGTTATTTAGGGTTTATGAATGTGGTTATTTCTATTTTTTGATGCTTTTGGTGATAGGCATCACAAATGTTATGGATTCTGCGTTTATGAAACTGATAGGTTTTTTATTTTAATTATTTATTGGAAATAAAAATTAAAAATTAAATTTTTTCAGATTTCAGAAAAGAACAAATAACAGGTGAAAAGAAAGTGACAATTGATGTAAAGGGGGAACTCAGTGAGGAGGAAATTGAAGCGATGAATGAATTCCAAAGTGCCAAAATTAAATTCCAAGAACGATCAAAACAGTTAGATGTTTTAGAAATCTTATCACCACCATCAATAACGAAAGAAGAATGCAAAGAAAATAAAGAGGCATATATACGAAAAAGCAATAGTTTATTCAAAAATTCAATCATATCGAGAAAATGTCTGATAAAATTAATATTTTTATTTTTTTTAAATTTTTTTCGTTAGACACTGGCTATGCTTTCAGTCAGATTGAGCCTTTCGATGAGATATATAGAAAAAGTTATCAAAATTAAAAATAATATAATTTAATTTATAAATTCATTTTTGAGTTTTAATTATTTTTATAGATTTGAAAATTTTTTTTTTTCATATAAAAAAAAACCAATTTAATAAAATCTTATTTAATTTTTTTTGCCAATTATAAGCCTTTTTAGCTTCTAATTTTACTTTTAAATAAAATATACAAATTCAAATCATCTGAACACGTATTTTAACTGAATACGCATTTTCTTTCATCATAAATTTTATAATCCATCATTTTTTCATTTAAAAACTTAATTTTTCCTAATTTCATTAAAATCTTATTTTTTTTTCTGCAAAACCTTTAACAAATTTATATATGTCTAGCTCTGCCAATACTTCCCCTTCTCATCAAAAATTCAACAAAATATGCCAACCCCATTCCAAAACTCCTACATCCAGTGGCCTCCGTCAACTTAAAGATCTCAAAACCTACACAGTCAATTACTTTTATGATGGATGTGAAGAGATGAACAGACTCAATTTCACCATTGATATCTCCACAAACATTTCAGTCTCTCGCGCGATTCTTACATTTATCAAGCACATCAACACAAAAGTACTTATGAAGAGCCAAACTCTTTTGAAGTGTGATCCCAAGAAATTTTATCTTTATTTTCCGAAGAAAAACGGCAGTCCAAAAGAAGATCTTCCAGGTTTTTATTCCTTATTTTAACTTTTTTCTAATCGATTTTTTTTTTTTTATAGCTTTAGATGCAGAATTAATACTTTCTGACATCGAAATTTCGGCTTTTTGCCTAAAAGAAAAGGAAGTAAGTTCAGAACTAGAACAAGAAGAATGTGAAGCCACCAGTTCAAGTGGTTCTGCAAGCTCATTTTATCAAAGCCCTTTAACATCGAAGAACGAAATTAGACCCAAATTCGAAAGAGACATGAAAATTGAGAATAAAAAAAGCTTTTGGGGTTTTTTTCTTTGTCGTTGCTAAAAAAAAGATTCAATTCATTTTTTTATTTTTATTTTAGAACTATCTCATTTTTTTTATTTGTATTGTTAAGTAAAAAATAAGGAATTTATTCCTTTTGATATTATTTTTATTTCTGCACTATTATTCATTAAATTTGAAAAACTCGTAATAAAAACTTATTTAACGAAAAACCAAATTTCTTCTTTTTTTTTTTTAAATCTTTAAGAAAAATGCAATATTTTTTTCATTGAAAATTAGTTAATTTCGATGAATTATTCCACAATTTTGAAAAAAATATGAACAACAGTCAAAACTAAATATTTCTTAGTTTATTCAATAATTTAAAAAATAAATAAATTATTTTTCAAAACAACAGCCAAAAAAAATAAATAAAAAAATTCAAAAAAAATGAAACCCACATCGATCCTCTATTCCCAGCAAAAGCCCTTCACAACTCCCAACAATCTCTACAACAAAGAGAATCTCTCAATAAAATCACGTCCCCCTCCTCTTCAACCTCCTTTTTTCCTCTCTCCCTTCTTTACCTCCCAGCCTTTAACAACCAAAGCTAATTTTTATGAGAATCAGACTTCGAGTTTTCATCAAAAACCCGAAAAAACTGATAGATCTATTCAAAATAAAGAGCAGTTAATCGAAGAATCTTTGATGCGACTAAATGGAAAAAGAAGAGCACCTGATGAAGTTTATAGAGAAATCGTTGAAGAAAATGTTAATTTAAAGGTTCTTTTGTTGGAAAAAGTCGCTGAATCTGATGAATACAAAAGGAAACTCTGTGATGAAAGAGTTGAAAAGAAGATTACGAGCAAGAAGCTGGAATCCTTAGAGAACAAGATCAAAGAGCTTTTGAAAGAGAATGAGAAGTTGAACTTATCGCTTAATTCGCGATTAGAACAGGGTTTCGATCGAGTTCCTAAACCAAAAACCCTCAAAGGAACGAATATTTCAGATTTCAGGGAAACTTTGACACAAAAGGATTTAGAAAATCGTGTGAAGTCGCTTTCTTTTGAAAACGAACGGCTTTTCAAAGAAAACGAAGGTTTGATTTGTGAATTAAAGGAGATAAAAGTTATTTCTGAGAGAAATGATTACAAATCGGAAAGGGGAAATCAAAGGAATTTGGAAGAAATTAAGACTCAATTTAAAGAGAATCAAATAGATTTTGAAGAAATAAAGACTCATTTAATGAATGAAAAAGACCAATCTATAAAAGAATTGAAGATTGTTGAAGGACAATTAGAGCAATATAAGACAAAAGCAAAGGATTTAGAGAATGAGCTTTTACAATCACATGTCTGCATCAGCGATTTAGAAAAAAGATTGAAAAGTTTGATGAATAATCAAGAAAGTCTGAATAATAGTGTTCTGAATATGAGCAGAAGAGGTAATCCTGAAGAAGAAATCAAACATTTAAAGGGTATTATTCAGAGATATAAGCAAGAGAATGGGAAAGTACAAGAGATTATGGAGAATAAAAGAAAGGAATTAGAGATTGTGAAGAGAGAATTGGAGAAAATTAAGAAAGAAAATAGAAAATTAATCAAATTAAGACTGGATTTCGAAGAAAAAATCGATCTGGAAAGAAAAGAGAAGGATGAATATAAGGAATTGATTGAGAATCAAAGTGTTATTCTAAGGGAGAAGGAAGTGGAATTGGATGATAAATTAATGGAATTGGATGAGATTAGAAAAGGGTTTTTGGATATTTCACAACACCAAAATAATTAAAGAATTTTAATAAATTATCAATAAAAATTTATTCATTAAAAAAAAAATTTGAAATTTTTTATAAAAAATATTTAAAATTTAGAGTAATTCAAGTTAAAAAATCAAGGAATTCAAGTTGAAAAATTGAACAAAAATTTCTTAAAAATATACAGTTTCAATGTTTTTTCTTTTCTACTCGCAAATCTATCACATCACCATAATTTCCAACACCACCTTTAAAATTTAAAAATTTGTTGTTTTTACCATTTATTCTAAAATTTCAAGTGTTTTTATTATAATTTCCAAATAATAATAAATCCTAATTTTTCAATTTTATTTACTATCATCTTTGTTTTTCAATGGACTCAGGATCATTTGAAGTTTCCCCTTCTTATAAACGTCACTCCTCCGTTTCTCCTTCGAAAAAAGGTTCTTTCTATTAGAAGCTTTTCCTACTAAAATGTTTTATTTACTGAAAAAAGTCCTTAAGATCAGTGAACTGAAAACAGTGGCATCAGTTCCCCAATCTCCTTTGTTAAATCGAACAAAAAATCGCAAAATCAGAGCTCATCGAAACTCGAAGAAATTCAATTCACACGAATATGAGAAATGTAGAGAAAATTTGAAGGAATTCGTTGGGAAATTGTCAAAAAACGAGGCTAAAAATTTCTTGAATTTGCGGGACATGCAAAAGGAATATAAAGTCAATTTCGAGCAGTTTCCCAGAGATGGCGAAATTATGGGTTTGTTTGATACTATATATAGAAGGTGACAGTTTTTTAAAAATTTTTGGCAGAGTGTAGAAGAGTGTGAGAAGGTTTTTCTGAACATTGTTTTTTTTAAATAAGACTGAAAAATTCATTTTTTTAGTTGGTTTAATTTTTTTAAAAAAAAACAAAAATCTTCTCAACTTTTTCTTCTTTTTTTTTTTCTTTCTTTTGCTTTATTTTTTTTGGAACTTCTTGGCATTTTATGTTTTTTTAAAGTATTGTGCTTTTTATTTTTTTTAATACTTGGTTTATTTTATTTGAAACTGTTGAATTTTTTCTTAAATTTAATTTTTTTTTGTACAGATTAACAATCAATAACACTCAGAAAAGGAATTGGTATCAAGAAGATATTTCCCTTCTTTTCTGGTTGGTTTCAAGATATGCAGGTTGCCATCAAAAAACCTTAAGAGATTTAGTAAGATACCCATTTTTTTTTTTAATTAATTTTTTTTTAAATTAATTTTTCGTTTTTTTAAATTTTTTTCAGTATTTTTTTTACCTTTCATACAAAAAAGACAACAGAAGATTGGGATATTTTAGGAAGTTTTATTCCTGAAAAAGATTCAGATAAATGCAAATACAAATTTCTTTCTCTGAAGAAAACCAACGTGAATTTATTGGCAAATCCCTGGTCAATTTTTGAAGAAGACATTTTGAAGGAATTACTTCTGTATCACAAAAATTTTCTTTGAAAAAAATGAAAAAATTAATAAAAATAATAAAAAGTGATAAGAGAAAAGATGAGATCAAATGGGATAAAATCGCAAAAGAACTCCACATAAAAACTAATATCTTCAGAACTGGGAAATTGTGTCGTGAAAGATGGAAAAATTACTTAGATCCAGACCTTAAAAAGTATTTCTTTTATAAAATGAAAAATACCAATACTAATAGATCTCAATGGACTGAAAAAGAAGACTTGATCCTGATAGAAAAAGTCATGACTTTCGGTAAAAAATGGTGTGAAATCTCCCGAGTTCTCCCTGGTCGAAACGAGCACAGTGTCAAAAACCGTTATTTCAGTTTGCTCCGTCAAGAGAAAAAGCGTTTGAAAAAAATTTTGGTTTCTGGAATAAAGAACAAACGTCGAAAGAAATCTCGTTTCAATTCTTATAAAACCACCGAACAGGATCTTCTGAATTCCTTATTTTCTGTGAAATCCGAAGAAAGAATTTTGAATAATTTTGAGGTTGCTCCATCAATAAATAATGAAGAAACATTGCAAATGTCATTGATGATGATTCAACCAAAAGAAGAAAGTGAAATGCCTTCATTGGACTTGAAATCAATGAATGCTTCTTTAAGCAACATCTGCAATAATATGAATATGAAAACTATGAGCAATATGAACAATTTGGGCCTTATGAGCAATATGAACACAATGAATAATACAATGGAAAAAATTAACCCTCTGAATTTGAACCCTATGAATAATATGAAGCCTATGAACCAAATGAACAATATGAACCCTATGAACCAAATGAACAATATGAACCCTATGAACCAAATAAATAATATGAACAATATGAACAATATGAACAATATGAACAATATGAACAATATGAACAATATGAACAATATGAACAATATGAACAATATGAACA
>JFJP01020536.1_pt1 | contig 12482 bp, 12 predicted proteins | sample 431651 | NCBI WGS metagenome assembly JFJP01 (sample SAMN02602958, study PRJNA72255) | Microbial mat metagenome, whole genome shotgun sequencing project. | biome: fresh water; feature: sink hole; material: water; isolation source: purple microbial (photo- and chemosynthetic) mats found in... | reverse complement strand
AGCAGCTGGTCGCGCCGAGGTGGATGATCGGGGCGGCGATCGGGCAGGCGGCGCCGTAGGTGTGGACGTGCGCCATGACGTCGTGGCGGCGCTTGCGCTCCTCGCGGCTGGCCAGCTCCCAATCGATGTCGTCGGTGTGCGCCGCCAGCTCGGCGACCTGCAGCTCGCTGATCGGCAGCCCGAGCTGCATCTCGGCCCGCGCCAGCTCGACCCAGAGTTTGCGCCAGGTCGAGAATTTCCGCTGATCGCCCCATAAAGCCTGCATCGTCTTCGAGGCGTAGCGGGAGCAGAGGGGCGAATCGTAGCGCGTGTGATCGGTAGCCATGAGGGTCGGCAGCGTGCGCGCTTCCGGCTGCGGGCAACTGCCCATGCTCGCGGCCATGCCCCCCCTCCGGGTCGCCGTCCTGGCCTATGCCGCGAGCGCCGACCTCCGCGCCAACCACGCCGCCATCGCCGCCGCGCTGCGCCAGGCCGCCACCGCAGGCGCCGCCGTGCTGCTGACCCCGGAATGCGCCCTGTGCGGCTATCCCGCCGCCACCGGCCAACTCGACGCCAGCGGGTGCCAGCTTGCGGAGGCCGAGGAGTCCCTGCTGCTGCAGGCGGAACGGCTTGGCCTGGCGCTGATCCTGGGCAGCGCCGGGCCCGACGGCCGGGGCGGCAGCGCCAATCTCGCCGTGGTCGGCGGCACACTGCCACCCCGAAGGCTGGCCAAGCGCGCGCTGACCCCGGCCGACCGCGCGTGGTTCACGCCGGGATCACCCGGCAGCCTGATCATCCCGCTCGGCGGCTGGCAGGTCGCCATCGGCATCTGCTACGAGATCCGCCAGGCGTCATGGTGGTACGCAGCTGCCGCCGCCGGGGCCGACGCCGCGCTGGTCCTGGCGCACCAGGCCGGCGCCGATCCCGATCCCGGCACCAAGGCCGCCGTGCTGCCGGCGCTGCATGCCGCCCGCGCCGCCGAGCTGGCCATGCCGCTGGTCCTCGCCAACACCGCCGCCGCCGACCGCTGGCTCGACAGCGCGGCGTGGGATGCGCGGGGGATGCGCGGGCCGACCTGCGGCGAAGGACTGCTGCTGTGCGAGCTGACCCACCGCTCGCAGCTCGATCCGTGGTACGAGAACGTGCGCCGCGACGCCCTGCTGCACTGGCGCTAACGCGGCGGCAGCTCGGGCGGCGTGCCGATGAAGCGGCGGTGGTGCCAGAAATACTGGCCGGGATGCGCCGCGACCAGCCTGGTGATCTCATCCATGCAGCGCTGCACGTCGGCGGCATGGTCGCTGGTGGCGGCGAACGGCCGGCCAACGCACACCACACTTTTCCCGGCACGCCGGCGGATGCAGCAGCCGGGAACGATCGGCACGCCGGCCTTGCGCGCGAAGAACGCCGGGCCGTCGAAGCACCACGCCGGGCGGTTGAGGAACCACGCCGGCGTGCCGCCGCTCGGCCGCTGGTCGGCCATGATGCCGAGGGCAGCGCCGCGACGCAGGGCTTTGAGCGCCTGGACCGCGCCGCTGCGGTCGCCCGGCTGCACCAGCACGACGTGCAGACCCACCGCCGCGCGGCGTTGATTGAGCATGTCGTCCATCACTGCGTTGTGCTGCGCCTTGGCGAAGACCAGCAGTTCACGCGCGCTGCGCGACATGCTCACCGCAGCCATGTCCCAGTCGCCGAGATGGGCGGTTAGGTACACCGCCGAGGGATGGCGGCGGTTGACCAGGGCGAGCCAGGCCGGGTTGAGCACCTCGGTGTGACGCTCGGGGCCGTCCGGCCCGCCGATCGTCCACACCTGGAGGAACTGCGCGCCGATGCTTGCATAGGCCCGCCGCAACACGCGCGCTCGCGCCGCCCCGCTCAGACCGAAGCTGGCGGTGAGCTGCTGCGAGGCCACCCGCCGGCGCACGCCCAGCCGCCAGGCCAGCACCCCAAGGGTCCCGCCAAGCCGGCAGGCGGTATCGGCGGCGAGCCGGTTGAGCAGGCGGAAGATGAAACGCTGCACCACGGAGGGCCTCTGTACGGCCGATCGCGCCCGGCGGAAGCCCGCCCCGCGCCAGCCCCGATGCCGGTGAAAGTGTATGACCCGCCCGTATACCCCCTCCCGGCGCCTCCTTGGCCAGTCTGCGCCCCCGGTCTAGCCTGCGGTCCGCGCACCTCATCGCGCACTACGGAGACGGCCCATGGGCATGATCGACGGTAAGCAGGCCAAGGACATCCTCGGCTGCGACGACGCCACCCTGCAGCAGCACATCAACAGCGGCGGCATCCGCGCCCAACGCCAGGGCGGCAAGCTGCTGGTCGAAGAAGATGACGTGCAGCGCCTCGCCAACCGCGAGGACGAGGAAGGCACCATCGTGCTGACCGGCGAAAGCGACAACTTGCAGATCGATCTCGGCAAGGTCGTCGATGACTCCTCGGAGACCATCGTCCAGCCCAAGGCCAGCCCGGCCAAGGACTCGCAGCAGATCACCTTCGGCGAGGACCTGGAAGTGGTCAGCCTGGAGGACAGCAAGGTCGACCTCGGCCAGACCAAGCCGACCACCGCCGCGCAGGGCCTGTCGTTCACCGACTCGAACACCGCCGTGATGACCTCGGTCGAGGAGACCTCGGTCGGCGCCACCACCGCCCCGATCGAGACCGGCCCGCAGCAGGCCGGCCCCGGCGGCATGCTGCCCAACGCCGAAAGCGGCCGCCGCAGTGTGCGCTCCAGCCGGCGCTCGAACGAGATCGAAGTCGTGGTGCCGTGGTACTGGATGGCCTGCCTCGCACTGGCCTTCACCATCGGCCTCTTCTTCATCGCCCCGTTCTACGTCGTCGGCAACGTCGCCCGCCCGGGCGAGAAGGATGCCGGCGGCAACGTCCTGCGCGGCACCGACGACACCATCTGGAGCGGCATGGCCGGCGGCATCGCCGGGTTCCATGTCGAACCCGACCAGAAGAAGTGGGCCAAGGACGGCAACAGCGGCGAGTACCGGGACATCAAGGCCAAGGATCCGCAGGCGCAGTGGCGCTTCCCGACCTACCAGGCCGGCCTGACCGGCCCCGGCGAGCGCATCAACTCCTTCGTCATCGAAAAGGTGGTCGAAGAGGGCGGCAACATCAAGGCCATCTCGAAGGCCGGCAACAAGGAATACACCGTCATTGAGAAGAAGGTGCAGTCCGCCGAAGGCGGCACCGAGCACAAGGTCCTCGAAGCCCAGGTGTGGACCGACAAGTAGACCGCGCGCCAACCCGGCCAAGCAAAGCCCCGGCCCTGTGCCGGGTTTTTGCATGTACGGGGGCTTGCCGCAGCCCATCCTCCAGGCTAGCCTCCCGCTCGCCCCTACCCCGTCCATCCCTTCGCGGAGACCTCATGTCCCCCGTCCGCAACCTGGCCATCCTCTCCCTCGTCGCGGCCGTCGCCGTCGGCACTTCCGGCTGCGTCCCGCGCGGGCAGAAGCCCTCGGTCGCCCAGCAGGAGCGCAACGCTGAGAACGGCCGCAGCGCCGTCGCGCTGCAGGCCGAAAACGACGAGCTGCGCGACAAGCTCGCCAAGGCCCGCGAAGAGCTCGACAAGAATCAGGGCGGCACCGTCGCCGACACTGCCGGCAACGTCGGCGTCGAAGACATTCCGGGCCTTACCAGCAGCAACGGCCGCGTCTCGCTGGGCGAGGACTTCGCCTTCGAGAAGGGCTCGGCGACGCTCAACAAGGAAGCCAAGAAGGCGATCGAGAAGCTCGCCATGAAGCTCAACGACGGCGATCACGCCAACCAGCTCGTGGTGGTCGAAGGCCACACCGACGACGCCCCGGTCAGCCGCCCGGTCAATGTCGAGAAGTTCGTCGACAACTGGGGTCTGTCCGCCGCCCGCTCCGCCGCCGTGGTGCGCCAGCTGCAGGCCGCCGGGGTCAAGCCCGAGCGCCTGCGCCTCGCCGCCCGTGGCCAGTACGCCCCGGCCGTCGCCTCGGGCAAGAAGGATGACCGCGCGGCCAACCGCCGGGTTGAGATCTACCTGGCTAAGTAGCTTGGGGGCTGACGCCCCCACGGCCTGCGGCCTGCCCCCCGACCTTTGTCGGGGTTCGATTTCCTCGCAGGCTCGGAAATCGTGGGCGGATGGGCTACGCCCATTGTATCCGCCCACCACCCCTCGGCGGCCGCCCCATCTCGCGATGGGGCCCCGAAAGACAGAGACAAAAGACAGCGCAGCGCCGGGGGTACCTGGCGCTGCGTGCTTTTCCGGGAGCGGCACTAGCCTGCGCGGCCATGCGAATCTGGTTGCTGCTGGGCCTCTGCGGAGCGATGTGGGCTGGCGAGGCCGAGAGCGGCGGGACGGTGGTCGACCGGCCGGTGCGCTTCGTCAATGACCGTGTCGTCACCATTGGCGACATCCGCAGCCGCAATGGCATCCGCGTCGAACTGTTCCGCCGCGCCGGCAAGGTCCTGCCGGACACCCGCGATGGACTGCTGCGCTTCAACCGCGACACCCTCGAGGATCTGACCAACGAGGAACTTCTGGTGCAGAAGGCCGAGGAACTGAAGGTCGCCATCGACCGCGACCGCCTGTCCAGCGATGTCATTGCCGAGGCGCGGCAACGTGGTCTGGCCCTGCGCGACATCGCGACCCTGCGCCGGGTGCGCGACCGCGAAGCCAAGGTTGATGCCGTGCTCGGCTGGTTCGAAAGTCGTTCGACCAGCATCACGCCCAGTGAACTGCGCGCGACCTACGACCGTCATCAGTCCGACTACGCACGGCCGCCGCGCGCGCGCACCCTGCTCATCGCCCTGCGTCCGACCGCCGACGAGGAGCGCAAGGCGCTGGTCAAGGCGCTCGCCGGCCTGATGCGCGAGGCGCAGCAGAGTGGCGACGAGGCGATCACGCAGACCGCCGCCGGGCAACTCGACGCCTTCCTCGCCGCCGACAGCGCCGGCCAGGAGGGCATCCTCGCCAGCGTCGCCGACGGAGTTGCCAAGCATGCCGGCCGCGCCGGTCTGCCCAAGGTGGCGATCGCCCTGACCCAGCGCGCCGGTGAACTGCTGGCACAGTGGCATGCCGTGCGCACCCGCGAACAGTGCCTGGCTGAGCTCAATGCCCTGCGCGACGAACTGCTGCGCCTGGCGCCGGCTGCGCGCAACGAACCGTTCAAGGCCAGGGCCAAGGCGATCAGCCAGGGTCCCCAGGCCAGCGAGGGTGGATTGCTCGGCTGGGTCGAACCCTCGACCTTCGGCAAGGAGATCGAGGAGCAGGCCCTGGCCATGCCGGTGGGCGAACCGTCGGCGCCCTTCTGGACTGGCGGGGCCGCCGCCATCGTCCTGGTGCTCGAGCGCGAGGAGGGCCGCACCCAGTCCTTCGCTGAGATCAGCGCCACCCTGCAGGCCTCGCTCGAACGCGAGCACCGCCAGCAGGTGCGCAATCGGGTCACCGCCGTGCTGCGCTCCCAGGCCTCGATCCTCGACGTCGTCGACCTTGGCGAGTTGCTTCGTTAAGGTCTGTATGGACCAAGCTGGGCCAGCAGGCAACACGGTAAGCCCTCCGGGGGTGCCCGCGTCTCACCAGACGATGGAAGCCGTCGCCCCTGCCATCTTCGCCAGCCCGGACGCTGTCACCGACCTGCTCGCTCGCGAGGAAGGCGGCGTCCGCCGGGTGATCGGCTATTACCTCCACGACCACGCCGCCATCGACGACGTCTGGCAGGAGGTCTCGCTGCGCGTGATGCGCCGGCTGCACACCTTGCAGCACCCAGGTGCCGCCCGCGGTTGGCTCTATCAGATCGCGCGCAACGCCGCGATGGACTGGCTACGCCGCTGCGACCGCGCCGTGGTCCGCCCGACCGGCACCCTGCCCGAACCCGCCGCCGCTGGCGAGGACGGCCGCGCCCCCTGCGACGACGTCATCTCGTCCGAACGCATTGCCGCGGTGCGCAAGGCGCTCAGCGAACTGCCTCCGAGCCAGCGTGAAGCGATCCGTCTGCGCATCGAAGACGGCCTCGACCACGTGCAGATCGCCGCCCGGTTGGGCATCAACCGCCAGGCCGTCGAGGTTCGCCTATGCAAGGGCCGCAGCGCCCTGCGCGAGCGCCTGGCCGACATCTTCGAAGGTGACCTGTGAGCGGCTTTTTGCTCAGGGGCTTCGCCCCTACGGCCCGGCGGGCCTACCCCCGGGCTTTGTCGGGGTTCGCTCTCCTCGCCAGGCTCGGAGACCGTGGCGGCATCGGCTACGCCGATTTTATGCCGCCAGCACCCCTCGGCGCCCGATTCGATCTGGAACAACGGCCATGAGCATTGAGAGCATGACCTGCGCCGAGGCCGAGCCGCTGCTTCCGCTGGTCGCTGACGGCGCCATTGATCCGGATAGCGATCCCGGTCTTTTCGCCCACCTCGCCGGCTGCCCAAGCTGCCAGCGCATCGTCGCCAGCCACGACCTCATCGCCCTGGCCATCGCCCGCCCGGCTCCGCCGCGTCGCGCCAGCATGCTGCGCTTCTGGCCCTACGCGGCCGCCGCCGGCCTGGCCGTCACCGTCAGCATCGCATTGCTGCCGCAGCCGGCAAAAACCACGGCGGTTGTGCTCACAGCGCAGCCGCAGCCGGTTGCACCCGTCGCCGTGGTGGCAGCCACGCCGGCCGAGCATCCCGCCAACGATGTCATCGCCATCCCGCGCAGCGACGGCAGCACACTGTATCTGGTGCGCCGGGGTGAGGCCTGGGTGCAGCTTGATCCCGCCAACCTCGACGGGCCTGGACCGCAGGCCCATAGTGGTGGCTCGGGCGTCCAGGTCCGCTACTAAGCGGGCGTGCGCCTGCTCCTCGTCTGCTGCCTGGCCGCCGTCCTTCTGGGCGGCGACGGCCCCGCCGACCGCGCCGCACTCGATCCGACCCAGGCCGTGCCCCTGCTGCTCGCCGCCAGCCGCGAACTCGCTGATGCCGCGCCGGATGCAGCCGCGCCACTCGCTGACCGCCTTGATGTCCTGGCCAGGCGCATCTTCCTCGGCGGCTGGCGCGTGCCCGGCCGCGCCGACATCGGCCTGGTCGAACGGAGCATCGCCGCCGGCGACACCCTCTCGCGCCTCGCGCAGCGCGCCGGCATTCCTTACGATCTGCTCGTCAGGCTGAATCCCGGTCTCGATCCACGCCGCCTGGCGATCGGCACCAGGCTGACTGTGTGCGATGCCAAGAGCGTCCCGTTGCGCCTCGACGTGCGCCTTGCCAACCACCGCCTGCTGGTGTGGCGCGGCCCGGTGCTGGTTTTGGCCTGTCCGGTCGGCGTCGGCGCCGGTGGCACCCCGACCCCGACCGGGGCGACGCGCATCGCGGTGCGCGCCAAGGATCCCGAGTGGCGCGATCCGGTCAGCGGCAAGGTCCACCCGCCGCGCAGTCCGGGCAACATGCTCGGCGGCTACTGGCTCGGTTTCGACGCTGGGAGCGATGGGCGCTTCCGCTCGATCGGCTGCCACGGCTGGACCGGTGATGATCCGGCACAGTGGCTGGAAAAGGGCGGCAGCCGCGGCTGCCTGCGCCTGCGCCAGCGTGACATCGCCGACCTCTACGATCTCGTCCTGGCGGGGACGGCCGTGGATATCCGCTGAACCCGACGCCCCCCCTTGGCACACCGCTTGGCGCGTCATGATGCCGGACCCGACGGAGCCGCGATGAACGACCTGGTACTCGACGCCGAAGCCTCAGTCACCGACCGCATGGTCGATGGCACGATCGAGCACCCGCGGCTGCGCGCCACCCTCGCCGATATCGATCATGGCGCCTACGCCGCGCAGATCGCCCTGGTGCGGCGCGCCCTGGCGGCCAATCCCGAGCGTCCTTTGCGCGAGGCTCTGGTCGAGGCGTTGTCGCGCATCGTCGCCGAGGCCGGGGTACCTGTGGCGATGGTGCAGATCGTGGCGATGGCGTTCTATCGCTCGACCTGGCAGTTGCTCCGCCGCATTGATCCGGCGATCACCCTCGACGGCATCCGCGCGATGCACACCTGGCGCGCCCTGGCGATGATGGACGGCTTCACCTTCGGCCAGCACGTGCGCCTGCCGATCCTGCCAGAGACCCTCACCGCCTGCGTGCTGCGCCTCAAGCGCACACTCATGCCGACCGGGGCGGCCGGCGGCTGGACCGGCCCGGCGTTGCCCGAAGGCACGATGGTGGTCACCGCCGACGCCAGCGAGGACGCCCGCACCACGGCGCTGCGCAACGCCTTCTTCCGCAGCGTGTTCGTCGACTACCTCGCCGGCGGCGCCTCCGGCCACGAGCACGGCCTGGTCATCGACGCACTGGAAGCGGCGCTCGAGCATCCCGAATCGATGCCGTTCCTGCGCGGAACGGACGCCGCCCAACGCTCGTTCCGCATCGCCCAGATCGCGCGCACGCTGGTCGTCATGCACGACCTCGCCTGCCGCCTGGCGCTGCATCGCGAGCGCATCCCGGCCGAGCTTGCCGACGCTCCGATCACGGTGCAGGCCGCAGCCCTGGCCAAGCTCGGGGTCGGCGCGACCGCCAGCTTTGACCATCTGCTGGTCGAGTGCCTCTACGCCGAATTCTCCAGCCTGGTCGCGTGGACCCGCGAAACCGGCCCGCGCCTGCGCATCCCGCGGGTGGTTAGCGCAGCCCCACCGCCGCCAACGCCAACACCTGTCCCGCGCAGCAAGCCGGCTGCTGCAGCCACCCGCCCGACGCAGGGCGACACCTCCTCGATGCTCCGCCCAGCGGTCAGCAGGACTCTCGGCATCTCGCCCTTCGGCTGGAACGAGGAGCCGACCGGCCGGGTGGTCAAGCCAGCGCCGAAACCAGTGCCGGTACTCAAACCGGCGATGAAACCGCCGCTGAAACCAGTTCAGCAGCCCGTGCAGAAACTGGCGCCGGCCACGCCAGCCCTCGTCGCACGACCGGTGGCCAAGCCGCCGGAGGTTGATTTCGACAAGTCCGATACCGAGGTCATCGAAGAACAGCTCTGAGCGACGCCTTGTGGTCGCGCGACTGCCTCCTACAGAAGCCGCATGCGCCCCCTCGTCCTGAGCCTGTTGAGTGTGCTGCTGATCGCTGCCGAGTCGGCCTGGGACGCGGTACCCGAACCGGCACGCCGGCTGGTCGACCAGATCCTCGCCATCAATGCCACGCTGGAGCCTGAGGTGGACGTCGCGGCGGCCCACCAGGCCTTCGGCGAACTGGTCCAGACGGTGAAGCCTGCGGCCGACGCCGGCCGGCCGCAGGCAACCATCGCCGCGCTGAACAAGGCCATCCTCGCCGACCGTGAGGTCAGCTACATCTCACAGCAGTACTGGCGCGACAGTTCCTTCGCCGCCGCCCTGCTGCGGCGTAAAGGCAACTGCCTGGCGACCACCACGCTCTATGCCGCAGTGGCCAAGGCGGTGGGCCTGCCGATCGTCGCTGTGCTCGCACCCGAGCACGCGTGGGCGTGCTGGGCTGACGACAAGGTGCGCATCAACATCGAAACCACTGATGGCGGTTCGCTACGCTCGGACATCACCTACCTGGCGCGCTTCCAGATCGACCGCGATGCCTTCGCCTACTACGGCTGGATGTCGCCGCTGCGCGACGAGCAGCTCCTCGCCGAATTGCATCTGGTGGCCGCCCACCACCTCGCCGGGCGGCAGGATTACCAGGCGGCACGGCGTCATCTCGCCGAGGTGCGCAGCGCCCTGCCTCAGCGCCGGGATCTCGAACTGGTCGAGCTCGGTTATGCCGCCAACCAGACCCGCGACCGCGCCCCCCTGCGCGCCGCCGCCGAACGCCTGGCCAACGACTCCACCTCCCCGCCGCCGCTGGTCCTCGCCGCACTGCGCACCCTGGCGGCGGAGCATCGCGCCCGCCTCGACCGCGCCGCCGAGCGCAGCGCCCTGATGCGCGCCTACGCCATGGCACCATGGCACGAGCAGGACGAGTTGCTCGAGCAGCTCTCCACCTGCCTGCGTGGCCTGCGCGACCACACCGGCGCCGCGCTGTGCATGGAGCTCGCGGTGGCCCGCGATCCCGACAACATCGGCAAGAAGGCCTGGCTGGCGGGCATGCTGGTCGAGGCCAAGCGCATGGACGAGGGCCTGGCCCTGATCGCGACGGTGCGCGCCGAGAACCCCGAGGAGAGCTATTTCGCCAACATGCAGGCCGGCCTGCTGGTCACCGCCGGCCGGCGCGAAGAGGGCTGGAAGATCTTCGATGGCCTCACCCCGCCGCGCACCGACCTGGAGACCTACGAGACCAACCGGGCCTGGTTCCTGGCCGTCTGGGGTGACCGCGAAACGTTCTATCCCCAGTTCGAGAAAGCGCTTGACATGGCCACCGACCCCAGCGTGCTGTCCTGGATCGCTGAGGACGACGACCTCGATGCCTACCGTGGAGAAACACGCTTCATCCAAGCTGTCGAACGCTGCCGGCAACGGCTGATGGACGGTCCAGCAAAGCCCGCCAGCCCAGGCCCCTAGGGTCGACCGGGCCGCGGCCGGGAAATCGTGGCATCTTCGCGCGGATCGCGATGCTACGGATCACGGAGGTGCCATGGCGATCGTCGGCAGGAAACCCATCACTCCTGAGGAAACCGCAGCGCTGGTCAGCGCCACGGCCGTCGCCCGTGGCAAGGACCAGGTGCAATCGAAGATCGTCGGCATCCTTGGACGTGCCCGACCCTTCGTGCGTATCCACCTCGGAATCACCGATGTCGATCTCGGCAAGCCCCCGCTCGAGCGTGGCGGCTACGAGGTGACCGCGATCTTCACTGCCAGCAGCAGCCACACCGTCTCCGCCGTCGGCAAAGCGGTCGGCGACTGGCTGCAGGCCTGCCACGGCAAGCGTTTCGAGGCCCCACCGGCCCCGCCAGTGGTCAAACCCGGTGCCAAGACGCTCTATCTGGCCGTGGCCTACGGAGCGGCAGCCGCCAAGAAGCCCTGAGCGATGCTCGAGGGGTTCCTCATCTCCATCCCCGGCCTGACGCTGTTGCTGATGGCCTGGTGCGGATGGGTGATGTGGAGGCGACGGCAGCGGGTCCGCCTGGCTGAGCAACGCGGTACCTGCCTGATCTGCGGGACGGCGTTCAGCGAAGCCCAGATCGGCTACCACGGCGCGGTCACATCGGCCGAGCGTGCCGCCCTGGACCGCTTCCAAGCCCGCTTCGCCGCCTTCAAGATCCTCTGCCATGAATGCGGCACGGTGAACATCTGCACCCGCGACGGCACCGCCTACAAGGCCCAGGTGCAGCGCTGAGCGGCCGGCCTATGCCGCGCCGACCGCGATGCTGCTGCCGGCACAGCGGTCGATGACGGCGGCGGGCAGGCCAGGGCGCGAGGACTTGGCGAACGGGGCGGCGATGCGGCTGTCGAGCACACCGCGGGCCCACAGCATCTGGTAGTCCGGATCGGCCGAGCCGGCGGCGCGGCGGGGGCCGTCCTTGGCGGTGTCCGGGGCGCCGGCGGCCGGCCAGGTGATGCGCAGGCCATCCAGTTCGAGGCCACGGCAGTTCTCCAGCACCACGGCGGCGTTCTGCCGGCGCGCTTCGAGGTTCTCGTTGGCGAACTGGTTCGAACCCTTGCGCCCATCCATGCCGACCACGGCCATGGCGTCCTCGAGATGGACGAAATCGAGACGCACATCGCGCAGGGTCAGGTTGTCGATCCACGCCCCTTCCTGGGCGGTGGCGAGGATGCGCCCCTGGGTGCGGCAGGTGACCCCGCTGACAGTGACGTTGCGGATGATCCCCAGCGGCCGGGTCGCCGGCAGGTTCCATAGCTGCTTGATCTCGAACTGCAGCGGCCGGGCGAGCGAATAGTGGGCCAGGGTGTCGCCGACGATGTTGCTCACCGTCACGTCCTCGACCGTGCCGCCGTCCCAGATGCCGATGGTGAACAGGCGGTGGCTGTTGTGGATGACGCAGTTGGAGATGGCGATCTGGCGGACGCCCGACTGGGTCTCCTGGCCGATGCCGATGCCGATGCAGTTGGAGAAGATGACGCAGTTGGTGATCACCACGCGCTCGGTCGAGCGCGCCTTGGGCGTCGCCTTGATGATGATGCCGTCGTCACCACAGCTCAGCCGGCAGTCGGAGATGAAGACGTCGCGGCAGCCGTCGATATCGAAGCCGTCGGTATTCGGGCCGAAAGGGTGGTTCTCCACCGTCACCCCGCGCAGGGTCACATGCTCGCAGCGGAAGGGGTGGATGGTCCAGCCCGGGCTGTTGATCACGCGCACTTCGCTGATGCGCAGGCGGCGGCAATCGCGCAGCTCGACCATCGGATGCGGGCGCTCGCCGTCGATGCCGATGAACCATGGGCTGCCAGGCAGCGGGTCGCGCCAGAAGGCGGGGCCGTTCCCATCGATGGTGCCGCCACCTTCGATGGTCACGTCCTCGCAACCATCGGCGAAGAGGAAGGAGTGTCCGGACTCATGGTGGATGACCGAGCCGATCTCGGGGTAGTCGGCGAAACGTCCCGAGGCCTTGAGCACCGCCGCCGGATCCAGGCGCAGGGTCACGCGGCTGCGCAGGTACAGGGTGCCCGAATTCCACG
>JFJP01006691.1_pt1 | contig 12486 bp, 8 predicted proteins | sample 431651 | NCBI WGS metagenome assembly JFJP01 (sample SAMN02602958, study PRJNA72255) | Microbial mat metagenome, whole genome shotgun sequencing project. | biome: fresh water; feature: sink hole; material: water; isolation source: purple microbial (photo- and chemosynthetic) mats found in... | reverse complement strand
ATGGAGGTGTTCTACCTGTTCAGCGTGCGTTACCTCAAGTCGCCGTCGTTCACCTGGCAAGGGGTCAAGGGCACGCCGCTGGTGCTGGCGTCGGTGGCGGCTGTGGTGGTGTTGCAGTTGCTGTTCACCTACGCGCCATTCATGCACAGCTTGTTCAACACCCGCCCGCTGGGCGTGGGCACGCTGCTCGCCATCGGGGCGGCGGGGGTGGCGGTGCTGGTCATTCTGGAGCTGGAAAAAGCCTTGCTCCGGCACCTGGGTGCGCATGACCTGACACCCGACACCCGGTCGGGTTGAAGCACTCGCCGCTCCAGCAGCCGTTTAAACTGGGTCTCAGCTTCTGTCTTCACACATCACACGTCACAAAAATGGTCCCTCACCTCGTTACCGCGCTCAACAGCCCCATCAATGAACTGGAGCAGCGCATCCTGGAGTCCATGCCCGTCATCGAACGCTGGTTTCGGCTGGAGTGGATGGAGCACACGCCGCTGTTCTACAGCTCGGTTGATGTGCGCAACGCAGGCTTCAAGCTGGCCCCGGTGGACACGGACCTGACCCCTGGCGGCTGGCACAACCTCACGCCGCAAATGCTGCCGCTGGCGGTGCAGGCGGCCATGGCTGCCATTGAAAAGATCTGCCCCGAGGCCAAAAACCTGCTGCTGATTCCCGAAAACCATGTGCGCAACAGCTTCTACGCCAGCAATCTGGCGCAGTTGCAGCGCGTGTTCAACATGGCAGGGCTCAACGTGCGGGTGGGTTGCATCAGCCCGGACGTGACCGACACCTTCACCGTGCAGTTGCCTGACGGTGAGGTGCTGACCGTGGAGCCCGTGATCCGCGGCAAAAAACGCCTGGGCCTGAAAGACTTTGACCCCTGCACCATCCTGCTCAACAACGCGTTGGCCAGTGGGGTGCCCGGTGTGCTGGAGGACCTGCACGAGCAATACCTGTTGCCCCCGTTGCATGCCGCCGGGTCGGCCCGGCGCAAAAGCAACCACTTGAAGGCCTACGAGGAAGTGGCCAAGCGTTTTGCCAAGCTCCTGGGCATGGATGCATGGCTCATCACCCCTGCCCACGCGGTGTGCGCCGGTGTCAACCTGGCCCAAGGCCAAGGCATGGACGTGGTGCAAGCCCAGGTGGAGGCGGTGCTGGCCAAAACCCGCCGCAAGTACAAGGAATACGGCATCCAGGAAAAACCGTTTGTGGTGCTGAAAACCGACGGTCACTCGGGTGGTGTGTTGCCCCTGACCCTGCGCGACGCCAAAGACCTGGAGGCCTTGGCTGCCAAGACCGCGCTGCCGACAGGCGACCTGCTGGTGCAGGAGGGCGTGTTGACGCACGAGCGCATCAACGATGCCGTGGCCGAACCCGTGGTGTACATGATGGACCGCTACGTGGTGGGGGGCTTCTACCGCGTACATGCCGAGCGCGGGGTGGATGAACACCTCAACGCCCCCGGTGCCCAGTTTGTGCCGCTGGCGTTTGACCAAAGTGCCCACCTGCCCCAACCGGGCATGAAACCCGGGGCCAGCGCGCCCAACCGTTTCTACATGTACGGGGTGATGGGCCGCCTGGCCATGCTGGCCGCCAGCTACGAACTCGAAGCCACCGACCCGGAAGCGGAGATGTATGATTAAAATGCGCCTTGTGGCATGACTGCATTCATTTGTTTGCTCTGAAATTAATTCCAGCTTCTCCCGCTTCAGGCACAGGCTTTGTTGCCACGCAGCAACACACGGCGGTGCAGGCCCGGCGCACAATCGCGGCTTCGCGACTTTGAAATCCCGTGCCCCAAGGGCTTAGCGGGTCAGCCCTTTGTCTGCTTCCAAATCTTCCCTGGCCACGCTCACCTTGGGTGCCATCGGCGTGGTGTACGGCGACATCGGCACCAGTGTGCTGTATGCCATCAAAGAAATTTTCGGTTCGGGCCATGTGCCCTTCACCTCCGACAACGTGCACGGTGTGTTGTCGATTGTGTTTTGGACACTCACCACCATCGTCTCGCTGAAATACGTGACCCTGGTGCTGCGGGCCGACAACCACGGTGAGGGTGGGCTGGTGGCCATGCTGGCGCTGGCTTCGCAGTCGGTCAAAGACAAGCCCAGGTTGCGCCGCGTGCTGCTGCTGGTGGGCATCTTTGGCACCTGCCTGTTTTATGGCGATGGTGTCATTACCCCGGCCATTTCGGTGCTGTCGGCGGTGGAAGGGTTGGAGATCATTTCCCCCACCTTCAAAAAGGGCGTCATTCCCATCACCCTGGTCATTCTGTTTGTGCTGTTCTGGGTGCAAAAGCGGGGCACCAGTGGCATTGGCAAGTTTTTTGGCCCCATCACGCTGGTGTGGTTTGCCAGCATTGCCGCGTTGGGTGTGTGGCACATCGCGCAAAACCCGGCCATTTTGTGGGCCATCAGCCCGCACTACGCACTGACCTTCATGTGGACGCAGCCAGGCACCACCTTCATCATTCTGGGTGCAGTGGTGCTGTGTGTGACCGGGGGCGAGGCGTTGTATGCAGACATGGGGCACTTCGGCAAAAAGCCGATCCGCCTGGCCTGGTTTGCCATCGTCATGCCGTGCCTGACGCTGAACTATTTTGGCCAGGGCGCGCTGCTGCTGCAAAACCCCGATGCGGTCAAAAACCCGTTCTACCTCATGGCCCCCGACTGGCTGCTGATGCCGCTGGTGGGCCTGGCCACCATGGCCACGGTGATCGCGTCACAGGCGCTCATTTCCGGGGCATTCAGCGTCACCAAACAGGTGGTGCAACTGGGTTATCTGCCGCGGTTGCAATTGCTGCACACCAGCGTGAAGGAAACCGGGCAAATCTACATTCCCTTCGTCAACTGGGGCCTGTTTGTGGCCATCGTGCTGGCCGTGGTGCTGTTCAAGTCGAGCAGCAACCTGGCGGCGGCCTACGGCATTGCGGTGTGCACCGACATGCTCATCACCACGGTGCTGACGTTCTTCGTGATTCGCCATGGCTGGAAATACCCGTTGTGGCTGTGCGTGGGTGCCACCGGTTTCTTCTTTGTGGTGGACCTCGCATTCTGGGCATCCAACATGATGAAACTGTTTGACGGGGGTTGGTTTCGTGTTCATGCTGATGCTGACCTGGAAACAGGGCCGCAAACTGCTGAGCAGCAAGTTGCGCGAAGACTCGCTGGACCTGCCCAGTTTTCTGGAGGCCATTTTTGTCAGCCCACCGGTGAGGGTGGAGGGCACAGCCGTGTTTCTGACGGCCGAGCTGGGCACCGTGCCCAATGCGCTGTTGCACAACCTGAAGCACAACAAGGTGTTGCATGCGCAAAACCTGTTTGTGTCGGTGCGCCACCTCGAGGTGCCTTTGGAGGTGGAAGACCTGGGCCACGACTGCTGGCAGGTGGTCATTCACTACGGCTTCAAGAACGACCCCAACGTGCCCAAAGCCCTGGCCTTGATGAAGCCCCACGGCGTGGTGCTGGACGGCATGACCACCAGTTACTTTCTGTCGCGCGACACTGTCATTCCCACGCTGGGCGGTGGCATGGCGCTGTGGCGGGAAAAGATTTTTGCCCAGATGCACCGCAACGCCAGCGGGGCTGCCGACTTCCTCAACATCCCCAGCAACGCGGTGGTGGAGTTGGGCTCCAAAGTGGAAATTTAAAGCTTTTTTGAACTCTGGCGCTTGCCTGTAAAGCGTTGGCAGCTCTGGTTTTGATATGCAATTTTGGCGTGACTTGAGCCTGTCTGCGGCCACCGCAGGTTTTGTGGCGGTGCTGGTGGGCTTCACCAGTTCGGTGGCCATCGTGTTCCAGGCGGCGCAGGCGTTTGGCGCCACCCCGGCGCAAATCACCTCGTGGATGTGGGCGCTGGGGCTGGGCATGGGCCTGTGTTCGGCGCTGCCCTCGTTGTGGCTGCGCAAGCCCGTCATGGTGGCGTGGAGCACCCCTGGTGCGGCGGTGCTGGCGTCGGCTGGTGTGGCAGCTGCCGCCAGCGGAGCAGGGTTCAGCATGGCCGAGGCCGTGGGGGCCTTCATGGTTTGCGCGGTGCTCATCGTCCTGGCCGGGGCCACGGGCCTGTTCGAGCGGCTGATGAACCGCATTCCCATGGCCATTGCCTCAGCCCTGCTGGCCGGGGTGCTGGCCCGCTTTGGCTTGCAGGCCTTTGCCGCCGCCCAAACCGCGCTGCCCCTGGTGCTGTTGATGCTGGCCACTTACCTCGCGGGCAAACGCCGGGCCCCGCGCTACGCCGTGCCCGCCACGCTGGCAGCGGCCGTGGCGTTTGTGGCGCTGCGGGGCGAGATGGCCTGGGGCGCGGTGACGTTCCAGCTGGCGGTGCCCGAGTTCACCGCCCCCGTGTTCACACTCAGTGCGGCCATCAGCCTGGCATTGCCGCTGTTTGTGGTGACGATGGCATCGCAAAACCTGCCCGGCGTGGCGGTGATGCGCGCCACGGGGTACGACCTGCCGGTGTCCAAGCTCATCACCCTCACCGGATTGGCCACATTGGTGTTGGCGCCGTTTGGGGCGTTTGCACTCAACTTCAGCGCCATCACCGCCGCCATTTGCATGGGCCCCGAGGCGCACGAAGACAAATCCCGCCGCTACACCGCTGCTGTGGTGTGTGGCGGCATCTATGTGCTGATCGGGCTGTTTGGTGCCTTGGTGACGGGCCTGCTGACCGCGTTCCCCAAAGAACTGGTGGTGGCCATTGCCGGGCTGGCGCTGCTGGGCAGCATTGGTGGTGGTCTGCACACCGCGCTGGCCGACGAACGCCACCGCGAGGCCGCGCTCATCACCTTCCTGGTCACGCTCAGCGGCGTGGTCATCGGTGGTGTGGGCTCGGCGTTCTGGGGTGTGGTGGCGGGCGGGGTGGCGTTGTGGGCCAGCCAGTGGCGGTCTGCGCCGGGGCGCAAACCTGGCCGCTGAGGGGTCCTCCTGCTCACGCCCGCATGGTGTGCCAGACCCCTGCCAGGGCCGATTACGCGGCCAGTTCTGCGCCGCCTGCCAGGCGAGTCAGCTCCTGCTTCAGTTGCGCGACCACGATCGGCTTGGCCACGTAGCCGTCCATGCCCGCAGCGGTGCATTGCAAACGGTCTTCGGCCATGGCGTTGGCGGTCAGCGCAATCACTGGCAGGCGGCACAGCCCCTGCTGTCGTTCACTCTCGCGCCAGGCGCGGGTGGCAGCCATGCCGTCCATGTCGGGCATTTCGACGTCCATCAGCACCCAGTTCAGCCCGCCCTGTTCCATGCGGGCCAGCCCGCCGCGCGCGTCCTGGGCGGTTTCCACCGCGATCCCCAGCCGCTCCAGCAGCGCTGTCGCGAGCTTGAGGTTGATGATGTTGTCGTCTACCACCAGCGCACGCTTGCCTGCCAGCACGTTGGCCGCAGGTGTGTCGCCCGATGACAGGGCGGCGGGCACGTTGGCAGGTGCATCTGGTAGCTGCGCGGCAGGCTCTTGCATGGGCAGGTACAGCGGTATGCGCCCCAGAAAAGAAGTGCCCGCGCCTGGTGCGCTGTCGACTTCGATGTTGCCGCCCATGGCCTCCAGCAGGTCGCGGGCAATCAGCAGCCCCAGCCCCGTGCCGCCGAACTTGCGGGCCACGCTTTCGTCAGCCTGGCTGAAGGCCTGAAACAGGCGATGGCGCGTGTCCTCGTCCATGCCCAAGCCGGTGTCACGGATACAAAAATGCAGCCAGCCATCTTCTGTCGCCAGTTGAAGCGTCACCGAGCCCTGTTCGGTGAACTTGACGGCATTGGCCAGCAGGTTGATGAAAATCTGGCGCAGCCGCATCGGGTCGCCAACGATGCGCGCGGGCAAATCGCTGGCAATGGAGGTTTCAAACACCAGGCCCTTGGCGCTGGCTTGCTGGTTGACCATGGTGGCCACGACATCGATCAGCTCGCGGATGTCGAAGGGAATGCTCTCAAGCGTCAACTTGCCCGCTTCGATCTTGGCGTGATCGAGCACGGAGTTGATGAGGTCCATCAGGTGGTCGCCCGAGCTGGCAATGAGCTGCACGTAGTTGCGTTGCGAATGCGTGAGCGGCTCGTCCTGCAGCAACCCGGCAAACCCGATGATGGCGTTGAGCGGCGTGCGCAGCTCGTGGCTCATGCGCGACACGAAGTCGGACTTGGCGCGGCTGGCTGCTTCGGCCTTTTCTTTTTCAAGCAGGATGGCCCGTTCGCGCCGTGCCAGCTCCTCTGCCCGCTGGCCTTCCAGCAGCCGCTGAAGGGCATGGTTGAACACCGGCAGAAACCGCTTGAAGAGGGTGTGCGCTTCAGGCTCGGTCAGCCGCTTCGGGCCAGCGCACAGCACCAGCCAGCCATGCTCGCCCGACCGCACGCGGCCACACACAAGGGCCTCGGGTACCTCGTCTGACAGGGACAGGCCCAAGCCACCTGCCAGGGCGGCCACGTCGGTGACGATGCGCATGGGTTTGCTGGCCAGATACGCCAGCAGGGGTGGTTGGGCCAGCAGGGCCAGAAACCCGTCTGCCGCCTGCGCACCGGTTGCCTCGCCGCCGTCTGTGCCCGCACAGGCGCGAATGGCCACGGATGGTGTTTCAAGGGCAAGCGCCAGCCGTTCGACGATCAGCTGCGGCAGCCGGTGCCAGTCACGTTCTTCGACCAGGGATTCGAGTGCGCCCGCCAGTGCCTCGCTGGCGCGGCGCATGTGTTCGTCGCGGACGCGCAGGTTGGTCAGCTCGACCAACACATCGCGCATGTGCGCTTCGTTGCGTGGCATGGTCACCGCGCTTCAGTCTCGCGACAGCACCACGGCGGAAATCATCAGATTGCCGTGCCGGTTGTCACACGCCAGCACCGGGCCCTGTTCGCCAAACGTGAAGGCAGCAATGAAGGGCACACCGGGCAGGGCCGCGTTGAGGGAGGTGCGCACCTCGTCCAGGCGCTCCTTGACCGTGAGCATGCAGCCGGCACAAAACACCAGGATCAGGCCGGCCACCTGCGACCGGTCGACTTCGCCCACGCGGCAGGCGGCCTCGGTCACCAGAGCGGGGCGTTCCAGCAGGCTGTCTGTGGTGCCGCTCATCAGCACGAATTCGTCACCCTCTGCCACGTCGGTGAACAGCGTCATCGAGCCGTCGGGTGCCAGCGTCTCCGGGTGCGACAGCATGAAGGTGTCTGTGCCGCCAATGGTGTTCATCCGCCTGCCCAGCGGCCACAACGCGGTGGCCATCAGCACGTTGACCGACTCTGCCGCCGGGCGTGCCACGGCACCCTGCGTCCAACCGGCATAGACATCGGCAGCGGGCCGCCCGTCAATCTCGAACACGCGGCGGCCCTCGCAACGCGTGACGCGGCCCCGTTGAGCAGTGGGCACATAGCCAGAATGAAAGGCTGCACCCAGGCGCGACGACGGGAACAGGACTGACACCACCAGTCCATTGCCCACCGGCTCGCCACCCGCCATCACCTGCCATTTGCCCTCGATGGCGTTGTCAGCGGCCGAGCCGCCGACGATGGGCGTGGCCGTGCCCACCACATCCTGCAGGCCTGCGATCACGTTTTCTTCGCTGCCCGGCGCGCAGGACACCCAGACCATGGCCGGACTTTCGCCCAACCGGTCGGCATCGGCCAGGGCCTGGCGCACCAGTGCGGCGGCCGACGCACGGGGCGCGTCCCCCAAAGGGCCGCAGGCGGTGCCGTAGTCACCCTCGGCATCGGCAATGGCCAGCATGCACAGGCCGGGTTCTGGCCCGATGTGGGTGCCGGTTTGAACCATGCTGCCCAGGCACGAGGTGGCGGCGTGGATGTGCACCGACGGCCAGCGCGCCTGCACGGCGGTGCGCACCGCCACCATGTCGTGGCGCGTGTCCAACTGGATCATCAGGTAGCGGGGTGATGCCATCTGCTGCGCCAGCAGGTGGTCGATGCAGCGCTCAACCGCCTCGGCGGTAGATGGGCTTTCTGCGGCGGCTGTGGCGATGCTGATCATGTGAGGCGACTCTGAGCTGGCGACGTTGGGCAATGACGCAGGATTCTGCCCTGAACCTGTGGCGGTTACATCCGGAATGACCCGTGCCTGCGCAGGCAGGCCGACTGAGCATTTTTCTCTTGTGTGGACCCACAAAAACACCACCCCAGTGTTCACGCTCAGCGCCGCCATCAGGCTGGCACACTGCCTCTGTTGGTGGTGATGTGGGCCGCCGGGCAGGACCGGCCCTGTTTGCCAGCGCTGATGGGTCAGTCTGCGGTTTGTGCCAGACAAAGCTGGTCACGCCCACGGTGCTTGGCTTGGTACATGGCATCGTCGGCCACGCGGGACATCGACAGTTCGTCGTCGCCGTGATCGGGGTAAATCGCTGCGCCAATGCTGCATGAAATCTGCAGCGAAAGCTCCCCGATCAGGAACGGCTGACCCAGCGCCTCCACAATGTGTTGGCCAACCTGCACCACGCTCTGATCGCCGTCAATGGCGCGCAAGATGACGACGAACTCATCACCCCCGATGCGGGCCACGGTGTCTGACTCGCGAACCTGCTGAGTCAAGCGCTGTGCCACTTCTTTCAGCAGCAAGTCTCCCACTGCGTGCCCGTGCGTGTCGTTGACCGGTTTGAATTTGTCCAGGTCAAGGTACAGCAGTGCAAACCGGTTGCGGTCGCGCTTGGCAACAGCCAGGGCGTGCCGCAAGCGGTCAGAGAACAGGGCCCGGTTGGCCAGGCCAGTGAGCATGTCGCGCTGGGCCAGTTCGCGCTGCTGCTGCTCGCTTTGCGACAGCCGTGCATTGGCTGCGGCCAATTCGGTGGTGCGTGCAGCCACACGGGCTTCCAATTCGTGTTCTGAACGCAGCAACTGATCAATGTTGGCCTGGCGAGCCGCAAGAGCTTGCTCCTGCGCGGTTTCCTTGTCGCGCCGTTCGGTCTGAATGCGATCCGCCAGTGCGTATGACAGCAGCAGCATGCCGAGCATTGATCCGTACTCAAGCCCGTGAAGCGTCAGAAAGTTGGCGGGGATCAGCCCGTGGTTGCGCAGGGTAAATGCAATGCCAAACAGCAAGAACAGCGACCAAGCCAACAAATAGACCCGGGCAGCATGCACTTTGCGCAGCAGGCAATAAAGGGCAGTCCACACTGCCAGCGAGGTCGCCAGGATAGCGGTGAACGTCATCATTTGTGCGCCCAACGCATATGGAAACGCGAGCAAGGCAACGACGGTGGCCAGAGCAAGCGCATTGGAGGCCTGCAAAGCCAGATCCAGCCGCGCTGCCAACCGCCTGGGCAACAGGAAACTGCGCGTGAACTGAACCATGCCGTAGGCGCACAGGGCAAAGCCCAGCGGGTAAGCCAAGTTGGCAAACCACGGCCAGCTTGACCACACAAACACATTGCCCATGCCGGTAAACCCGGCTTGCCCAATGCCCAGCCCGATGAGGAACAGCACATAGTCCAGATACGCCCGCTCCCGCATGCTGGTCCACAGCAGCACGTTGTAAACCAGCAAGGCCAGCAAGGCCCCAAAGTAGGCAGCTAACCCGGCATAGCTGACATAGGTGTGTTCCACAAAGGCGGCAGGTGTCCACAGTGCCAGTGGCACAGACAAACTGCCCGCTGACTCCAGCCGAACGAGCGCCAGCGAAGGGCCGTCTTCCTGAGTGGGCTGCAGTTCAAACACGAAGTTGCGATGGGCCACCGGGCGCTGGGCAAACGGAAACAGATCTCCCGTGGTCACCGGGGTTTGGCTGCCTGGCGCGTAATAGTCAATGCGGTCGAGGGTCGGAAAGCCCAGCTCAAGCAGCAGCTGGTCTGTTTGCCGTGCGGTGGTGTGGGCCGGCATCGAGAAGCCGATCCACCAGGCCGATCTGGAGAGCCCCAGGCTGATGCCGCTGGCCGCAGCGGGGGTCGCAGCCCCGGCGGCAAAACGGCTGCGCACGTCGCCGACTGTCAGCTTGCCTGTGGGGTCTTCCAGCAGGGCCACATAGGGGGTCAGATCCACACGCCCACTGGCTGTGCTGCTGGGCAACGGCGCAGGCGACACGGCAAACGCTCCCGCAGACGCCAGCAGCAGGCACAACGCCAGCAACACGGCACGCAGCAACTTTGTTGAAACAGACATGGTCCATTTTATGGAGCGGCCATGCATTTCCTTGTGAAAGGACTTCAGATCCCCGGGGTGTACAGGTGATTGCTTGCGGGGTGGGCTCCAGCCGGGCAAGACGCCTGTTCATGCCTGGGTATGCCTTCGATGATGTAATGCCTGGCCTGCTTCATTGACAGCCCATGTGTAACGCTCTGGCGCTGGATTCAGTGTGGCCCGTCCGCGTTGAAATCATCACTGCCGTCTCTCCAACACGCTTGCCCTCATGCACATCCTGTTCGTTGCCGACCCCATCGAGTCGTTCAAAACCCACAAAGACAGCACCTACGTGATGATGCGCGAGGCGCAGCGGCGTGGGCACAGTGTGGCGGTGTGCCTGACGTCCGACCTGGCCTGGCAAAGCGGCCAGCCCGTGACCGCACAGGTGCGACGCATCCACTTGATGGACATCACGCCCATCTACGGGGCCACGCAAGCCACCCAGCCCTGGTTTGACGAAGCCGCGTCAGAAGAAGGCCGCGTCGCCCTCAACGACTTCGGTGCTGTACTGATGCGCAAAGACCCACCGTTTGACGCTGAATTCATTTACGCCACCCACCTGCTGGAGCAGGCCGAGCGCGAGGGGGCCAAGGTGTTCAACAAGCCCGCCGCATTGCGCGACCACCCTGAAAAGTTGGCGCTGATGCAGTTTCCGCAATACGCCCCACCCACACTGGTCACCCGGAGTGCCGCTGACGTGCGGGCTTTCCACGCCGAGCACGGTGACATCATCCTGAAACCCCTGGACGGCATGGGTGGCATGGGCATCTTCCGTGTGAAGGCCGATGGGCTGAACCTGGGTTCCATCATCGAAACGCTGAACCTGGACGGTGCCCAGACCGAAATTGTGGAAGGCGACAAACGGGTGCTGGTGATTGGCGGTAAGCCTGTGCCCTTCAGTCTGGCGCGCATCCCGCAGGGCAACGAGGTGCGCGGCAACCTGGCCGCCGGGGGCAAAGGTGTGGCCATGCCACTGACCGAGCGGGAGCGCGAGATTGCCGAGGCCCTGGGCCCCACACTGGCCGCGCGCGGTCTGCTGCTGGTGGGCCTGGACGTGATCGGCGGCCGCCTGACCGAAGTCAACGTGACCAGCCCCACCTGCTTTCAGGAAATCACCCAGCAAATGGGGTTTGACGTGGCGGCGATGTTTGTGGATGCGCTGGAAGCGGGCATCTGAAAAAATAGCTGCTTGTGCAATGCTGGTATGCACAAAGTGCCAAAAAAGCCTTTATTTTTTTGGCCGCGCTGTCAATGGCCACTGCTGCCTGAAAACACGTTCAGCACCACCACCCCCGCCACGATCAGGCCCATGCCGATGAAGCCTGCGGTGTCGATGGTCTGACCGTACAGCCACCAGGCCGACAACGTGATGAGCACAATGCCCAGCCCCGACCACACCGCGTAGGTGATGCCCACGGGAATGCTCTTGAGCACCAGCGACAGGCAATAGAACGCCACGCCGTAGCCCAACACCACCACTGCCGACGGGCCCAACCGGGTGAAGCCCGCGCTGGCTTTCAGGGCGCTGGTGCCCACCACTTCGGCCACGATGGCCAGTCCCAGCAGCAGCCAGGGGTTCACAGGCGCACCTCACCGTCCACAAACACCTTCAGCTCGTTGGCCTCGAATGCGGTCCAGCACTCATTCGCGGTGAGTGGGGTGGTCACGATGACGGCTGCGCGGTCGCCGTGGTGGTTCAGGTCGGCGAAGTTCACCGTCCAGTCGTGGTCCATCAGCGTGGCTTGCGAGAACGGGTGTTGCCGGATGAGGTAGTGCAGCTTGGTGCTGCAGTGCGCCCACAGCGCGTCGCCATGGCTGAGCAAAAAGTTGAAGGTGCCAAAGGCCCGCACCTGCGGCACCAGCTCGCGCAGGGTCATCGTGAGTTCTTCGACTGTGGGCAGGGCGGCGTGGGCTTTGGCCAGTTCCTGCATCAGCCAGCAAAAGGCGCGTTCGCTGTCGGTGGTGCCCACGGGCTGGAAGTGGGTGTGCAGGCGGGGAGCGTAGTCTTTCAAATCGCCGTTGTGGGCAAACACCCAGTGGCGGCCCCACAGCTCCCGCACAAAGGGGTGGGCGTTTTCAAGGCACACGCTGCCAATGGTGGCTTTGCGCACATGGGCTATGGTGTTGGTGCTCTTGATGGGGTAGCGCTTGATGAAGTCCGCCATGGGTGAATTGGCCGCGCTCTGGTGGTCCACAAAGTGGCGAAGCCCGCGCCCCTCGAAAAACGCGATGCCCCAGCCGTCGGCGTGGTGGTCGGTGCGGCCCCCGCGCTCACAAAAACCGGTGAAGCTGAACGACGCGTCGGTGGGGGTGGCGCAGTTGAGGCCGAGCAGCTGGCACATAGATAGGCAGATTGTCAGGGTTTCGAGGTCGGCTGTTGACGTGACTTCCAACGCCGCCACAACAGCAC
>JFJP01005963.1_pt1 | contig 12486 bp, 6 predicted proteins | sample 431651 | NCBI WGS metagenome assembly JFJP01 (sample SAMN02602958, study PRJNA72255) | Microbial mat metagenome, whole genome shotgun sequencing project. | biome: fresh water; feature: sink hole; material: water; isolation source: purple microbial (photo- and chemosynthetic) mats found in... | reverse complement strand
TGGCATTTTTTGACAAGGCCATTACCGGACAATTGGTGAGTCGGGTCACCAACGACACCGAGCAGGTGAAAAACCTGTATGTGCAAGTGCTGTTTGTGATGCTCGATAGCAGCATTGTCGTGGTGGGTGCCTTTGTTGCCATGGCCTGGCTGGACTGGCGACTCATGCTGATTGTGCTAACTCTCGTGCCCGCGGTCGTGGTGATCGTCTGGTTCTACCAGCGGTGGAGTGCGCCCGCGGTATCGCGGGCTCGTCAGAAACGCAGCGACATCAACGCGCAGATGTCGGAATCCATCGCGGGAATGGCGGTTTTGCAGGCCAACAATGCACAAACGCGCTTCCAGGCAAAATTTGATCAGACCAATGCCGAGCACCTGTCAGCGCGCGTGGCCGAAATGCGGGTCAATGCGTGGTTGCTACGCCCGATGCTGGATCTGATCAACGTGATGCTGCTGGCCGCAGTCATTTACAGCTTCGGCAACATCGAAGTCAGCGCTCTGCAAATTGGCGTGTTGTATGCCTTCGTGAGTTACCTTGGCAGGGTTGTAGACCCATTGATCCAGATTACCCTCCAATTTGGACAGTTGCAGCAGGCTATCGTCTCGGCTGCGCGTGTGGATGCATTGCTGCAGGAACATCGTCCAGCTGCAATCAGCGGGCCTGACAGGATATCCCGTGGTGCAGTAAGTATTCGCGACCTGAGTTTCGGCTACAAGCCGGAGACGACGGTGTTGCACGACCTCCATCTTGAAATTCCAGCTGGTGGTTTTTATGGCTTGGTGGGACACACGGGTAGCGGAAAATCAACTTTGATGGGGCTGTTGCTGCGCTTTTACCAGGCCCAACGCGGCGAAATCCATATCGACGGAATAGCACTGGCGCAGTTCAGTGACGACCATTTCCGCTCCGATGTCGGTCTGGTGCCGCAAGACCCATTTCTCCTGGCGGCGAGCGTGCGGGAGAACATCGACATGGGCCGCAACATTGCTTCAGAGGACATTCAGTCCGCTGCGCGGGACGCCCATTGCCATGATTTCATCATGCAGTTGGAGCAAGGCTATGACACTTTTTTGGGGGAAGGCGGAGCGCGCCTGTCCGTGGGCCAAAAACAGCTGATCGCCATTGCGCGGGCACTGGCCGGCAAACCCCGCATCCTGTTCCTGGACGAGGCCACCGCGCACATTGATTCCCAAACCGAACAGATTGTGCAGGTGGCGTTGTCTGAGTTACACGGCCGTGTGACTGTGATCGCCATTGCCCACCGACTTTCCACGATTCGGGAGGCGGACTGCATTGTGGTGCTGAACCACGGCAAGATTCACGAGCAGGGGAGCCATGACGTCCTCATGGCTCTCCCCCACGGCATTTACCAGCGTTTGTACCTGCTGCAGCAGATGCAATACTTCCACCCGCCTCCGAGAACCTTATAAAGCGTCACCAGACTCTGCAGTTGCTGTAGCTGTACCTGCATCAATGCCTGTTGTGCAGCGAAGAGGGAGCGTTGGGCATCGAGTACATCGAAGGAGCTTGCCGAACCGTGCAGGAACCGCAGGTCGACCAATTGCATGCGGGTTTTCTCTGCGTCCAGTTGTGCGGTCTGTGCCTGCAACTGCTCACGCAGACTGGTGCGGCTGGCCAACGCGTCCGACACTTCCCGAAACCCGGTCTGGATTGCCTTTTCATATTGAGCCAGCGCAATGTCACGCGCCACTTTGGCGGCCTCAAAATTGGCTTGACTGCGACCTGCGTCGAAGATGGGCATCAGCAACTGCGGCACAAAGGTCCATGCTGTCGTCCCGTTGCTAAACAGATTCTCCAGATCGCTGCTGACCGCACCTGCACTGCCGGTCAGCGTGATGCGTGGAAAGAACGCTGCACGGGCCGCGCCGATATTGGCGTTGCTGGCCACCAGTGCCTGCTCGGCCTGGCGAATATCGGGGCGATGGACGAGCACCTCGGCTCTCAGTCCCGCGGGCAGATCAGGGAGCAGCCCCTGCTCCAGCAACGCCTTGCCCGCAGGCAAGTTGGCGGGTACGGGTTGACCCAACAGCGACACCAGCGCGTTTTCATCGAGTGCACGTTGCCGTGTCAGCTGGGCCAGCGCTACCTTGGCACTTTCCAGCAGCGATTGCGCTTGCACCAGGTCCAGTTTGGATGCGGCCTCGTTATCGAATTTGAGCTGGGTAAGTTTCAACGACTGCGCGCGGGTGGTCAGCGTACCACGGGTGATGTGCAGCAACTCGTCATCGGCCAGCAGGCTTAGATAGGTGCTCGCCACCGAGGCGATAAGACTCATCTGCACCGTTTTTCGTGCTTCTTCGGTACCCAGTAACTGGGCTTGCGCGGCCTGGCTCAGTGCCCGCACGCGCCCGAACAGATCAAGCTCAAACGCGGTCACACTCAGGCCCACCGTATAGGTGCTGACCGTAGCGCCAGCACTGTTGGGACCCCGCGTTAGACCCATGCCGGCGCTCACAGTGGGTAGTTCGTCGGCACGGCGCAACTGCAGTTGCGCCCGCGTTTGCTCAATGGCCAGCATCGCAACGCGCAAATCACGGTTGTTTTGCAGCGCCAGTTCGATGAGTTGGCGCAGGCGTTCGTCCTTGAAAAACGATCGCCATTCGACGTCCGAAACAGGGCTTTCCGCACCATGAGCGGTATGACCAGAAAATGTGGGGGGCACGGGGGGCTCGGGCCGTTCGTAAGTCGGAACAAAACTACAGCCAGCCAGGATCAGCGCCGACGCCAGCGTACCAAGGTGTAGCTTATTCATCGGCTTGCACTCCCATCTGGTGGCTGTGCTCCATGTCGAACTGGTGCTGGCGCGCACTACCCTTGAAGACGCCGCGAATCACTACGAAGAAGATGGGAACAAAGAACACGGCCAGGATCGTTCCCAGCATGCTGCCCCCGATCACGCCGGTTCCGATGGCGCGCTGACTGGCGGAACCCGCGCCACTGGAGATGGCCAACGGCAGTACGCCCAGCATGAAGGCCATGGAGGTCATGATGATGGGGCGAAAACGCAAGTGCGCCGCCGCCAGTGCCGCTTCGACCACCGTTTTGCCTTGCGCTTGCAGGTCTTTGGCAAATTCGATAATCAAAATGGCGTTTTTTGCCGACAGGCCAATAATGGTAATCAGACCTACCTGGAAGTACACGTCATTGGCATAGCCTCGCAGCAGGGTGGCCAGCAGCACACCCAGAACGCCCAAGGGCACGACCAGAATCACCGACACCGGAATTGACCAGCTCTCATAGAGGGCCGCCAGACACAGGAACACCGCCAGAATGGCAAAACCGTACAGCACCATGGCTTGCGAGCCCGCAAGCTTCTCTTCGCGCGATTGTCCGGTCCACTCAAAGGCAAAGCCCGCCGGCAACTGCGCTGCGAGTTTTTCCATTTCCGCCATGGCGGCGCCCGTGCTGTAGCCCGGTGCCGCATTGCCTCCGATGCGCATTGCCGGGTAACCATTGAAGCGCACCGTTTGCATCGCACCCTTGATCCAGCGCGTGGTGGCAAACGCCGACAGGGGAACCGGTTTGCCTTGCGCATTGGAGGCGTTGAGCTTGAGCAGGTCATCGGGTTGCATGCGGGCCATTGCGTCGGCCTGCACCACCACGCGCTGCAGCCTTCCCTGGTTGGGGAAATCATTGATGTAGGTCGAACCCAGCGCCGTGGAGATCGTGCTGTTGATGGCGTCAAAACCCACACCCAGGGCGCTGGCCTTGTCGCGGTCAATATCGACCTGCAACTGCGGCGCGTCTTCCAGGCCGTCGGGTCGCACCTGCGTTAACACCGGACTCTTGGAGGCCATGCCGAGCATCTGGTTGCGCGCTGCTACCAGGGCATCATGGCCATTGCCGCCGCGGTCCTGCAAGCGGAACGTAAAGCCAGAAGCGCTTCCGAGCTCAGGGATCGGGGGCGGGCTCAAGGGGAAGATGAACGCATCGCGAACACCCATCAAAGCGCCAAAGGCCCGGCCTGCCAACGCTTGCGCGGAGTGCTCCGGGCCAACACGCTCGGTCCAGTCCTTCAGGGTTACAAAGGCCAGTGCGGCATTTTGCCCCTGGCCGGAAAAACTAAAGCCCAGTACACCGACCATGCCTTGCACTTCGGGCTGCTTCAGGATGAAACCTTCCACCTGTTCCATCACGCTCAGGGTGCGGGCCTGGGTCGCACCCGGGGGCAACTGCACGTTCACCAGGATCGTGCCCTGGTCTTCATTGGGCAGGAAAGACGTTGGCAGTTTCATGTAAACCACTGCGACGCCGGCAATGATGGCCGCGTAAATAACCAGATACCGCCCGGCACGTTGAAGGATGCGCGCCACCCAGCTTTCATAGTTCCTGGCAGTGCTGGCAAAGCCGCGGTTGAACCAGCCAAAAAAACCGGTCTTGGCATGGTGGTGCCCAGCCTCTACCGGTTTGAGCAAGGTCGCGCACAGTGCCGGGGTGAGCGAGAGTGCAAGAAAGGCCGAGAAAGAAATCGAGCTCAGCATCACCGCAGCAAACTGCCGGTAGATGTTGCCCACCGATCCCTTGAAGAACGCCAGTGGAACAAATACGGCAATCAGCACCACGGTCACGCCGATGATGGCGCCCGAAATCTGACCCATGGCCTTGCGCGTGGCTTGCAATGGTGGGAGCCCTTCGTGGCTCATGATCCGCTCCACGTTTTCCACCACCACGATGGCGTCGTCCACGACAATGCCAATGACCAGCACCATGCCAAACATGGACAGCACATTGATGGAAAACCCCAACGCCTGCAGCACGGCAAACGTTCCCATCAGCGCTACCGGGACCACAATGGTCGGGATGATGGTGTAGCGAAAACTCTGCAGAAACAGGAACATCACCAGGAACACCAGTACCACCGCGATCACCAGCGTTTCAGCGACCTGCCCAATGGATATCTTGACGAAGCGCGAGCTGTCGTAGGGAATGGTCCATTTCACTCCCGGGGGGAAATACGCCTGCAACTGCTCCATGCGCTCGCGCACCGCTTTGGAGGTCGCCAGCGCATTGCCGGAAGGCGACAACTGCACGCCCATGCCGGCGGCAGGCTTGCCGTTGAGGCGGGCCGACAGGGTGTAGCCCTGCGCGCCGAGTTCAATGCGAGCCACATCTTTCAGACGGACTGCCGAGCCATCGGTATTGGCGCGCAAAACAATGTTGCCAAACTGCGCAACCCCGGTGAGCTGGCCATTGACAACGACGGTTGCTGCGATGGTTTGCCCGGCAAGGTTGGGCAGATCGCCGATGGTGCCGGAGGAAACCTGGGCGTTTTGTGCACGTATGGCAGCATTGACCTCGGCTGCTGACAGATTGAAGCCAGCCAGCTTGGCGGGGTCAATCCAGATGCGCATGGCCCGCTCGGTACCAAACAACTGTGCCTGTCCAACGCCGGGCAGGCGTTGCAATTCGGGCAAGACGTTGCGGGAGGCGTAGTCACCCAGCGCCACCATATCGAAGGCCGGGTTGTCCGAGGACAGCGTGGTAAACAGCAAAAAGTTGGAACGCGCCTTGTCCACGCGCACACCAGCTTGTGTCACCGCGGCCGGCAGTCGCGGTGCTGCACGCGACAAGCGGTTTTGCACATCCACCTGGGCCAGATCCGCATTGGTGCCGGTCTCAAAAGTCAGGGTGATGACACCGGAGCCATCGGCCTGCGCCACCGACTCGGTGTAAATAAGCCCCGGCGAGCCATTCATTTCGCGCTCGATCACGCTGATGACACTGTCTTCCAGCGTTTGTGCCGAAGCCCCGGGGTAGCCCATGCTGACCACGATCGAGGGCGGTGCCACAGGCGGGTACTGGGAGACCGGTAGCTGGGTAATGGCAACGCCTCCCATGACCAGAATGAACAGTGCTATCACCCACGCGAAGATGGGTCGGTTGATAAAAAACTGGGCCATGGAGTAGGTCCCTTATTTGGCGTCCGAAGCGCTTGCCATCGGCGTAGCGGCTTTGTTGCCGGTCCAGGGCACCGGTTTGACCGGGGCACCGGGCACCATCATCTTCTGGAAGCCGTCGACAATGACTTGCTCACCCGGCTGCAAGCCGCCCAGGATGACCCACTGGTTGTTTTGGGCATTGCCTACCCTGACCGGGCTGGCCCGGGTTTGCCATCAGCACCCACCACCAACACGGTATCGCCTTGGTTGGTCCGTGTGACGGCCTGCTGTGGCAGCAACACGGCCGCTGGCAGTTCGGCCTGCGACAGGCGCACCCTTACGTATTGCCCGGGCAGCAGCAGACCGTCGGCGTTGGGTACCTCGGCGCGCAGGGTGATCTGACCGGACGTGGCGTCCACCGTCAAATCCTGAAACAGCAGTTTTCCCGGTTTGGGCAACTCGCTGCCGTCTTCCAGCACCACCCGCACCGCGATGGATCCATCGCCTGTGGTGCGCAACTGTTTGGACTCCAGCGCCTTGCGCAGGCGCAGTACATCACCCGTGGACTGAGTGAAGTTGACGTACACCGAAGCGGTTTGCTGAATCACGGCCAGCTGTGTTGCTTCGGCCTGGCTGACCAGTGCACCTTCGGTCACCAGTGCCTGGCCGATACGACCAGAGATGGGTGCGGTGACGGTGGCAAAGTCGAGGTTGATGCGCGCGGTCTGTTCGGCTGCCTTGGCGGTAGCTGCATCGGCTTCGGCCTGCTTTTGCGCGGTGACCAGGGTCGTGTACTCCTGTTTGCTCACGGCATTGGCGTCCACCAGCGGTTTGTAGCGCTCCACCTGTGCAGTAGCCTGGGCCACATTGGCTTGTGCCTTGAGAACACTGGCCTGTGCGCTTTCCACTGCGGCTTTGTAGACAGATGGATCGATTTGGTAGAGCACCTGGCCCGCCCTGACTTCACTGCCTTCGCGAAACAGGCGCTGCAGTACAACGCCATTGACTCTGGCACGCACCTGCGCAATCCGAACCGGACTGACCCGTCCCGGGAGTTCGGTTTGCAATGCCACTGCTTGCGGCGCTACGGCGACCACTCCCACTTCTGCTGGCGGCATTGCGCCAGCACTGCCACCGCCGACAGGTGCACTGTCTTTGCCACCGCAGGCAGTCAGACCCCAAGCCAGCGGCAGGGCGGCAAGGAACATCCGTGCAAGGCGAGTGGCAGCAAATGTGCGGTTTGGCAAGAGCATGAAATGTCCTTCGAAATAATGCAAGGTGTAATTGGCGCGCTGAACTGGCAACGCTTTGTTCAGTTCAGTGCCCGCATGGTGATGGGCACGCCACCCAGTACGGCATTGCCCGATAGCGGGTCGCGCAGCGCGTCGCTGAGCAATGCGTTGAGATTGGCTCCCGGTCGTTCGGCTGCGACTCGCAGACGAGCGCCCGGAAGATCGTGGCCCCATCCGTGGGGCAGGCTCACCACCCCGGGCATCATCTCATCGCTCACGCGCACCTGGGCTTGCACACAGCGGCTGCCATTGCGCAGTTCAGCCATGGCACCGTCAGTTAGGCCCAGCCGGCTGGCGTCGGTGGGGTGTACCAGTGCGGTACAGCGAAACGGCCCTTTGGCCAGGGTCGGCAGGTTGTGCATCCAGCTGTTGTTGGTGCGGACATCGCGCCTGCCAATGATGACCAAATCGGCCGCTGGCGCTTGCAGCGCTTGCGTGACGCGCTGCAAATCTTGTAGCAAAGCGGGTGGGGCGAGCTCGACTTTTCCGCTGGGGGTACGCAGCATCTCGGGAATGCGGGCCTGCAGTTCCCCGAGGTCAATGCCACCTGCAGCGCTAGCCTGCATGACCTTCTCTAGGTTCAGACCATCCATTTTGCGGCCAAACTGGTCACCATAGGGGCCGGTGCGCAATGCCACATCAATAGCACGTTGGGGACCGTGCAGTCCTTGCGTGGCTGCTATTACGGCCGGGGCGTGCGCGCCGAACAGTCGATCTGCGTCCTGCGCAAACTGGGCGTCATCCAGCACCAGCGCGTCCTGATAGGGTCCTTGCCCCTGCACGATGGCTGCCAGTTTGAGCAGTGTCTGCCACTCCGGCGGGTGGTCGACAGGCGCAGGAAACACCGGCGCGCTGTAGCGCGCGTGGTTACGCCAGGACAACTGGGGAAACGCCACGTCAAAGTGCAGTTCCTCCAGCGGCGAGAGGCCTGGCAGGATGACGTCGGCATGGCGCGTGGTTTCGTTGACGTAGATATCCAGACTGAGCATGAAGTCCAACGACTCCAATGCCTTGGACAGTCGTGGTCCATCCGGGCTGGAAAGTACCGGATTGGTGGCCACCGTCACCAAGGCGCGAATTTGCCCGACACCCTGGTTTTCAATCTCTTCGGCCAGGCAGGTCATGGGGAGTTCGCCATACACCTCGGGCGCACTGCTGATGCGGGCATGGTGCCTGCCCGTGGTGACGCCTTTGCCGATGCCCGGTTTGCCGGTGGTGTTGGTCGCAAATGCCGCGGACTTGGCAAATCGCACGCCACCTTGCTGATCAAGATTGCCGGTCAGCGTGTTGAGCACATCGACCAGCCAACTTGCCGTGGTGCCGAACTCCTGTGTGCAGGTGCCAATGCGGGCATAAACGGCTGCTCGATTGGCGCTGGCCAACGTGCGTGTCAGCTCACGGATGGTCTGTGCAGGGATGCCGCAACGTGGCGCCACCACTTCGGGGGTAAAGCTCCCCACGGCCGCCTGCACCGCATCCACGCCATCTACCCACGGCGCTACCGGACCGAGTTGCACCAGGTTTTCAGCGAACATTGTCTGTACCATCGCCGCCAGTAAGAACACATCGGAGTTCGGGCGAATGAAGTGGTGCGCATCGGCCAGTGCAGCGGTCTCGGTGCGACGGGGGTCGATCACCACCATTTTTCCACCGCGCGCCTGCAATGCGCGTGCCTTGCCGCGAAAGTCCGGCACGGTCCACATGCTGCCATTGCTCACCACCGGGTTGGCACCCAGAACCAGCAGGAAGTTGGTGTGGGTGATGTCTGGTAGCGCCACGCTCAGCCAATGCCCGAACATCCATCCGCTGGCCAGTTGTTTGGGCATCTGGTCAAGAGTGGATGCCGAAAACACGTTCTTGGTTCCCAGTGCGCGTGCCAACTTGCCAAAGTACGTAAGCAAGCCGATCTTGTGCGCGGACGGATTGCCAACTGCCACCGCCACCGCGTCGCGCCCGTGCGCAGCACGGATGGCCGGCAAGCGTCGCTCGATTTCTGCAAAGGCAGCCTCCCAGGTGGCAGCTTCAAAAATGCCATTGCGTTTGATCAGCGGTGTGCGTAGACGGTCGGGATCTTCGTGCAAATCCTTGAGGGCAACGGCCTTGGGGCAGATGTAGCCCCGGCTCAGGACATCTTCTGCATGCCCCCGAATACTGGTGACCCTGCCATCGCTAACCTTGATTTCGAGCCCGCAACAAGCCTCGCAGAGCGGACATACACGGTGGTGGACGGTTTCGGTCTGCTGCGAATTGGGAACCATGCGTAACTCTCGTGGAAGGGCAAGAAATGTAGCTTTGATTATGAAGTACCGGCTAGCTTGCAGGATTTGGTTTTATGATTCGGGCATTAGGAGTACACCATGCGAAGACAAGTCAGCGTCACATTCAAGAATCTACCACCCGTACCTATAGAACTGCATGAGGAGCCTCCCATGCCCAGGGATCAGGCCCGCCAGTGGCTCGACGAGCAATTTATTGCCATGGAATGCGAGCCACTGCGTGCCACCGGCAAATTGCTGATGGCCGACCGCGTCGTGGTGGTGGCCCAGGCTGCAGGCCCGGAGAAATTTGCCGATGCGCAGTGGGCCAATACCTTTGCCCATGCGGCATGTGCCGTGCTGGGCAAGCAATCGGTCAACATCGATGCCGATTCGCTGACCATCACCTACTAAGCTGCAGCGACAGTCCCCTAGCCTGGTGCAACACACTTTTGACGTTGTTATTGTCGGCAGCGGGCTGGCAGGGTTGACCGCGGCTTTGCTGTTGTCGGGGTCGCGGCGCGTGGCCGTGATCACCAAGCGCGAGCTCGCCGATGGCTCCAGCGGTTGGGCGCAGGGCGGCATGGCTGCCGTGCTGGGCGAAGGAGACTCGCTAGAGCAGCACGTCAGCGACACGCTGATTGCCGGCGCGGGGCTGTGTGATATGGAAGCCACCCGGTCCGTCGTCGAGGGCGCTCCTGCGGCGATTGCCTGGTTGCGCACTCTGGGAGTTGAATTCTCTGAAGACCGCGACAGGCCCGGCAAACTGCACCTGACACGCGAAGGTGGACACAGCCAGCGGCGCATAGTGCACGCTGCCGATGCCACCGGTGCGGCGGTTCAGCGCACTTTGATTGCCCAGGTCAAGGCCACGCCCTCCATCCACCTGTTTGAGCACCATATGCTCGTGGATGTCATCACCGATCGCCACCTACGCCGCGCAGGGAACTGCTGTCACGGTGCCTATGTGCTGGATGTCGACAGTGGCAAAGTACTGACTTTTGCAGCCCCCCACACCATTTTGGCGACCGGCGGCGCGGGTAAGGTGTACCTCTATTCGACCAATCCGGATACCGCCACCGGGGACGGTATTGCGGCGGCCTGGCGGGCAGGGTGTCGCGTGGGCAACATGGAGTTCATCCAGTTCCATCCGACCTGCCTCTACCACCCGGACGCCAAGTCTTTTTTGATATCTGAGGCGGTTCGGGGTGAGGGTGGTCGCCTGCTGCTGCCGCAAAGCGCGGGTGGTACCCGGTTTATGCCGTCGCACGACATGCGGGCTGAGCTGGCGCCGCGGGATGTGGTGGCGCGTGCGATCGATTTTGAAATGAAGAAGCACGGGCTGGATTGCGTCTATCTGGACATCTCCCACCAGAGCCCCGAGTTTCTGAAAGCGCATTTCCCCAATATCCTGCAGCGCTGCCTGGAACTGGGGATCGATATCGCCCGGCAGCCCATCCCGGTGGTGCCCGCTGCGCACTACACCTGCGGCGGGGTGGTGACCGACCTGGCCGGGCGCACCGACGTGGCAGGTCTGTACGCCATTGGTGAGACCGGTTACACCGGTTTGCATGGCGCCAATCGTCTGGCCAGCAACTCGCTGGTGGAGTGTGTCGTGCTGGCGCGTGCCACTGCCGCCGTTATTGACGGTGCAGGTGCGACCGAGGGCGACTGCTTGCGGTCGGGCGACTTGCCTCTATGGGATGAGAGCCAGGTGACGGATGCCGATGAGGCGGTGGTCATTTCGCACAACTGGGATGAATTGCGGCGCTTCATGTGGAACTATGTGGGGATCGTGCGCACTACCAAGCGGCTAGAGCGTGCTGCCCACCGCATTGCTTTGCTGACGTCCGAGATTGAAGAGTTTTATGCCCACTTCCGGGTCACCCGCGATTTGCTCGAGTTGCGCAATCTGGTGCAGGTGGCCGACCTTATCGTGCGCTCCGCGCACAGCCGCCATGAAAGCCGTGGTTTGCATTTCAGCCGTGATTACCCGGCGACGGCCGAGCAGGCGGTACCCACCATTCTGTTGCCAGTGCCGCATCGCTAGAGCCTGGGCGGCAGAGTGTTCTGCTCCGTGTCCCCCGCCCGCTGCGCGGGCTCCTCCTTGACCTGCGCAGAACGCTCTGCCGCCCAGGCTCCCAGTGCCGTACGACTCGGTCGTTCTCAGGCGGCACCGATGTTGGGAACCAGACCAGCGCTAACCGGACCTGCACGTAGTGCCTGCGTAAACGCCAGCATGCGGTCGATCGGGCGGCGTGCCAGCTGGCCTAAATCCGCGTCGACCTGAACTTCGTTGGAGCCGGTTTCCAGCACATGAACCAACCCGGCCAACCCGTTCATCGCCATCCACGGGCAGTGCGCACAGCTCTTGCAGGTAGCGCTGTTGCCGGAGGTAGGAGCTTCAAAGAAAACCTTGTCGGGGTTGAGTGTGCGCAGCTTGTGCAACATGCCGTTGTCGGTGGCGACGATGAATTCTTTCGCATCCAGAGAGCGCGCGGCGGCGAGGATGGCCGAAGTCGACCCCACGGCATCCGCCAGCGCAATCACGTCTGCAGGGGACTCGGGGTGCACCAGCACCTTTGCCTGAGGATGTTCCTTCTTGAGCGCTTCGAGTTCGAAAGCCTTGAATTCATCGTGCACGATGCACGCGCCGTTCCAGAACACCATGTCTGCACCGGTCTCCCGCTTGATGTAGCTGCCCAGATGCCGGTCGGGTGCCCAGAGGATCTTTTCACCCCGCTCCTTGAGCGCACGCACGATGTCCAGCGCACAACTCGAGGTCACCAGCCAATCGGCTCGGGCCTTGACCGCTGCGCTGGTATTGGCATAGACCACGACGGTGCGGTCTGGATGGGCGTCACAGAAGGCATTGAATTCAGCGATGGGACAGCCCAGATCAAGGGAGCAGGTGGCATCCAGATCAGGCATCAACACACGCTTTTCGGGCGAAAGGATCTTGGCGGTCTCGCCCATGAAGCGTACGCCGGAGACCACCAGTGTCTGTGCCGCATGGTCGCGTCCGAAGCGGGCCATTTC
>JFJP01022350.1_pt1 | contig 12487 bp, 10 predicted proteins | sample 431651 | NCBI WGS metagenome assembly JFJP01 (sample SAMN02602958, study PRJNA72255) | Microbial mat metagenome, whole genome shotgun sequencing project. | biome: fresh water; feature: sink hole; material: water; isolation source: purple microbial (photo- and chemosynthetic) mats found in... | reverse complement strand
TCGGAAAATCGCCTCTGACCTGCTCATAAATCCGTTCAACGCTGGGATGTTCACAACTCTCTGATAATATTTTCAATACAGCCAACCGCTGTGGGGTAATCCGCATCTCTTTTTCTTTGAGCTTTGCAAGCATTGTTTCAAGTCGTTTTTGCGGATCAGCCATCTCTTTTCTTTCTGAATAGAATAATGATTATCAATAAATAATAATTCGATTATAATATAAGAATTATCTGATGTCAAGGTCTGTCTTTCAAATATTCAGCTTGCCAATGTTGCTCTCCTCTCACAGACCCTGAACACGCTTACCTTTTCCACCAATTCTTCAGCAATCCGGGCGTGGCTGTTATTCAGCATTGCCATCTCGCTGACAGCTTTGCTGATCTGATCGATCCCGGCTGCCTGCTCAGTGGTAGCTGCGGCAATATCATTCATCAGAGAGCGGATATGACTGCTGCCTGTCGTGATACGGGTGAATATCTCATCAATCTCGGCAATCAGCGTCAGCCCGTGATCCAGCCGCGCCATCATATCTGTTATCAGAACAGTCGTATTTGCAACAGCTTCTGCGGAGCGGTGTGCCAGGTTTTTCACTTCTGCCGCAACCACCGAAAATCCCGCGCCAGTTTCTCCTGCCCTTGCAGCTTCGATTGCCGCGTTCAATGAGAGCATATTGATCTGAAATGCAATATCATCAATCACTTTGATGATTTTCCGCATTGCCTGCCCAGATGCGCCGATGCTTTTCATGGAATCTGTCAGGCGCATCATAGAACGGTTATGCAGGATGGATTGCTTTGCTTTCTCAATCATCGTATCCGAAGATGCAACAAGATTGTCCGCCTTAGCCGCGTTTTCCGCATTGTTTTTTGCCATAGCATCTATCTGATTCAACGATGCGGAGGTTTCCTCAATATTGGTCGCCTGCCGGATCACGCCCTCTGCCAGCGTGTGCGATTTTCCGATAATGCCTTTGATCATCCCATGCAGGCTTGCAATCATCCGGTTCTGAACCTCCGCCAATTCTCCGATTTCATCTTTCCTATTCATTTTCAGAGTTCTGGTCAGATCGCCGTTTGCGATACAGTGTGAGCATTCGCAAAGCTGTCTCAGATTGCGGGAAATGCGTTTGGAAAACACAACCGCAGATAGTGATGCAAACAATCCGAGAATACTGCCCAGAATCAGAGATATACTGATGATTTCACGGTGAAGTTTCCGCACATCGTTTTTGTCTGTAAAATACAGCAGCATCAGATTCCGATTTTCAGGGTCTTCTGTGAAAGGTCTGATAAGCAGAATACCGTCCTGCTGATCGACTGAGTAATGATCCGAGCGATAAGAAGAATCATGCAGACGAATATCATCTGCTTTGATAATCTCCTGTGATGCGGCAAGAACCTCAACGGCATTGTTCTTTTTCTCAAGAATCGCAATCACAGCATTTTTACCGGAAATGCGTTTTAAAAATTCCGTATCAATATTTTTCTTCAATATCAGCGTTCCGATAAATATGCTATCTTTGATGACAGGCGCGTACAGAACAAGCCTCAACTTACGGTCTTCCTTTATAATTCTTTGAAGAATTTCCTGATTTGCCCATTTCTCTTTTACAATGGAAAGTTCTTTTTTTACGCTGCTATTTTCTGTGCTTGCAATAAGATAATGATTTTTATCATAAAATTCAATAATATCTGAATTAATAATCTTTTGCTGCAACAGGAGTTTGTTGTACAGCGGCTCGATTTCTTTGGTGAACCACGCTATTTTAATCATATCCGATAAATTCGGATCCGATATGATAAAATGGGTATATTTGCGATACTGCCCAACAACAAATCTGAAATCGGCAGAGATTTTATCAAGGTCTTCGGTTATCCTTTCATGTTTTTCAGATACAAGAACCTTTTCCGACTGAAAAGAGAATACGCATACCATTGACAAAATAGCTGCTATGGACAATCCGGCAGCAAATACAGCCAGTTTTGTTCCGATTTTCATGCTAAAACCCCTGCTGCAACCAATCCATCGCAAGCCCTTTTTCAACCAGTTCTCTGCCATGAGTGCTTTTCATAAATGCAAGATATTTCTGTGCAGCTTCCGAAGATGCTGCCCGGCTGACCAGAGAAATATTTGCAAGAAACGGATATGTACCGCTTTTTTCCGCTGTCCGTGTCGGAATAATACCGCCGATTTTCAGGATTTTGCTCTTATCATTGAGAAAAAAGCGTGGCGCCATTGTGATTGCCATTTCTAAGTCTGCAATTTTCTCAAACTGATTATCCGTAATCTCAACAGACATCACAGCTTGTTTCAGGCGTTCCCTATTTTTGGCAATTCCGGCTTTTTGAATGGCTTGCTCGATCATATCATCATAATTCGCGCCGCATTCCTGCCGGTAAATCAGAATATCCTTATCTTTTCCGCCCACTTCTTTCCAATTTCCGATCTGACCTGCAAAAATTTTCAACACCTGCTCAACATTAAGTTCGTTCACCGGATTGTTTTTATTCACGATCACAGAATATGCCAGCGAATCCAATCGGGTTTCCACGATTCCGGCTGCCTGTTCCTCGGCAGTCAGGGGTCTGTGCAGCGTTCCGATGTCTGCTTTTCCCAGACGAACCATCTCAACGCCTTTGTGAACGCCTGAGCAATCATTGTTCATGGTAAAGGCATAAGTCGTCTCTTTTTTGTAAGGATTGGCAAATGTTTTCTGCTCCTCGTACCCGACCACCACGAACGGAAAAATGCACCGCGATGTAACATTGACGGTTAATTCAGGCAGTTTCGGATTATCGGCAGATAATACCTGCGGACATCCCATAGCTCCTGCCGCAACAGCCGCCAGTTTCAGAAAATGCCGTCTGGTGCAAAAACTGCAATTCATCTTTACCTCTTTTATGTTCAGGCTTCTGGCAAAAACCCGGATCGGATTTCTGTCGGAAGCCTTGATAAATCAATTATGATTACTCCGGTTTCTGATACGCGTTGTAATGCCAGACGGAAAATCCGACCAGAGCGATGCCTGCCCATGTATGAATCTGCCGATTCGGACATCTTTTTCCCGCGCCGGTGAATACAAGCGCGGCAAGAGAAAATGTCATTCCGGCTTTTGCAAAGAATCTGATGTCGGAATTTTTCATATTATCCTTGAGCCTCTGCTTTCTGACGCACTTCAGCCTGAACATCCTCGAATTTTTCTTTGAGTTCATTCGCGCCGCTCTGCACCATGTCATACATCTTTATCGCGCCTTTCATAACCGCCTTCTGAACACCTTCATTGGTAACAAAAATCGCGGCTATCGCGCCCAGCGCAATGCCTTTCCAAAACTGCTGGCTGTGATAAAAAACAGCAGGATCGGTATATGTGTTCTCATAATATGCAGGATACATTCCTGCCTGCCCCGCGGGCGTACCGCATCCGCCGCCATGACCGGAATGACCGGAACGATATTCGTTATAATCAGACATTTTCTGATTCCTCCTTTTTGGATACACTTTTCACTTTTTCAGAACCCGATTTCCCCATAGAATTGAGCAGATACACCACCGAACTGGCAGCCGCAGCCATTACGACAACAGACATAAAACCGCCGCTGATCGTGGAAGCAGCAGCAGTCCCGACAGCCGTTGCCACGCCTGCTCCCGCACCTTTTGCAAGACTGTTGCTGAGAGCCTGCTCCATTGTCATTTCATTGTTGCGGACTTTGTGAAGATTCACGCCTAATGCTGCCGAACCTCCTACAACTGTTCCGAGAATTCCCGCGTTGAGAACATATTTTGAATGATACGATGATGACGGTGTGCTATATACGCGCATACTTTTTTCCTTTCCTGTACTAAGATTTGAAAGCTTTGGTCAGAATCAGCGCGCCCACTGCACCCAATGCAATGCCTGTCCAGAATCGGGTGTTTTGGCAGTCAATTCCGAAAAAACTGCTGACAGTATTCATATCCGCCGTAGTTACATTGCCAGTCATAAACCGCCCCATCATTTCCGATACATGACCGGGACCGTATTGTTGCTGGCTGCTGCCTGAGCAATGATGGCTCGGTTTTGAATGACCGCCTTTCATGCCTGAATGAGACGATTGATTCTGGTAATATTCACCTGGATATCCCATATTCATCTGCCCCTGATGACCGCCCTTCTGTTTGCCTGATGCGGCATCGCCCTGATTTTTCTGAAATGCTGATTCCTGCGGCATCGCCTGTCCGCCTTTTTCAGAATGACTGCATGTTTCCTGTTCCATAATTCCGAATTTCTCCTTTTGATTTAAACGCAAAGTCTCGCGAAGTAAGTCGCAAAGTTTCGCAAAGCTATGATTTGAACTTTGCGGAAACTTTGCGTTCTTTGCGGTTTCATATTAAACCGACTTTTCGCCTTTTTTTGCCAATTCTTCTATATCTGTCTGATAAAAAAGCAATTTTGCAGAATTACCCACGACTCCTACGGTAATCAGATTGTGAAACAACGCGCCTGCCATAGGTGAAAGCCATCCGAAAGCAGCCAGTACAACGCCTGCCAGATTCAATCCGATAGAAATAGCGTAATTCTGCTGAATCCCGGACAAAGTTTTCTGTCCCAAATCCGCACACCGGACAACCAAAGCCAGATCACCTTGTCTGATTACAACATCCGCGTGTTCGATTGCCGCATCTGCGCCGGTGTCTCCCATTGCAAAACTTAAGTCCGCATGAGAAAACGCAGGCGTATCGTTGATGCCGTCTCCGACCATTGCCACAACGGTATCGGGATATTTTTCTTTCCATGACGCAACCCAAGCTGCCTTGTCTTCGGGAGATTGCTGCCAAAGCACCATATCAATCGGCAGGTCTTTGGCAATATTGACCGCATGACGCTCATGGTCTCCGGTAATCATTGCCAGATGCTTCACGTTCAAGCCTTTGAGCGCGTACAGCACTTCTTTGGCTTTTTCTTTCAGGCGGTCTTCGATGCCGATCAGCCCGATCAGACGGCGGTTGAATGCCACAAACAGCACGCTTTCGCCTTTTTTCAGAATCCGCTCTTCTTCGTCATGCCCCATTTCATGATCAACCTCGTAATCTTCCATAAAATGATGACTGCCTACCAGAACCTCATCCCCGTTGATTTTTGCCCTGACCCCATGCCCGATGATGAGTTCGGTTTCCTCGTGTCTGGGAATTTCGATTTCGATTTCCCGAACCTTTTCAAGCACTGCCAGCGTCATGGGATGTTTCCAATGAATTTGAGAGCTTGCCGCCAATTGCAGAATGCGGATCGGCTCAAATTTTTCATCCAGCGTAACAATTCTTGATACTCTGGGAATGCCTTTGGTCAGGGTGCCGGTTTTGTCGAAAAACAGCGTATCCATGCGCCCGGCAATTTCCAGATACCGCCCGCCTTTGATCAGTATTCCCTGACGCGCCGCATTGCCCATAGCAGCCATGATTGCCGTAGGCGTTGACAGCGCAACTCCGCAGGGACACGCGATAATCAGCATGGACAAAGCTCTGGAGATGCTTCGGGTCAGGAAAAACACTGCCATTGAAAGGCACAGGGAAATCGGCACAACCGCATCGCTGAATTTTTCGGCAGACAACTGCACTTTTGACATTGCGCCGTCTCCGCTTTCAATCAGGCGGATAATTGCCGCAAGCCGGGTATTTTCGCCCACAGAATCCGCCCGGACAAAAATATGCCCCATTTCCACGGTTGTTCCGGCAAAGACCTTGTCGCCTTCTGTTTTGAACGCGGGCAGAGCTTCGCCGGTCAGCGTGGCTTCATTCATCAGGCAGTCTCCCCGAATGACCGTACCGTCCGCAGGTACGGAACTGCCCATTCTCAGGCTCAGAATATCGCCTTTGACCAACTCCGATACGCGGATGGAAATTTCCACCTCTTCTCTGAGTATCCATACTTCGCGGTTGTCCTGCTTCAGCATGGCACGCACGGCTTTGCGGGTTTTTTCCTGCGTTCTGTTTTCTATCCATGCGGAAAAATTGATCAGCCACACCACAACCATTGCGGTGATCGGCTCTCCCATGACAACGGACAGATATGATGCGCTGACAATCAGCAAATCCATATTCAGCCGCCGGTTTTTGAACAGACTTTCAAGCCCGTCTTTGAGAATCGGAATGCTCAATGCGATTGACAATACAGCAGGAATATTGAAAATCCTGCCGATTCCTGAAAATACTGATGTCCCGGATGTTCTGTGAAAAAAGAAGCGATGTATCCAAAGCACCAGCATATAGACCCCGGAAATTGCCAATATCGGACCCGGAACATGAGATTCTTTGCCTGACTGTCCGGGAGTGTCATTCTGAACAGAGTGAAGAATCTTTTCCGGGCGGCAGATATCCGGAAAATTTTTTGCCAGCAATTCCCGGACAGATTCCAATCCGAAAGAGGATTCATGCAGAAGAATCACCGAGCCTGTGTCAAGCCGGATTTCCGCAGAAGAAATTCCGGAAATACGAACCAGCGCGTCCGATATCTGCTGTGCCAGTAATTTTTTCTGCTTCAGGGCAGGCAGGCGGATTCTGCTGCGCCTTGGCAGATGATGTTTGATATGAAACTGTTTCATGCCGCTTTTCCGTTATCTCCTTTCCAATTCAGCAGACGACTTGAATTTGCTAAAATCCCAAGAGTATGGACAATATGCAGCATACCGCCCATCAGGGGACTGAGCAGCCCCATTGCCCCGAAAACCATGCCGAAAATATTGGTGGATGTTGCCATGTAATAATTCTGGTCAATGACTCTGAGCGTCTGACGGCTCAATTGTCTGAGTGTGAGCAGTCGCTTCAGATCACTATCTGTCAGTGCGATGTCTGCGGCTTCTATGGCAACATCCGCGCCGCCCGCGCCCATTGCAATTCCGACACTGGCTCTGGAAAGTGCCAATGCGTCATTCACACCGTCTCCCACCATCACCACCCGGCATCCGCTGCTTTCCAGCATCTCCAGATGATACGCTTTGTCTTCCGGCAAAAGCTCTGCTTTATAATCATCGAACCCCAGACTTTCAGCCAGATGCTTTGCAACAGGCTCGGTATCTCCGGTAATCAGATGCAGGTTTTTCACCCCGTCTTTTCTGAGATATTCCAGCACACTCAGGGCATGAGGGCGAAGCGTGTTGCCGACACTGATCAAGCCATGAAGTATCTGATTTTCCGCCACATAAATCAGGGTTTGTCCCATTGCCACGCGCTTTTCGGCTTCTTCGGCAAAAAAGGAAATGTCAATGCCGCCCTGATCCATAAACCTGCTGTTTCCCACTATAATTTTATTGCCGTTCATCTGTGCGCTTACACCCAGCCCCAGCACAAATTCGCAGACCAATTCGCTATCAAAAAATGAGATTTGATTTTGATATTTATAGGTATAAAACACGAAAAAAACCAACGTCTGAAAGCGAATAGGTATTACATGAGAGCGAGCCTGAATGCCCCGAATCTCCGCTTCTTTCATCACGGCTTTTGCCAAAGGATGCTCGTTATGGATTTCGGCAATCGCAGCCAGTTCCAGAACATCGTTTTCGCTTTTATCCGAGATGAATGAAATAATTTCAGATACCTGCGGAACATCGGTAGTCAGGGTTCCGGTTTTATCAAAGCAAAAACTGTCGGCTTTTCCGACCATTTCCAGATACAGCCCGCCTTTGATGAGAATATGGTTTTTGGCAGCATTGGCAATTGCCGCACTGATTGCCGTAGAAGCCGCAAGCACGGTCGCACACGGACATGCCATAACCAGCATGACCGTAAATGCCCGGAAGGGATTCAGCGTAATCAGCAGAGTGCCGAGAGTTGCCGATATGCCGATTTTAAACAGACGTTCAGCCAAAATATCCGCCTGCTGCTCGACCGGCGCGCGGTTTTCCAAAGAATCTTCCACCAATTGCAGAATGCGGCATAAGTATGTGTCATCGCCGACTTTTTCCGCATGGATAAAAATAACGCCTTTCTGAACAATGGTTCCGGCAAACACAATATCGTTTTCCACGCGCGTCTCCGGTTCGGCTCTGCCGGTGATATGCGATTCGTCAATAATCGCCTGACCTCTGACAATCGTGCCGTCAACCGGAATTTTTTCGCCGGTATGAATCACCACCGTATCTCCGGGCTTCAGTTCATCTGCACGGATGCGGACTTCTATGCCGTTGACAAAAACGTAGGTGTCTTTTTCGGCAATCTGAAGAATCTCGCGGATGGCTTTGCGCGACTGTTCCGCCACATACTCCTCAAGCAGCATCCCGACCCGGAGAATCCAGATCACTTCAAGCGCGGTCATGGCTTCTCCCATCGCAATTCCGAGCAGAATCGAGCAGGCAAGAAACGGAAACAGGCTTTTGTGTCTGCCATGCCGCATATCTTCGATAGCATGTCGGAACAAGGGGACAGAGGCAATCAGGCTGACCAGAGATGTGAGGCTGAAAATGCCCTGTGCCGCAGGAGATTTGAAAATCACCCGCCGGATAATGACATAGCCCACAAACAGGGTCAGTCCGATAATGCCGAGCAGCGAGTTGAACAAAGACTGTTTTTGCTTTGTTTTTTTTAACGGATCACATCTTACGCAGCTCATGGCACATATCGAAGGCATCCGGGAAGATCGCGCCTGTTTCGGGTGAATCTCCAATGCCTGCATCAGCAAATCCCTGATCTCTTGGGGGGTTGTCTCTCTGTGGTTGTAGCACACAATCACACTGCCCGACTGCGCCCGGACTTCGATTTTGCTGATGCCCTGTTTCTGAGCCAGCCATTTTTCCAATGAGACCGCACGATCATAAGCATAAAGAATCTCACTGACAGTGAATCTCAACCGCCCCGAAATGGCATGTCGGATAGTAATTCGGCTTTTTTTCATTCTGCTTTTCCGTTCTCCGGCAATACGCAGTTGTTACAGGATGAACATCCGCATCCGCCGCCGCATTTTGCCGGGCTTTTGGCTGTTTTCCGAATCTTGTTTGCAAGATAAAGAACAGCGATGCTGATAATGAGAAAAATGAGTATATTTTCAGACATTTTTCATCTCCTTATAAAACAAGCGATCCGATCCGAAATACCAGCACAGCCAGCGTAAATGCCAAGATTGTATTGAATATCATTGAAAATGCTCCCCATTTCCACGATCCGGCTTCTCTGACAATGCACACCACCGTTACAAAGCAGGGTGCGTAAAACATCGTGAAAATAATCAGACTGAGAGCGGTCAGCGGACTCCATCCGGGAGATTTGACAAGCATTTCTCCTAATGAATCGCTGGCTTCGGGATCAACATTTCCCATCGAATATGCCGTCCCCAGCGTTGAAACCACGACTTCTTTTGCCGCAAATCCGCCCACCAGCGCGATATTGGTGCGCCAATCGAATCCTGCCAGCCATGAAATGCTTTCCAATGCGGTTCCGATTCTTCCGGCTATCGAATATTTCAGCCCCGCTTCAGCCTGAGCAGCATCAATCGCAGCAAGCTTATCTTTGTCAGATTGCGCCACAGCATTGCGTTGCTGATCGAATTTCTCTGTTTCCGAATCCGGCAGACCGGGAAAGGTCATCATGCCCCATAACACCACCGAAACCGCGAGAATCACCGTGCCTGCTTTTCTGACATACTGCCAAGTTCTTTCATAAGTATGAATGGCAAGACCTTTGATGGTGGGAAGCCGATACGGCGGAAGCTCCATGACAAAAGGCGATGCGTCTCCTTTGATAACAGTCATTCTCAGAAGTTTTGCAACCACCAGAGCGCCGCCCCATGACAACAGCGTCAGAACAAACATGAGCAATCCCTTGTGATTGGGGAAAAATGCGGCAATCAGCAGTGCGAATACCGGCAGCTTTGCACCGCAGTTCATAAACGGTGCGGTCAGAAGGGTTGCCAACTGCTCTCTCGGCGATTTCAGAGTCCGGGCTGCCATAACGCCGGGAACCGCACAGCCTCCGGCAATGCCGCCGGATACGATAAACGCCATCACCGAACTGCCATGCAGTCCGAACATTCCGAATACTTTATCAAGCATGAATGCAACCCGTGCCAGATAGCCTGAATCTTCAAGCGCGGCAATACCCAGAAACATGAGCATAATCAGCGGCACAAAGCTCAGAACCCCGCCCACGCCGTCAATGATGCCGGACACGATCAGGGATTTGACGAGTCCGTCAGGCAGACTTGCGGATGCCACGCCGTTCAGCCACCCGAAAAAATTCTCCATCCACTTTGCGGGAATTTCGCCGAATGTGAAAATAAACTGATACAAACCGAACAGTATCAGCAGCATAATCACGGGTCCTGCCACGCGCTGAGTCAGAACTTTGTCAATCTTATCCGATGCGTAAAGCCGGTTTTTATCGTATTTTTCCTTCAGCACGCCCTGCTTGAGAACCGAGCGGATATAGCCGTAGCGGTAATCGGCAATCAGGGCTTCGGGATAAGTATCTGATGTGTCCTGCAAATGCTCTGACACCTTTTCGACAATGCTTTCCAATTTTTCAGACAAAACCGCATTTCTGCCCCGCCCTTTTGCCAAAATCTGCTCGTCTTTTTCCAGATATTTGACGGCAAGCCAGCGCGATGGATAAATGTCTGTCAGAAAATTACCTGCACAGATTTCTTTTTCCATTTCGGCAATCGTGCTGTCTATCTCCTGTCCGTAAGATATGACCAGCGGCGGCTTTTTCTCTTTTCTGTCAGCCAAAGCACCGGCAGTATCCATCAGTTCTTTTTTGCCCTGTCCGTTTCTGGCAATAATCGGAACCACCGGAACACCCAGCAGATTTGAAAGCTTTACCGCATTGATTTCTATACCCCGATCTTTTGCCAAATCCATCATATTCAATGCAATACAGACCGGAACGCCGAGTTCGAGCATCTGAATCGTCAGGTAGAGATTGCGTTCCAGATTAGAAGCATCCACAATGTTGATAGTTGCATCCGGCGATTCATTGACCAGAAAATCTCTGGACACCACTTCTTCCATTGAATACGCGGTCAGAGAATAAGTTCCGGGAAGATCGGTAATCCGCATCTGCCAGCCGTTATACACACATCTGCCTTCTTTTTTTTCTACGGTAATTCCCGGATAATTGCCCACATGCTGACGCGCGCCGGTCAGTTCGTTGAACAGCGTGGTTTTGCCGGAGTTGGGGTTTCCGCCCAACGCAATGACTGCTTCCATGATTACTGCACCTCCACTTCGATATAATCCGCTTCCCGGTTTCTTAAAGTCAGTGTGAATCCTTTGATTCTCAGGGCAACCGGATCATAGAGCGGCGCGCGTCCCTGAACTCTGATTTCCGTGCCGGGTACAAGCCCCATATCCCGGATGCGTCTTCCTAACTCCCCAGATGCTCTTACAGCAGTAACGATTCCTGCCTGATTGTCTTTCATCCGTCTCATTGCTAAACGAGCCATTATGATAAGCCTCCTGATTCATATTTTTTTTTGCATCAAAGTCAAAATAAAAAAAGGCGCAGCCCGACGGATGATCCGTATCGAGTTACGCCTTCACTTTTTCCGCGCTGATTCAGCCGGAAACCGTAAGACATCTCAAACTATTCGACTATTTTATTCAGCTTATGTTAATATAGTCTAACATAGTTTTAGATATAATACTTTTTTTATGATCTGTTGTCAAGCTTTTTTATGCGGGGTGGAAAAATTCTTGCTTTTCGGGGGTGTCAGATATATATGTCAGGCATCGGCAGAAGCTTTCCGGCTAGTATGCAAAAACTGCATGTTGTCCGGAAAAAACTGTTCAATAACTGCTTAGAGACCTGTACACTATGCAATATCAAGGAAAAATCAAGACATGGAAAGATAACAAGGGCTTTGGGTTCATCACTCCCAACAGCGGAGGCATTGACATCTTCCTTCATATCTCCGAATTTGCTCAACGAAGTAGGATGCCAGCAGTTGGCGACATTGTAACGTATGAAGTTGTTAGCGATGACCGCAAGCGACAGAAAGCTATAAATGTCATGTTTGCTGGACAAAAGGAAAAATCGGTATCCACAAATAGCTTTGATTTCGCATCACTACTTGCTCTTCTGCTTGTATTGAGTATTGCTGGTTATTTGGGCTACCTCCGAATCTCTCATCCAAACAGATCAATTCAAGCCAGTGTTTACAAATCCGTTTTTGCAAGATCGGCATTACACAATGAAAACAGCTATCAATGCGCAGGAAAAAAGTACTGCTCTGAAATGACTTCATGCTCGGAGGCATTCTTTTATCAAGAGCACTGTCCCGAAACACAAATGGACGGCGACAGAGATGGAATTCCTTGTGAGCGGCAGTGGTGCAAGTAGGCTCTGTGCTTGTACGCTAGCGGTGTCCATGCGGTTCATGGCGTTGTTCGCTCTCCGGTGGGCGGTTTAAGTTAAGTGTTAGATAAAAAGGAAAACCTCATGCGTTACAAAGGAAAACTTACCAACTGGCAAGATGAAAAAGGATTCGGATTTATCACGCCCGCTATCGGCGAAAAGCAAGTGTTCG
>JFJP01020896.1_pt1 | contig 12487 bp, 11 predicted proteins | sample 431651 | NCBI WGS metagenome assembly JFJP01 (sample SAMN02602958, study PRJNA72255) | Microbial mat metagenome, whole genome shotgun sequencing project. | biome: fresh water; feature: sink hole; material: water; isolation source: purple microbial (photo- and chemosynthetic) mats found in... | reverse complement strand
CCGAAGGCGATCATCCAGTCGCTCGACCTGCTCAAGCCGATCTACCGCCAGACCGCCTACCACGGCCACTTCGGCCGCAAGGCCTTCAGCTGGGAGAAGACCGACAAGGTGGAAGCCCTCACCGCGGCTGTGAAGAAGATCACCGGCGCCGGCTCGCTAGCCGCTGCCCGCTAGTCGGCTTCGAGGGGGATCACGATCCCCCTCGGACCCCCGTCCAGGGCTCTGCCCTGGACCCGCAGGCGCGGCTCACTGACGTTCGCCGATCGGGACCACGCACTCGGACACAGGCTCGCTGCGCGCTCGCGACATCTGCCACAAGGTGCTGATCCAACCGTTCGTCGCTCGCTTGGGCGCTCACCAGCGGCGGTGTCCGAAAACGCAGACCCCCGCCTGGATCCAGGCGGGGGTCTGCCATTCTAGACCAGAATCCGTTCAGGCGCTGGCGCGTTCGCCGTGGCGCATGTTGTGGTGGGCGACCTTGTCGTGCAGCTTGCGCAGTTGCGCGGCGCACTTGTCGGCGACCACGTCGATCGCGGCGTAGACGGTCTCCTCGCTGTCGTGGGCGATCACGTCCTTGCCATGGGGGAGGTGCATGTCGACGTCGACACGGTAGCCCTTCTTCTCACCTTGATGGATGGTCACGTGGACTTTCGTCAGCGTGGCGTTGAATTTGCGCAAACCACCCAGCTTCTCGCTGATGTAGCTGCGGATCCGGTCCGACACCTCGAAGTGGACACCGGTGATCTGGATCTCAGGCATGACGGATATCTCCCGTCGGCGACCGGCCGCCCACCCGCCGGTCTCTGTGGGGTTTGTCGTGAGGAGTGGGCGCCCTCACGGTGTTACTGTAGCGACTGCGCACACCACCCGTCAACGGTAATCCGTGCATCGCGTTCCCACAGACGTCCGCACCGGCCCTTCCTGACCTTCGGACGCGTAGTCGGAAGCGGCTGGCGTGTCAGGCTTTGCAGCCGAAGGCGAAATCCCCTGCCTGGGGCTCGCGGGCATGTTCGGCGATGAAGGCGACGACCCGCGTTGCGGCGTCGGCAGCGGTGGCGGCGAGGGCGTTCTCGGCAAAGCCATGCCCGACCCCGGGCAGGACGTCGAGGCGGCAGCTCTCGCCGGCGCCGGCGATGCGCGCCTGCAGCGCCTGGGCCTGGCTGAGCGGCACCTCGCGATCGGCATCGCCATGCATGAGCAGCACCGCCGGCAGCTGCGACGGATCGATGCACAGCGGCGAGTGGTCGCGATGCCGGCCCATGGCGAAGCGGTCGCAGGAGGGCTGGTGGGCGGCAGCGGTGCCGTGGGCGGGTTCCAACGTGGCCAGAGCGCCACAGGCGATCACCGCCCGCACGGCCTGCCGCCGCGCCAGGCGCGACACCAGATCGAAGGCGGCCAGCGAACCGCTGCCATGGCCGAGCAGGGCCAGCGAACGTCCACCGAAGCCGAGCACGCCGGCTTCCTCGAGCGCCTTGCCCGCGGCATCGGTCAGGTCGCCGAGCACCTCATCGCCAGTACGCGCCCCGTCGCCAAGCGGGCGGTGGCCGAGGCAGGCGACGGCCAGGCCCTGGCTCGCAAGCAGCAGGGCGAAGCCGCGTCCGGCCTCGCAGCGGCCGTCGGCCCACCAGCCGCCGCCGATGCAGCAAACCAGGGCGTTGGAGGCGTTCTCGGGCACGAAGACATCGAGCCGCTGGCGCGCGTGGTTGCCATAGGGAAGCGAGAGTGTCGCGGAGATCATGTTCACATCCGTTCAGGGGCGATGAGGCCGAGCAGGCGCAGGCCTTCACCGATGGCGCCGCGGGCGGCGCGCACCAGCAGGAGGCGGGCGGCGGACAGGGCGGGGTTGTCGCAGTTGACCTTGGCCGAGGGGTCGCGGTTGCCGGCGGTGAGCCAGGTCGATACCGCGGCGGCGAGGCCGAGCAGGGCCTGGGCGACCACGCTCGGCTCGTCGGACTCCACCGCGCGCTCGAGTTGGCCCTGCAGCCGGGCGATGGCCAGCAGCACGGCCTTCTCGTCATCGCGGACGAGCAGCGCCGGATCACCCTGGCCCGCGACGCTCTTGCGTTCGATCGAGCACAGCCGGGCATGGGCGTACTGCAGGTACGGCCCGGTCTCGCCATCGAAGCGCAGGGCCTCTTCGAACTTGAACTTCACGTCGTTGGTGCGCGCGTTCTTGAGGTCGTTGAAGACCACCGCGCCGACGCCGACGGCACGGGCGATGGCCTCGCGCTCGTCGCCGGTGATGTCGGGATTCTTCTCGCTGATGATGGCGCGGGCGCGGTCGACGCCCTCCTCGAGCACCTCGCGCAGGAGCATGACCTTGCCGGCGCGGGTGCGGCCCTTGGCCCAGCCCGGCTCCAGACCCTCGCCCGGCTCGTCGTTCCACACCAGCAGGACACCGAAGCCGACATGGCGCAGCCGCTCGGCATAGGGCCGCTGCAGCAGCTTCGCCGCGGCGAACCACTCCTGGAAGTGCAGCGACTGGCCGAGGTCGACGACGTACAGGGCGCGGTCGTAGGCGTAGTCGTCGAAGCGGTCGTCGGCGGCGGCGAGGTCACGGGTCGCATATAGCGTGCCGCCGTCGGCGCGCCGGAGCAGCATCGGCTTCTTGAACTGCTTGAGGCCATGCGCCTTGAGGTCGACGACAGTGGCGCCCTCGTCGATGCTGGTCAGCCCCTTGGCCTCCAGTTCGGCCAGCACCGGCCCCATCTTGTCCTCGTAGTGGGCCTCGCCCTTCCACGAGTCGAAGTCGACGCCAAGCAGGGCGTAGACGCGCTTGAACTCGGCCAGCGAGGCGTCTTTGAAGATCTGCCAGAGCTTCCGCGCCTCGGCATCGCCATCTTCGAGCGCCTTGGACCAGCGGCGGGCGTCCTCCTCCAGGGCGGGATCGCCCTTGGCGGCCGAACTCGCGCGCACGTACAACTCGTTGAGGAAGGTGACGCGGTCGGCGGCCCCCTCCAGCTGCGCCAGGGTCAGACCCTCACGCTTCCAGCCGCTGATCAGCCGGCCGAAGGCGGTGCCCCAGTCGCCGAGGAAATTGATCCGCACCACCTTCCAGCCGGCGGCGCCGTAGAGGCGGGCCAGGCTGTTGCCGATCATGGTCGAGCGGATGTGGTGGAAGGCGAGGTGCTTGGCGATGTTCGGGCTGCTGAAGTCGATGCAGGCGGTGCGCCCTGCGCCGGCCTTCGAGCGCAGCGCGACAGTGGGATCGGCGGCCAGCGCTGGCAGCAAAGCCGTGGCCACGCCAGCGGCGGTGAAGGTCAGGTTCAGGAACGGCCCTGCAGCCTGCGCCTGCGCCAATCCCGAGGCGTTGACTGCGGCGGCGAGTTCGGCGGCCAACGCTGGCGGCGCCACGCCCTTGGCCTTGGCCGGCTGGAAGCAGCCCAGGGCGAGGTCGGCGGAGCCTGCCTTGGGCGGGGCGAGGAGGCGGTTCAGGTCGGCGGCTGGCAGGCCGAGGCGGTCGGATAGCAGCGCCACGACCGGCGCGGTGACGAGGTCGAGCATGGAGGGCGCGCATGGTGGTGCGCGGCCAGGGTCGGCAAGCCTCGCGGGCAGATCAGGCCGCGGACGGGCGCGCCCGTCGGACGGAGCAGCCGCTGAGCAGATCATGCGGCGAGCGCAGACCCATCAGCACCAGCGGAACGGCGAGCGGCCACAACAGGGCTGCCAACAGCCAGCGCAGCAGGGCCTGGGGATAGCCGAGGGGGGAGCCATCTGCGGCGCGCACCACCACCAGGCCACGTCGCCGGTGCATGGCCGGCGCGCCTCTCGCCACGGTCGGAACGACCAGGACCAGCAGCAAGCCAGCGACGGCGAGCATCGCCGACAACGCCGCACCGAGCACCAGCAGCAGGCCGGCAGCCGGGCTGGCCGAGGCCGCCAACGAGGCGGCCGCCAAGCCGGTGGCCAGACCGCGCGAACTGAGCAGCGAGCCCAGCACGGCCGGGAATCCGGCGGGGCCGCCGGCTCCCATGCGTGGCACCCCGTCGCTGACGCCAGCGCCGGCCAGCGCCAACGCTCCGGCGAGGACCAGCAGGGCGGCCAGCAGTCCGAGGCCGCCGGCGCCGGTCGCCGCCAGACCATCACCCAGGCCCGCGGACAGGCGGTCGATGACAGCAGGTCCGGCAGACGACGGCATCTCCAGGGCACCGCTCGCGGACGGCGCGAAGGACGCCGCCTCCAGGCTGCTGGTGGAGGGCGAACGACGTGTCGGCGGACGCAGATCGTGCGGCTGCGGACGGACGGCTTCGAGCGGCGAGGTGATGCTGCCCGGCATCGGCGCCGGCTGCAGTGCGGACTGCCTGGCCGGATCGACACCGAACTCGCCGGAGCCGGAGGAGACAGCTGCGAAGATCGCCGGATCGATGCCCCTCCCGCCCGAGGCGGGGGGCTCCGGCACGGTCACCGCCGCAAGCATCGCCTCGGTGTCGCTGCGCCCCGAGGTCCGTCTGGTCGCCGGATCCTGCCCGCCCTGCGGCGCGCGCGGATGCGGCTGGGTCTCGTCGATCGACACCATGAGGACGACAGGGCCGCACACCACGACCTGGCCGTGGTGCAGTTCGACCGCGCCCTGGATGCGATGGCCATCGACCAGCACGCCGTTGCGCGAGCCGAGTTCCTCGACGTGCAAGGCGTGACCGCTGACCGAGAAGCGGGCGTGGCTGCGCGACAGGCGTGGATCATCGATGCGCACATCGCATGCGGTGCCCCGGCCGAGGACGCTGGCACCCTGGGGCAGGACCCAGGAGCCGAAGGTGCCATGGATGCGGACGGCCATGCGGGTGGGTAGCGCCGGCATCAAGCCCGGTCAGGCGGTCAGGGCTGCCCGTACCGCCTCGGGTGAACCGCCGGCGACGACGAGTGTTTTCTGCGGACTGCCATGGCCCACGGTCACCGTGCAGACGCAGCCGGTCAAGTCCCCCAGCAGCTCCTCGACCGCACGATTCGCCCTGCCGCCCTCCGGAGGAGCCGCGATGCGCACCTTCAGACGGTCGCCGAGCTCGCCGGCGACGGCGCTGCGGCTCGCCCCGGGCACGACCTTCAGGCGCAATTCGACGCCGCCGGGGACGGGGCGCAGCCAGCTCATCCGCCTGGGGCCCCATCGCCATGCGATGGGGCGGCCGCCGAGCGGCGGTGGGCGGATACAATGGCGAAGCCATCCGCCCACGATTCCGGAGCCTGCGACGGAATCGAGCTGCGACAAAGGCCGTGGGGGCAGGTCCGCCAGGACCGCGGGGGCGAAGCCCCCGAACTGAAGCGCAGCTCGACCCCGCCGGGCCGCCGAGAGCGCGCTTGAACGAACGCGTCTGGTTGACGATCGGCAGGAACACCACCACCTCGGTACCGACACCCGGCTCGCTGTCGATGCGCAGCACGCCCTCGTGGTCCTTGACGATGCGGCCGACCACCGACAGACCCAGGCCGGTGCCCTGCGGCTTGGTCGACCAGAACGGCGTGAAGATGCGCTCCTGCAGGTCACGCGGGATGCCGGTACCGGTGTCGGCCACGCCCAAACGGATGGCGTGATGCTCGAGCGGGTTGTCCTCGCCGGCGATGACCGCGGATAGGCGCAACCGCCGTTGCGGGCGGTCGCGCATCGCTTCCAGGGCATTGACCGCGAGGTTGAGCAGCACCTGGCGTAGCTGGTCTGGATCGGCGGTGATCGGCGGGAGATCTTCGGTGGCATCCACGCTGGTCTCCAGCCCTGGCGGAACGTCCTGGCGCTGGCCGATGAGCAGGGCGGCCTCGTCGAGCAGCGGGGCGATCTCGATCTCACGCCGTACCGGCGGCCGCAACCGCGACAATTCGAGGAAGTCGCCGACGATACGCGCCAGGCGGTCGGATTCCGAAACGATGACCTGGGCGAGCTGGGCATCCTCATCGCGTCCGCTGCGCGCCGCCACCTCGGCCAGCTCCTGGGCGCAACCGCGCAGGCTGGTCAGCGGGTTGCGCACCTCATGCGCGATGCCGGCCGCCATCTCGCCGAGCGCGGCCAGTGCTTCGGCGCGGCGGGCACTGTCCTCAAGCAGGCGCAGACGGGTCTCATCAGCGACCACCAGGGTCCGACCGATGGCCTGGCCGCGCCGGCCCCGCAACTCGGTCACGCGCAACACCAGCGCGCGACCTCCGGGGCCGGTGCGCCGTTCGAGCATCGGCAGCCGCTGCGATTCGAGCAGATCCCGGATGCCAACCGCGGCATCGCCGGGCGGGGCGCCGATGATCGGCGCCTGGACCAGTCCGAGCAGGCGCACGGCCTCGGCATTGACGTAGGCGACATGGCCGGAGCGGTCGACCGCCAGCACGCCCTCGCCGAGCTGATCGAGGACTCCACCGGCGAACACCCGGCTTTCCAGCATACGCCTGGCCAACTGGCCACCCAGGATGTCGACCAGGAACAGGGCCGCGATCTGGACCGTCAGGTTGCCGAGGACGCGGCTGGGCGCGAACAGGTCGGGAGCGGCCGCGACCAGCGAGGGCGGGAATGGCGAACGTTCACTCAGATAGAACGCTGCCACCAGGCTGAGCAACATGCCGGCGAGCGATGCCAGGAGGAAGCGCAGATACCCCGGCATGACCAGATTGGCGATCAGCACCACGGCGAACAGCAGCACGACGCCCGGCGAGGCGACACCGCCGGTCCAGTACAGCAGCAGACCGATCCACACCACATCGAAGACCAGATGCAGCGCCAGCTGCCAGCGCGCCCGTACCCAGGGTACGCTGAGCGAGAGCAGGGCGGCCATGCCGCACACCGCCACCAGCAGGAGCCGGGCGCGCTCCAGGGCAGTGACGGCGGCCTCGCCATGCCCGGCCGCGAACAGGGTGACCGTGCCGAGGCCGACCGCGAGGAGCAGCAGGCGCAGCAGCGAGAGCAGGCGGGCCTGGGCGGCGACAGCGGGCGGGACGGGGTCGATCATGGCTCTGGGACAGCGGGCTTCAACCCGCGCAGGCCGCTACTACGCGGGCTGAAGCCCGCGCTCCGGGACGCATCGCTACTCCGGCCCCTTGACGCGCGCCAGGATGCCGATTTTGCCAAACTGGGCCTTCGCCGCTTCGGCTTCTTCCTTCGGCACGCCTTTGAGCACCGGGATGATCATCTTCTTGGACAGGGCCTCGGCCTCGTCGGCGGGCATCTTGGCCAGTTCGCAGATCAGCGCAGCCGCCTTCTTGCGGCGGTCTTCATCGGCGATCTTGGCGAGGAAAACCGAGAATCCGCCACCACCGGATTCGGCAGTCTTGCGGCCGCTGCCACTGGAGTTGCCGGTGGCCGGACCGCCCGCCGCCTCATCCGGGAGGATCCGGTTGAGGATGTTGGTGATATCGTCCTTGCCGGGCATGAACCCGCCGCCCTCCTCATCGGGGAAGAGCTCGTTCAGCCGGGCCATCGGGTCTTCGGACCCCCCGCCGCTCGGCTCGGGCGGCGGAGGCAGTTGGGCGCGCACCGCCGGCGGCGGCGGCAGCGGCGTGCGGGTGGTCGCAGGGCGCGGCTCGGGCGGTAAAGCCGGGGTCGAGAATGGAGTGACTTCGGGCAGGTTGCTGCCCTTGAATTCGGCCTTGGTCGTCAGCGGCCTGCCTTCGATCGCCCCCAGCAGCAGATCGATCAGGCGGGCCTGGCCACCGGGAATCGGCAGCGGCACCTGCAGATCACCGACCCATTCCGACAGTTCGCGCTTGAAGACCTGCGGTCGCCGCGGCCAGTCGATCTTCGGCAGGTCCCCCGGAGGACCACCGGACAGCTCCACCTTGGTGCCCTGCATGGACAGGCTGTGCACCAGCAGATGCATGGCCGCGGCCTCCTCGCGACCCAGTCCGGTCAGCAGGACGATCGGGCACGACGCGACGATCTGCTGCGTGGTGTGCTCCTTCAGGGAGAACAGCTTGCCGAGGAACACGGCAGCGCTTTCGCGATGGCTCTCGGGGCAGGCGCGCAGGATGAGGGTGTAGTCGGAGGACATTGCCGCAGATGCCCAGCTTTCCCCCCGGCTCGGTACTGTCAACGCTAGCAGCCTTCGGCTCTCCCGGGGCGGCGCAGCCAGGCAACCAGCCGGCCCTGGCGGTCTTCGGGGCCTCCGAGGCCCGGCCAGGCGGCATCCCAGACCAGGTCTGACCGATCCGCCATGGCCATCAATTCAGCGGTCTCGTACAGTCGGACGCTTTCCCGCCAGCGCACCGGCAGGCCGCCGGGCGGCATGGCCTCCACCTCCTTCTCGACCCGCGAACCGGCCAGCCAGCGTCGCTCGCGCACCAGCCAGCCGCCGGCAGTGCTCCGTTCGCTGGCTGGAACCAGACCGCGGCGCAGCGCCGCCGGCTCCGGCAAGTCGAGCACCAGCCAGCCCCCCGGAGCAAGCAGGCCGCCGAGCGCCGCCAGACAGGCGGCGTTGCCGGCGTCATCGAAGTAGCCGAAGGCGGTGAACAGGCATATCGCAGCCCCGCAGCCGCCAACGATGGGCGGGGCGCGCAGGTCGCCGCGGACCAGCCGTCCAACGCAGGGCTGACGACGGCCCGCTGCAGCGAGCAGCTCGGAGGAGAGGTCGAAACCGAACGCCGGCACGCCAGCGGCACGCAGGGCGGCGAGGTGCCGGCCGGCCCCGCAGCCGGCGTCGACCACCGGCCCAGGCGCGTGAAGCAAGCGCGGCAGGAGTCCGGCGACCTCGACCGAGGCCTGTGCATCGCTGCGATGGCTGTAGACCTCGAGATAAGCGGCGCGGAAGGCCTCCGACCACCAGCCGTCCTTCATGGTTCGAGCGGCAGCAGATCGTCGAGGCGGGTCAGCACGCGCTGCGCCCCGGCGCGCTGCAGCTCGGCGGCGCCGAAGTGCCCGGCCAGGGCGGCCACCCGGCAACCGGCGGTGCGGCCGGCGGCGATGCCGCTGGGACTGTCCTCGACGACGAGGCAGCTCTCCGCCGGCAGCGCCAGCCGCTGCAAGGCGAGCAGATAGGGCTCGGGATGCGGCTTGTGCCGCACGGTGTCCTCGCGGCAGACACGCAAGGCCAGACGCCGACCGAGGCCGGCGGCTTCAAGCGCCGCCTCGGCCAGCGCGCGCTCCGATGAGGTGACGACCAGGCAGGTGACGCCACGGCGCCAGGCGTGGTCGAGCAGCTGCTGCCCGCCGGGATGCAGCCGCACCCCCTGCTCGCGGTAGATCGCGATGAGGACCCGCGTCTTCTCGGCCACCCAGGCGACGGGATCGCCCACCTTGCCCTGCGCCGCCATCAGGTCGGCGTAGAAGGTCACATCGCCTTTGCCGATGTTGCCGACCAGCTGGGCCTCGCTGGGGGTGATGCCCACGGTCGCCAGGAAGCGCCGGTGCGCCTCGAAGTGCAGCGGCTCGGTGTCGAGGAGGGTGCCATCCATGTCGAGGAGCAGGGCTGCCGGCATGGCACGAGTGGAAGACGCTCCGCCGCACGATCAACTGCACACCGTGCCACACCGCCTCACCCTGGTCGGCTACCGCGCCTCGGGCAAGTCGACGGTCGGCCGGCTCGCCGCCGCCCGCCTCGGCTGGCCGTTCATCGACGCCGACAGTGCGGTCGAGGAGGACCTCGGCCAGCCGATCCGCACGTATTTCGCCACCCAAGGCGAGCCTGCCTTCCGTGCGGCCGAGTCCGCGACCCTGCTGCGTCTGCTCGCCGGCAATACCTGCCTGGTCCTCGCCACCGGCGGCGGCGCCGTGCTGAGCGAGGCGAACCGCGCCCTGCTCGCATCCCGCGGCGGACTGGTCGCTTACCTGCATGCCCCGGCCGAGGTGCTGCAGGCCCGCCTGCGCCACAACGCCGGCGGACGTCCGAGCCTGACCGGCGGCTCGGTCGCCGACGAGGTCGCCGCGGTGCTCACCGTGCGTGACCCGCTCTACCGCGCCGTCGCGACAGCCGTGATCGATGCCACCCGCCCCACCACCGCCGTCGCCGACGAGCTGCACCGTCTGGTCGCGACCCCGGACCCCGGACCCCGGACCCCGGAACCCTGACCCATGTACGACTTCCTGCGCGGCTCCGTCGCCGCCCTCGACAACTCCGGCCGCCTCTCCCTCGACGTCGGCGGCGTCGGCTATCTGCTGCGCATCTCTGAACAGACCCGCCGGCGCATCCCGCTCGACGGCAGCGCGGTCACCGTGCATGTCCGCCTGGTGGTGCGCGAGGACGATCTGCTGCTGTTCGGCTTCGCCGATCCGGCAGAACGCGCCGCCTTCGACCTGCTCACCGGTGTGCAGCAGGTCGGACCGAACGTCGCCCTGGCCATCCTCTCGGCACTCGGCACCGACGAGCTGCGGCGCATCCTGCTGACCCGCGACGCCAAGGCCCTGCGCGAGGTCAAGGGCGTCGGCCCCAAGCTCGCGGAACGGCTGGTCGTCGAGCTGGCCGACCGCGTCGAGCGCATCCCCGCCAGCCTGAGCGCGGCCGGAGCCAGCGCTCCGCTGCGCGCGGTCGAGGAGGCGCAACGCGCCCTGGTCGTGCTCGGCTTCGGCGCCAAGGAGGCCGGCGACGCCCTGGCGGCGGTCGCCATCGCCGGCAAGCCGGCCGAGGAGCTGGTGCGGCTCGCCCTGGCCCGCCTCAGATAGGCTTGCGCGTGAATTTCGCGGTGCCGGGCGAACGTTCGTCGTCTTCGATACCCGCGGCGGCGGCGGCGGCATCACCGCTGCACTCGCGCGCCCCGACCTGATCCATCATCGCATAGAAGGTCCCGCGCGAGAGCCCGGCGGCCCGTGCTGCGCTGCTGACCACACCGCCATGCCGCTTGAGCAGCGAACGCAGCCAGCGGCGCTTGAAGGTCGCCTTGGCCGCCAGGTAGTCGTCGTCCCAGTCCTCGTCGCGTGCCACCATCTCGGCCTGCCAAGCCAGGGCGATGATGCGGCCGACCAGGGTGACGACGTCGGCGGCGCGCTGGACCGGGCCGTCGGCGACCCGGCAGACCAGGATCATCTCCGGCAGCACCGCCACGGTGATGCGATCGCCATCGACCTGCGGACCCAGTCCAGGCGGCAGGGATGTTGGCTCGCCAGGGGTCCGCACCCCCGCCTCGTGATCGGCGGCGATCAGTCGCCCGCCCTGGAACAGCCACATGCCGCGCGCCGGTACGCTGTCGCGCATGGCCGCGAGGAAGCGGCGCATCAGCTCTTCGGGCTCCAGCCCGCGGCCGCACAGGAAGGTCAGGCGGACGAGGCCCTCGTAGGTGCTGCGTCCGACCGATTCCTCGTCAGTTGGCATGCCCGGAGGATGCCGACGACTGGCGCCGGCTCAACCGCTCAAACCCGCTCGTCGATCGAGTAGGCCACCTCGCCGTGCTGATGGAGGTCGAGACCGGCGGCCTCGACCCGCTCCTCGACCCGCATGCCGACCATGGCCTTGACCAGCAGGCAGCAGATCGCCGTGCCGCCACCGGCCCACAGCACCGTGACCAGCACGGCCTTGGCCTGCATGGCGAACTGGGCGCCAGCCGCGACATCGCTGGTGCCGCCGAAGGCCTTCACCCCGAAGAAGCCGAGCAGCAGGGTACCGACCAGGCCGGCGACACCGTGCACGCCGAAGACATCGAGGGAGTCGTCGTAGCCGCCCTTGCGCTTCAGCCAGGTGACACCGAGGTAGCAGCAGGCGGTGGCGACGAGGGCGAGCACGGTGGCGCCGAGCGGGGAGACGTAGCCGGCCGCCGGCGTGATCGCGACCAGGCCGGCGAGCGATCCGGTGACCGCGCCGAGGACGCTCGGCTTGCCGAAGCGGAACCACTCGATCGCCATCCAGGCGCAGGTGGCCACGGCCGCCGCCAGGTGGGTGTTGAGCATGGCCATGCCGGCGGCCGCATTCGCCGCCACCGCGCTGCCGGCATTGAAACCGAACCAGCCGACCCAGAGCATGCCGCCCCCGACCACCGCCAGCACGATGGAATGCGGCAGCACCTGATGCTGGGGGTAGCCGTTGCGCCGGCCGACGAAGAGGGCCGCGACCAGGCCGCTGATGCCCGAGTTGATCTCCACCGCGCAGCCGCCGGCGTAATCGAGCGTGCCGAAGAGGAACGACCCGGGCCCGCTCCACACCATGTGGCAGATCGGCGCGTAGACGACCAGCGACCACAGCACGGTGAAGAGCATGACGAAGCTGAACTTCACCCGTTCGACGAAGGCCGAGATGACCAGCGCCGGGGTGATGATGGCGAAGGTCATCTGGAACATGCAGTAGACCGACTCGGGGATGGTCGGGGCGTTGGGATGCACGCCGTCGCCCGTCATGCCGCTGAGGCCGAGGCGGGCGAAGCCGCCGATGAACGCCAGCAGACCGCTTTGCGTCTCAGCCGTGCCGCGATCGAAGGCCAATGAGTAGCCGACCAGGATCCACAGCACGCTGACCACCGCAGTGATGGCGAAGCACTGCATGAACACGGTCAGCGCGTTCTTGGCCCGCACCAGGCCGGCATAGAGCAGCGACAGCCCGGGAATGGTCATGAACAGCACCAAGGCGGTCGAGACCATGACCCAGGCGGTGTCGCCGCTGTTGAT
>JFJP01002232.1_pt1 | contig 12487 bp, 8 predicted proteins | sample 431651 | NCBI WGS metagenome assembly JFJP01 (sample SAMN02602958, study PRJNA72255) | Microbial mat metagenome, whole genome shotgun sequencing project. | biome: fresh water; feature: sink hole; material: water; isolation source: purple microbial (photo- and chemosynthetic) mats found in... | reverse complement strand
CGCTTTGCCCGCATTGGCTGCCACTGCGCCGCAAGTTGCGGGCAAGTCGGCCAGAACACCCATGATCGAAAGATCCGATTCCGTCGGAACGCCGCGCGACCGTGCCGAAACCGAATACCGCAAGGCCATTGCTGCAGTCAATCAGGGACGGATTGAAGAGGCGCTGGAGAGCTTGCGCAACTCGCTGCGACAGGATGGACTGCATAGCGCTTCCCGGCAACTGCTGGTCAAGCTGTTGCTTGAAGCCAAGCGTCCTGATGAGGCCATCCAGGCCTTGCACGACGGGTTGCAGGGGCAGCCGGCGCAGACCGGCTGGGCGATGAGCCTGGCGCGTTTGCAGGTTGACCGTGGGGATCTCGCCGGAGCCTGGCAGACCCTTGATTATTCATTGCCGGCGGCAGTCGGCAATGCCGATTATCAGGGCTTTGCAGCGCATGTCCTGCAGCGCCTTGGGCGAAACAAGGAAGCGAGTGAGCGCTATCAGGCGGCAAGCCGCTTGTCTCCAGCCGATGGTCGCTGGTGGCTGGGATTGGGTCTGGTTCTTGATGCCGAAGGTCGTTCTGCCGAAGCCAGAGAAGCTTACCTTCGTGCCCGGCAAAGTGGCAACCTCAGTGCCGAGTTGATGGTCATGATCGAGCAGAAACTCCGCTAAGCCGATACCTTGATGCTTTCTCATAGTGGTTCTGAAATAGAACAATATTATGAATATGCATCGGTTGTAATTTCAGCAAAACCAAGTAAAAATAGACCTGTACATTGGATCGTCAAGGAAGGTGCGTTTGCCGGTAATTGTATATCCTGCATCAAGTTGGCTTGCTGGCTCACTCGTGATGCGACAGTCCGCACCCGTCCCTGGCTTTGAACGACGACAGTTTTGACACGAAACTGAGTGCCGTCAGACATTCCACATCAGAGGTGACAAACATGAGCATCGTATCGGACACGGATAGCAGCCTGCTGCGCAATCTGCGCGAAATATCCTCGCGCCAGAAAGTCTCGGCAGCCCTCGGCGAACATCTCGAACAGTATTTTGCCGATGCTGACGTCGCCAGTTTCGGCGAAGTCAGCCCCGAAGAACTGCACGGCGCGGCGCTCCAGCACCATCGCCTCGGCTTTTCAAGGCTCCCCGGTCAGGCGGCGATTGTCTCCTACACACCCGATTTTGACAGGCACGGCTGGCATTCGCCGCATACCGTGATCGACATCGTCACCGACGATATGCCCTTCCTCGTCGATTCGATCACCATGACCGTTTATCGCCATGGCCTAGCGATCCATAAACTGATGCACCCGCTGCTCGGTGTCGAGCGCGATGCGGCCGGTACTTTGCAACGGACTGCCGATCTTGGATCTGCCGGTACCCGCACTGAATCCTGGATTCATCTTGAAATCGACCGCATCGGCGATGCTCTTCAGATCGAGGGTTTGCGTGCCGAGATTGTCGAGGTTCTCGCTGACGTCCGCGCCGCCGTCGAAGACCATCTCCCGATGCGCCAGAGCGTTGCCCTGGCCATCGCCGATCTCGAAAAGTCGGCCGAGCCCGAGAATCAGGAGATCAGCGAATTCCTGCGCTGGATTGCCGCTGAAAATTTCGTCTTTCTCGGCTACACGCATTACCACGCCGACAACACTGCAGGCGAACTGAAGCGCTCTGCGGACGGAGGCCTCGGCCTGTTGCGGCGAACCGATCATCCGCGCTTCGGTCGCTGTCTCGCCGGTATCCCGGGAAATCTGGATGAGATTGCCCGCATGCCGTCGGCGCTGACGCTGGTCAAGGCGGATGGCCGTTCATCGCTGCACCGCCCGAACTATCTCGACTTCATCGGCGTACACCACCGCGACGAGGCGGGAAACATCGTTGGCGAACACGTCTTCGTCGGCCTCTACGCCATGCACGTTTATCACATTTCGACCAATGACATTCCGGTCGTGCGCAGCAAGGTCGCGGCAGTACGCTCCGCCTGCGGTTTTGCGCCCGGCAGCTACCGCGACAAGGCCCTGGTCAACGTACTCGAAACCTATCCGCGCGAGGAACTGATCGAGGTCCGCACGGATGACCTGCTGCGCATCGCCAGCGGCATCGTCATGCTGCAGGAACACCCGCGCGTCCGCGTTTTCCTGCGTAACGACAACTGGGGGCGTTATGTCTCGGCGCTGGTCTATATGCCGCGCGACCGCTTCGATACCACCATACGGCGGCGCATCATCGCCCTGCTCAGGGAAACCCTGCAGGCCGACAGTGTCGATTTCTTCCTGATGGTCGGCGAATCGCGACTCGCGCGCCTGCACCTGATAGCAAGGATGCCGGCCGGAACACGCTATGCATACGATGCCAGCCTCTTCGAACGTGAAGTCGCACGCATCGTCCGCGGCTGGCATGACGAGTTGCAGCACAACCTGATCGAACACTGCGGCGAGGAACGCGGCAACACCCTGCTGCGCCGCTACGCGCTGGCGCTGCCGCTGGCCTATCAGGACCAGGTGCCGCCGACGTCGGCAGTCTCCGATCTTGAACGTCTCGAAACGGCCGAAAAGAGTGGTCGCATCGAGCTCAAGCTCAACGCCCCGTATGGCGAAGATGGCTCGCACCAGCACCTCAAGATTTTCCTGAAAGGCCAGCCGAGACCACTTTCGGCCGTACTGCCCGTCCTCGAAAACATGGGTGTGACCGTCCTCTCCGAACAGCCGTTCAATCTGAGTGACAGCGACCTGCACATTGCCGATTTTGCCATTCGCCTGCCGCAGGCCAACGCGCTTGACGACGAAGCAACCCGTGGCTGCTTTATCGAATTGCTTGAAAAACTGCTGCGCGACGAAGCCGAAAACGATGGCTTCAACCGCCTGACGCTGCTCGCCGGACTTGACGGCGGACGCATCACCATCCTGCGCGCCTACGCTCGCTACCTGCGTCAGGCTGGCCTGCCCTTCAGCCAGGTTTACATTGAACGCTGTCTGGCGATGCACCCGCATATCGCCCGCCTGCTGTCCGACCTCTTCGCGGAGCGTTTCTCGCCCAACGGCGACGATGCTCGCGCCGAAGTCATCAGTGGCCAGCTCACCGCCGCCCTGTCCAAAGTCAGCAATCTTGACGACGACCGCATCCTCTCCGGCTACCGCACCGCCTTTGATGCGACGATGCGCACCAACGCCTGGCAGACGACCGCCGACGGCAAGACAAAAGATTACCTGTCGTTCAAGATATCGTCGAAACTCATTCCCTTCCTGCCCAAACCGCTGCCGCTCTACGAAATCTTCGTCTATAGCCAGCGCATGGAAGGCATTCACTTGCGCGGATCGAGCGTCTCGCGCGGTGGCCTGCGCTGGTCGGATCGCATGGAAGACTACCGCACCGAGGGTCTCGCCCTGATGAAGGCACAGATGGTCAAGAACGTCGTCGGTGTTCCGCTTGGCGCCAAGGGCTGCTTCGTCGGCAAGCGCCTGCCGCCGGCCAGCGAGCGTGATGCCTGGATGGCTGAAGGCATCGCCTGCTACAAGACCTATATCCGCGGCCTGCTCGACATCACCGACGATCTTGTCGCCGGCAAAATTGTGCCGCCTAAGAACGTCCGCCGCCGCGATGGCGACGACCCCTACCTCGTGGTTGCGGCCGACAAGGGCACCGCCACCTTCTCCGACATCGCCAACTCCATCGCCATCGAATACGGCTTCTGGCTGGGCGACGCCTTTGCCTCCGGCGGCTCGGTCGGTTTCGACCACAAGAAAATGGGCATTACTGCACGCGGTGCCTGGGAAGCAGTCAAGCGTCACTTCCGCGAACTCGGACACGACACGCAATCCCAGCCCTTTACGGCGGTTGGTATCGGCGACCTCTCGGGCGACGTCTTCGGCAACGGCGCACTGCGCACGAATCAGATGCAACTGCTTGCCGTATTTGATCACCGGCACATTTTTCTGGATCCGAATCCGGACCCTGCCCGCAGCCTGATCGAGCGACAACGGATGTTCGATCTGCCGCGTTCGTCCTGGGACGACTACGACAAATCGCTGATCTCGACCGGCGGCGGTGTCTGGCCGCGCAGTGCAAAAACCATTCCCCTGTCGCCGGAAATTCGCGCCCGGCTGGGTGTCGATGCCGAACAGATGACACCGAACGAACTGATGAGCACCATCCTCAAGGCACCGGTTGACCTGCTCTACAACGGCGGCATCGGCACCTACTTCAAGGCCAGCAGCCAGAGCCACCAGGACGCCAATGACCGGGCCAACGACGCCATTCGTGTCGACGCCAGCGAAATTCGCGCCAAGGTCATCGGCGAAGGCGGCAACCTCGGATTCACGCAGAAAGCACGTGTTGAATACGCGCTGAAAGGCGGGCTGAACTACACCGATGCCATCGATAATTCGGCCGGTGTCGGCACCTCCGACCACGAAGTCAACATCAAGATCCTGACCTCGATCCTGATCGCTCAGGGCGACATGACCTTCAAGCAGCGCGACGCCTTGCTTGCTTCAATGGCCGACGACGTAGGCCTGCAGGTACTGATCGACAACTATCAGCAAACCGCCGCTGTGTCGCTGGAAGCCGCGGCTGGCAAGGACATGCTCAACGCGCACAGCCAGTTGATGCAGCACCTCGAAAGCAAGGGAACACTCAATCGCGCGATCGAGTTTCTGCCCGACGAGAAAGCGCTCAGCGAGCGTGCGCAGATGGGACGTGGCCTGACCGCACCGGAAATTTCGGTTCTTCTCGCCTATACCAAGATCGCACTGAAGGAAGCCATTCTCGCCTCACAGGTTCCCGACGCCGAGGAATTCCAGCCCCTGCTGGTCAATTACTTTCCGGACGCCATTCTCAACAGTCAATGCAAGGCGCAGATTCCTCATCATCCGCTGAAGCGGGAAATCATCACCACGCAGATCGTCAGCCGTCTGGTTAACCGCATGGGAACATGCTTCACGCTGCAGATCGGCGACGAAACCGGTGCCGACCTCGCACAGATCATCAAGGCCTGGTACGTATCCAGTGAATTGCTGGGAGCCGAGACCCTCTGGGGTGAAATCGAAGCGCTTGACCTGAAAATTCGGGCGGCCCAGCAGATGGCACTGATGAACACCTTGCGTGACATGGTCAGTGCCGCAACGCGTCAGGTTCTGGCTGCGCAAATGGCCGGTGCAACCATTGCCGCCATCATCGATACCTATCGTGAGGCTGTCAGTACGGCGATTGCCGCCACTCGTGTCGGCAAGAATGCAGGCCATGAAGCGGTGTCCGCGGTTCTCGATGCACGCGCCGGCATCGTCAGCGTCTTCGAACTGGTCGATCTGGCCCGTGCCAGCAACAAACCGCTGGACGAGGTTGCCGCCGCGTGCGGCCGTCTCGATGCCAGCCTCGACCTGGCCTGGCTCGGCAATGCCATTGGCCGCTTGCCTGCCGGTAATCGCTGGCAGGCACGGGCGAGGGCACAACTCGCGGGCGAACTGCGCAAACTTCGGCAAACTCTGCTGCAACAAGGCCTGAGTGAAAATCAATCCGCCGCCGCAATCGCTCGCGATGTCGTCGGTGAACTGAAACGCAATGCCCCGCAGGATCTGGCCATGCTCTCGGCCGGCCTGGCCGAAATCAGGCGATTGCTTGTCGCCTGATCATTCGATCAGGTGCAGGGGGAAGCTGTAATGGCTTCTCCTTTTTATGCTGACTTCGGCAGTGCCCGTGCCACGACCAGCAGGCTGACCTCGACCGCGCCGTGCAGCTTGAGCGTGCGTGCGCATTCGTCGAGCGAGCTGCCGGTGGTCATCACGTCGTCAACGAGAATGATCCGCTTGCCGCTGAAATCGGCCGAGCAGTGGAAGGCGCCGCGAATATTTTTTACCCGTTCGCGCCAGGGCAGGTCGGCCTGGGCCGGCGTGTCGCGCGAGCGGCTACAACTTCTCGCATCGATCGGCAGCAGCCATGCCTTGCTGACCGGTCGCGCGAGTTCAAGCGCCTGGTTGAAACCGCGTTCGCGCAAACGCTCGGGATGCAGCGGCAAGGGGATGATCACGTCGGCAGCAATGGGCGTGCTTGACGCGGCCAGTTGCCGGCCGAAATAGGCGCCGAGCGCCAGGCGATGCCCGTATTTGAAGGACTGAACCAGTTTGTCGAGCGGGAAGTCATAGCGATACACGGCCAGGGTGCTGTCGTAGTTCGGTGGCTTTGACAGGCAGCGGCCGCAGATTTCGCCATTTGCCGTGGGCAGGGCGCAGCGCGGGCAAAGCGGCTGTTGAAGCCGTGGCAGATCGGCGGCACAGGCGCTGCACAGGATGTCCTGGTCACTGGTGGCCGCGCAAAGCAGGCAGTCCTGTGCCAGCAAGGTGCCAACGCCGGGTATCGATGCGGTCTGAAAGCCCTTGTTTTGAGGTAAAATCGGCATCTCCGATCTGAGTCCGAGCGGTACATGGATTGTGCCTGCATGTTCCCTGCCTGTCTCCCTTTTTTATGCCAGGATTTGCTGATGATTGCAATTTGTTCTCAGTGAACATGCCGGCGCCTTTTGTTGATTCGCGCCAGGTGCGGCGCAATTTCTCGCGTGCGGCGGCGGGCTACGATGCGCTTGCCGTTTTGCAGCGCGAGATCGCCAGCCGCATGCTCGAACGGCTCGACTACGTGAAGATCGAGCCGCGCTGCGTGCTCGATCTGGGTTGCGGCACCGGGGCCAGCCTGACCGCGTTGAGCGAGCGTTACCCGAAGTCGCAGATCGTCGGCGCCGATCTTTGCGTCGCCATGCTGCTTGCCGGACGTGGCCAGCGCACACGCTTGCGCTGGCTGCTTCCCTTCCTGCGCGGCAGCAAGACCTCGCTGGTTTGTGTCGATGCGCCGGCCCTGCCCTTCAAATCGGGATCGCTGGGGCTGATCTGGTCGAACTTGATGCTGCACTGGCTGAACGATCCGCTACCGGTTTTCCGCGAAATGCAGCGCACAATGGACGTGGGCGGGCTGTTGATGTTTTCCACTTTCGGACCGGACACGCTGAAAGAATTGCGCGCCAGCTTTTCCGACGGCTACGAGCATACCCAGCGCTTTACCGACATGCACGATTACGGCGATATACTTATCGAATGCGGCTTTGCCGATCCGGTGATGGATGTCGAGGTGCTGACCTTGACCTATCCGAGTATCGACGACCTTTTCCGGGACTTGCGTCAGAGCGGCTCCGGCTGTGCTATGCACGCACGTCGTCACGGGTTGATGGGGCGTACGGCCTGGGCGGCGGCGCGTGCCGAGTACGAGAAACGGATGAACGACGGGCGCCTGCCGGCAACCTTCGAAGTGGTTTATGGCCATGCCTGGAAAGCACAACCCAGGAATACGGCTGACGGGAACGCAATCGTTCGTTTTGATCCCAAGCAACGTCTTCGTTAAGCACAGGATTTGCTATGATTGGCAGGTTTGGCTCTTACGCTATCTCTGATTTTTAATTCCTTGCAGGAACACATCATGTTGCAAAAACTTGCTTCTTTCGCCGGAATAAATGGCCCGGTGGTTACCATCGTCATGGATGGCTACGGTATTTCTAAGTCCGATGTCGGCAGCGCCATTGCCGCGGCGAGAAAGCCGACCCTTGACCGGCTGTTCGCCAATTATCCGAATATCACCCTGCGTGCGCACGGTACGGCGGTGGGCATGCCGTCCGACGAGGACATGGGCAATTCCGAAGTCGGCCATAACGCCATCGGTGCCGGCCAGGTGTATAGCCAGGGTGCGTCGCTGGTTGCCGATGCCATTGCCTCCGGCGCGATCTGGCAGGGCGAGGCCTGGCAGCAGGTTGTCGCCGGTGCCAAGGCCGGTCGTGGTGTCATCCATTTCATCGGTCTGTTCTCGGACGGCAATGTGCACAGCCATGTCGACCACCTCAAGGCGCTGGTGCTGCGGGCCAGGGAAGAGGGCGTCAAGGCGGTGCGCATTCACATCCTGCTCGATGGACGTGACGTGCCGGAAACCAGCGCCCTCGATTACATCGAACCGTTCGAAACCTTCCTGGCCGAAGCCAGCGCCGGCGGCTTCGATGCGCAGATCGCCTCGGGTGGCGGGCGCATGAATATCACCATGGATCGTTACGACGCCAACTGGAGCATGGTTGAAAAGGGTTGGCACACGCATGTACTGGGCGAGGGCGAGCAGTTTGCCAGCGCCTCGGCGGCGGTAAAGGCCTTGCGTATCAAGTTCCCGGGAACCATCGACCAGGATCTGCCGCCTTTCGTCATTGCCAGGGATAGCCAGCCCGTCGGTACGGTCGAGGACGGCGATTCCGTCGTTCTCTTCAACTTCCGTGGCGACCGCGCCATTGAAATCACCCGGGCGTTCGAGGAAACAGCATTCGACAAGTTCGACCGCGTGCGCGTGCCGAAGGTGACCTATGCCGGCATGCTGCAGTACGACGGCGACCTCAAGCTGCCCCGGCGCTTTCTGGTGAACCCGCCGGCCATTCTGGATACTTCGGGCGAGTGGTTTGCCAAGGGTGGTATCACCCAGTTTGCCTGTTCCGAGACACAGAAATTCGGCCATGTGACCTACTTCTGGAACGGCAACCGTTCGAACAAGTTCGACGGTGAAACCTATCAGGAAGTGCCGAGCGACGTGGTGCCTTTCGAGCAGCGCCCGTGGATGAAAGCCGCTGAAATTGCCGACGCCATGATAGCGGCGCTGAAGAGCGGTCAGTACCGGACGCTGCGCTGCAATTTCGCCAACGGCGACATGGTCGGCCACACCGGTAATTTCCGCGCGGCGACAATGGCCATCGAGGCCGTGGATCTGGAACTGGCGCGCATCCTGCCGGTAATTGATGCCATGGGTGGCGTGGCGCTGATCACTGCCGACCACGGCAACGCCGACGAGATGTACGAACTGGACAAGAAAACCAGGCAGCCGGCGCAGAACCAGGACGGCTCGTTCAAGGCCAAGACCGCGCATACGCTTAACCCGGTCCCACTCATTCTTTACGATAATGTCACGGGTGGGAAACTTGCTCTCAAGAAGCTGCCGACAGCCGGGCTGTCGAACATTGCCGCGACAACGGCCAATCTTCTCGGTCTTGAGAAGCATGCCAAGTGGGACGAGAGCCTGCTGGAGATCAAATAGCTAAAAGCCGCGATTAACCACATCGCGGCTCAGGTTCTTTCTATGAGTGGCCGCTGTTGCGGAATCAGCCAGTGATGTAGTTTTCGAGCTGGCTGATGATGAACTTCTGCTGGCTGATCATTTCCTTGACCACGTCACCGATCGAGATGATGCCGAGAACATTCTTTTGCGCATCAAGCACGGGCAGGTGGCGGATGTGCTCTTCAGTCATGATCGCCATGCATTCTTCGATCGTCCGGTCCTGCGTGACATAGATCACCTTGCCGGTCATGACTTCACTGACCAGGGTGTGCCGCGATGCCTTGCCTTGCAGGATCACCTTGCGCGCGTAGTCACGTTCCGAGAAGACACCAACCAGACGCTTGCCGTCAAGCACCAGCAGAGCGCCAACGTTGACTTCGGCCATGATTTCTATTGCACGCAGTACCGTCTGCCCGGGAGCAACGACGGTAAGATTCTTGTTCTTTCCATCAATAAGCTGTTTCAGTGTTTTCATGGTGTGCTCCCTTGGAATTATCAGTTAGTTCGTATCAGCGCAAGCCGGCAATGTAGTCGGCAAGCGCCTTGATCTGCTTGTCCGAGAGTTTGTCTGCAATGGTCCGCATCATCTTCTCCGGATCATTGGAACGCTCTTCGCTGCGGAAGTTCTTCAACTGGGTTTCGGTGTACTCGGCATGCTGTCCGGAGAGGCGCGGGTACTGCGCCGGAACGCCGGCGCCGGCCGGGCCGTGGCAACCGGCACAGGCCGGAACGCCCCGGTCGAAATCGCCTTTGCGCCAGAGAATCCTGCCGGCTGCAACCAGTTTTGCGTCGGTTGCAGCCGCCGGTTTCGGCTTCTGTTGCGAGAAATAGAGCGCCAGACTCTTCATGTCTTCAGTGCTCAGGGGCGCCGCCATGCCAGCCATGATTGGGTTGTTGCGTACGGCCGGTTTGCCATCGGCGGCCTTGAACTCGGAAAGCTGCTTGAACAGATATTCCGGCCCCTGACCGGCGAGAATCGGGTTGGCGGGTATCGCACTGTTGCCATCGGCATTGTGGCAGGCCACGCAGACCGTTTCCGCAATCTTTTTGGCTTTAGCCAGATCGGGTTTGGCTTTTGCTTCTTCTGCCGCATGGACGGAGAAGCAGGCGGCCATGAGAACCGCAAGAGCCGTGGTACGAATCATGGACAAACTCCTATGGATGAGCCCGGGTTCAGAGAAGCAATCTTGCAAACCTGATATTCTATAGCACTTTAGGGCTGCGTCACGCTAGCCCCCAACCTCTCCGGTTTGCCCATGCCTCTCTTTCAGCAGGCGGTATTTCATACCACCGTCGCCAATTTACGTGATTTGCCGGCCGACTCCCAGCGCGAGATCGCCTTTGCCGGGCGCTCGAATGCCGGGAAATCGTCGGCCATCAACACCCTGGCCAATCACACGCGCCTCGCTTTCGTGTCCAAGACCCCGGGGCGGACGCAGCATCTCAATTACTTCACGCTCGACGACGGAAAGTATTTCGTCGATCTGCCGGGCTACGGTTTTGCCAAGGCGCCGGAGGAAATACGCGCGCAGTGGGAAGGCCTGCTGGCGCCCTATCTACGCTATCGTCCGCCGCTGGTCGGGCTGGTGCTGATCATGGATAGCCGGCATCCGCTGACCGAGCTCGATCTGCAGATGCTCGACTGGTTTGCGCAAACCGGCAAGCCAATTCATGTCCTGCTTTCCAAGGCCGACAAGTTGACTCGGCAGGAGCAGGCACTGGCCTTGCGCGAGGTGCAGGCGATACTGGCTGGGATGGGCGATAACTGTTCGCTGCAACTGTTTTCCAGCCTGAAAAAGACGGGAGTTGCCGAAGCCGAGGCAGTTCTTGCCGGCTGGCTGGGCATGGAGGCGAAAGAGGAGGTGCCGCCGCCCGTCGGTTTGCGTACCGAGAAGGCCGCTCGGCCGAAGAACCGCAAGGCCATCGGCTGGAGTGCCAGAACGGCAAAGGCGACCGTAAAGCCTCAGGACAAATAAAAAGCCCCCGGCTATGAGCCGGGGGCAAAATGCCTTACCTAGATGCAAGGCGCCCGCTCAGGGAGATGAAGCGGGAGACGGCGTGTACCATCTGAAGACTGAGAGTGAGATCGTTTGCGGATAGTTCCCGAATACGGTATTTTTTTCGTTTCCGATACAAGAGGGTGAGCAGAGCGCCATGAATTTCAATGCCAGTTTCCCCGGTACGCGCATGCGCCGCATGCGTCGTGACGACTTTTCCCGCCGCCTGATGCGCGAGTCGGTGCTGACGGCGGATGATCTGATCTACCCGGTTTTTGTCCTTGATGGCCACCAGCGCATCGAGCCGGTCAATTCGATGCCCGGTGTCGAACGGCAGAGCCTTGACTGTCTGCTGAAGACGGCTGAGCGGGCGCTCACTCTGGGCATCCCCGCGCTGGCGCTGTTTCCGGTGATCGAAGCGTCGTTCAAGACGGCGGGCGCCGAAGAAGCCTGGAACCCGGATGGACTGGTGCCCAGGGTGGTCGCTGCGCTGAAAAAGGAGTTTCCCGAACTGGGCATCATCACCGACGTGGCGCTCGATCCCTACACCAGCCACGGGCAGGACGGACTGATCGCCGCCACCGATCCGCGCGGCTACGTACTCAACGACGAAACGCTCGAAGCGCTGGCGAAGCAGGCGCTTACCCACGCGCAGGCCGGCGCCGACGTGGTGGCGCCGTCCGACATGATGGATGGCCGCGTGGTGCGCATCCGCGCCGAACTCGACGCGGCAGGGCAGATCTACACGCGCATCCTGGCCTATTCGGCCAAGTACGCCTCCAGCTTCTACGGCCCCTTCCGCGACGCCGTCGGCTCGGCCGGTAATCTCGGCAAGGGCAACAAAAACACCTACCAGATGGATCCGGCCAACAGCGACGAGGCACTGCGCGAAGTCGCGCTCGATCTGGCCGAGGGCGCCGACATGATCATGGTCAAACCGGGCATGCCCTATCTGGACATCGTCCGCCGCGTGAAGGACGAGTTCAGGGTGCCGACCTACGCCTATCAGGTGAGCGGCGAATACGCCATGCTCAAAGCCGCCGCGCAGAATGGCTGGCTCGACGAAAAAGCCTGCGCGCTGGAGAGCCTGCTGGCCTTCAGGCGGGCAGGGGCGGACGGTATCCTGACCTATTTCGCGCTCGACGCGGCAGGCTGGCTCAAGGGCTGACTGAAACGGCAATAATCCCCATGTAATATGGCCGGATAAGCCAATAGCCTTGCGCTTCTCCAGGCATGTTGTTGCAGATCGCCTATTGAAAGGCGCTACAGGGTAGCGCCTTTGGCCCTGGTTTTCCCGGACAGTAGTATTAAAACCCACAAATTACGGAACATGTATTATGCTGTTGCATATCCACCTAAAGACGAGGAGTTGGCCATGCGACAGACCGAATTG
>JFJP01011157.1_pt2 | contig 12488 bp, 11 predicted proteins | sample 431651 | NCBI WGS metagenome assembly JFJP01 (sample SAMN02602958, study PRJNA72255) | Microbial mat metagenome, whole genome shotgun sequencing project. | biome: fresh water; feature: sink hole; material: water; isolation source: purple microbial (photo- and chemosynthetic) mats found in... | reverse complement strand
CGTGGATGATCGCCTGCACATCGAAATCGGGATCCAGGTTGCCTTCGCGCACCCGGGTCAGCCCGATCGTGACCGGCTCCTTGACCACCGGCGGCACCGTCGGCACAGCCGCTGCGGCCTCGCCCGCTTCCCCGGGCACCGTCATCTCGGTGCGTGGCACCGGACGGATGGTCAGCGAATTCGGTCCCACCGAAAGCAGCGTGCCGCGCAGTCGCTTGGCGCCGTCCGGAACGGACACCTTCACCTCGATGCGCTGCCCGACCACGGCCAGGTAGTGCTCCCGTTTGCGCAGCGGACGCCGCACACCGGGCGAGGAGACCTCCAGCACATAGGGTTCGCTGATGCGGTCCGCCTCTTCGAGAAGCATGCCGATGGAGCGCGACGCCGTCGCCACCTCGTCCATCGTGATGCCGCCCGCGAGGGTGTCGACGAAGATGCGTAGCGTGATGCGACCGCCGCCCCGGAACACGCGGACATCGAGCAGCTGGAACCCGCGATCCGTCAGTTCGCCCTCCACCAGTTCGATGACCTCGGCGGAAGTCCGCCTCGGATCGAATCTGGTGTTCTGGGGAACATCCTGGTCGGGCAAGTTCGCTGCCGCCTTCCTTCGTGTAACCGTGTTCCGTCGCACAACGGCAACATGTGGACCTATAAAAAGAAGTGGACCTATGCCCACCTCAAAAAGACCCACCTGCGATGCCTGGGGGGACTCCGGGTCCGCATAATATATCCGACGGGCGGCTTTCCAGCAAGCGTAATCACGCCGCCGGGTTCCGGCCGCGGACCACCATTTGGCCCCGATCGGGCACCTGGGCCGGGGCCAGGCCGGACGGGACCCGAACTTGCGCCGGCGCAAATGCCGGCGAGCCGGAAGCTGCGGCGGCTCGATCGCTCGAGCAGCCATCGCTTTTATTGACAGTGATTTATCGAATCACCTTCAAGACCGGCCGGAACCCCGCAGCTCAGGCCGTGGCCGCCTCGAGCACGTAGATCGCCCACGGCGACACGGTCGTTTCGGTGACCCAGGCGAACGGCTCGTCGCTGCGCCCCAGCGGCCGATGCTCGGCCACCGGCCGCAGCCCCGCCTGCCGGAAGACCTCCAGATAGTCGCCGTGCTCCCAGAGCACATCGTCGACCGGCCGCCTGTCCTCCACGTCCAGCATCACGATGCGCACCCGGTCGCCCGTCCGCGCCGTCAGGTTTTCGGGAAAATCCTTCGTCGAGAACGAAAGCCACTCGTGCCGGTAGATCTCCGGCGCCGAAACCAGGTTGAGCAGGCGCCCGCCCGCCGCCAGCCGCGTCCGCAGCCCGGTCAACAGCGCGACCTTGCGCTCCCAGGTGGGGATGTTGTCGAAGGTGAACGCCGACAGGATGAGGTCGAACGGACCGGGCACCGCGTCGCCCAGATCGCCGTCGGCCACCTGATGATAGTCCCCGCGCGGATCGCGCTCGCGGGCCAGATCCAGCATGGCGGCCGAGATGTCGGCGCCCAAGGTCTGGTACCCAAGCCCCGCCAGGAACCGCGTCGACCGCCCGGCACCGCAGCCGAAGTCCAGCGCGCGCCGACGCGCACCCTGGCCGTGCGTGGCGATCAGGTGCGGCAGGTCGCGGAACGCCAGGTGGTAGCTGCCGGGAAATTCGAGCTGGTCGTACGAGGCGGCCCGCCGGGCGTCGTTGTAGACGTTGGCGAAATCGTCGGCAGCAGGCACGCGGTCGTCGTTCATGTTACCGGTACTCCTTCGCGGCGGGATGGAACGCAGGCCGAACTTGCGCCGGCGCAAGCCCAGCCGTCACTGCCACCGGAAGAACTTCACCGCCACCGCGAACCCGGTCAAGCCCCACGCCAGCAGCACCAGCAACGGCGCCCACAGCGAAGCCAGACTCATCCCGTCGTTCATGATCCCGCGCAGCGCATCGTTCAGCGCCGTCAACGGCAGCGCGCGGATCAAAGGCAGGGCAAACTCCGGGAAACGCTCGTAGCTGAAAAATGTGCCGGACAGCAGCCACATCGGCAGCTGCACCAGGTTCATCCAGCCGGACACCGCTTCGACCGTGCGCGGCCGCGCCGCGACCATCAGGCCGATGCCGCCGAAACTGAGCGCCCCCACCAGCGACACCAGCCCGAGCGCCAGAATGGATCCGGCCACCTGCACCCCGAACAGGAGCCGCCCCGCGCCGGCGATGGCCAGCACCTCCAGCCCCAGGAACAGCAGCCGCGACAGCGCGATCGACAGCAGGTAGTCGGACCGCCGCATGGGCGTGGCGGCCAGCCGCTTGAGCAGCTTGTTGGTGCGCGCGATGACGACCGAGAAGCCGATGCCCCACAACCCGCTGCCCATCAGGTTCAGGCCGATCAGCCCGGGGATCAGGAAGTCGATGTACCGCGCGCCGCGGCGCGGGGCGTTCTCGTCGCGGGCGTTCACGGTGTCGGCGCGACCCCAGGCGCGCTGCACCACATCGTCCACCAGCAGGCGCGCGGCGCGGCCCTCGGCGCGGGCGCCGTCGTAGCGGTAGGTCAGGGCAGGCGGCTCGCCTTCGGTCGGCGCCGCCGCGTTCGCATCCACCGCCACCACCACCTCGACCCGCGTCTTGCGCAGCGCCAGGGCGGCGGTCTCTTCATCGAGCACGCGCAGTTCGATGAGCGGCGAGGCCCGCAGCTTCTGCTCCAGCTCGGCGCGCGCCGCGACCGGTCCCGAGTCCAGCAACGCCACCGACGTGCGCCCGCCGTTCTGGCTGCGGAACGCGATGCCCAGCGCCACGGCCATCAACACCGGGAACACGAAGACCCAGAACACGGCCTCGGGCTCGCGCACGAATTCCAGGATGCGCGCCCGCGTGAGTTCCATCAGCGCGCCGCCGCCTGCCTTCCTACTGGTCACGCAGGCCCCTTCCGGTCAGATGCACGAAGACATCCTCCAGGGTGGCCTGGTGCGTGGTCAAACTGTGCATCTGCAACCGTCGCGAAGTCAGTTCGGCCAGCACCGCCGGCAACGTCTCGCTGGCGCGGTCGACGCTCAGCACCCAGGACTCGTCCTGCCTCTGCACCCCGCGCACGCCGGTCAGAGCGGCCAGCGCCTCGGCCGGCAGCTCGCCGTCGGCGCTGAAGGCCACGATCTGCCGCGCCCCCAGCGAGGCGATCAGCGCCGCGGGACTCTCCTGCGCGATCACCTTGCCGTGGTCGATGATCGCCACCCGATCGCACAACCTGGTCGCCTCTTCCATGTAGTGCGTGGTCAGGATGACGGTGCCGCCCTGCTGCTTGAACTGCTCGACGATCTCCCACACGCGCAGCCGCGCCTGCGGATCCAGCCCCGTCGACGGCTCGTCCAGGAACAGCAGTTTCGGCGAACCCACCAGCGCGCAGGCCAGCGCCAGCCGCTGCTTCTGCCCGCCCGAGAGCTTGCCGACGCGCGCGGTGCGCTTCTCCTCCAGGCCCGCCAATTCCAGCACCTCGTCCACGTCGCGGCCCTGATCGTAGAAACTGCGGAACAGCCGCACGGTCTCGCGCACGGTCAGCTTCTCGGACAGCTTGGTCTCCTGCAGCGCGGCGCCGATCTGCTGGCGCAACTCGCGGTCGCGGCCCTTCCCCCACTGGGCGCCCAGCAGGGTGATCTCGCCGCCGTCGGGCGTGGTCAGCCCTTCGAGCATCTCGACCGTGGTGGTCTTGCCCGCCCCGTTGGGCCCGAGCAGCCCGAAGCACTCGCCCGGCCACACGTCCAGGTCGATGCCGGCAACCGCCAGCACGTCGGGGTAGCGTTTGACGAGTCCGCGGCAGGACACGGCAGCGGTCGCGGGATTCTCGGGGGTCGGCATCGTCACGGGGTGTTCCTGTCCTGGGGCGGGGTGGGCGCGTTCGGGTCATGGAAACGGAAAAGTTGCGCCGGCGCAAGTGGGGAGGTCGCCGTGCCTTGAATGCGCGACCACCTCAGCGCTCTCGACTTCCCTCTTCCAGGAACCGTCGGATTCGTTGCGCGATTGCCTCCACACGCGTGCGCTCGGCTGCCGTCTCGCCGGCGCCCGACGTCGTCATGGTGCGGTTTTCCAATTGATCAACCAGATCCTCTATCTCGACGCGCCTCGTCCACGATCTGTGGTCGCATGCACTGTGACGTCATCAGCACCTCTGCACCGCCAACAACGTCGTTGGTGACGACATGGGCATAGACGAGGTAGTGCTGGCCCGGTTCGAACGAGTATCCGCACCCACCGTCGGTAACGACCTTGAACGTCTTGAACAGCGGTCCCTTCCAGACCTGTACAGTATGGAAGCTGTATTCGGCTGCTCCTGAGAGGCTGCCCAGTACCCGCATGGACATCCCTTCACCTGTTCCGCAACCGCGCCGGCAGCTATGCCGGCCCGTCATCCACGAGGCCCAACGCGCCGAATCGCCAGGCCAGCACGCAACTGATCAGAATGCCGACGAAGAAGACGATGATGGCCGACGTATCCGACGCCATCGCCTTCTTCACCACGAAGGACACCACCACCGATGCCGCAACCGACGCGACGAGAATCGCGCGCGCCTCGCCGGTAAGCGCGAGTCTGGCATTGCAGTGCGCGCAGTTGAACGAGAACAGACGGATGAACCAGAAGACCTTGGCGGCCGGAACGGCCGCATCACATTGAGGGCAGCGCAGGCTCATGTGTTCTGCGGTCCTTTCTGGTAGCACTGGTTTCAGCGGCGGGCGCGGTCGGCGCGGTTCGTGCCCTTCACCCACTTGCGCCGGCGCAAGTGCAAGGCCGCGAACCGGCCCCTCAGAAAATCACATCCCCATCGCCGAATTCCAGTTCATGAAATGCGCTCGCGGTCATGGCCGCCGGCCAGTCCATCGCGTCCAGGGCTTCGATGATCCAGCTGCCGCGGCAGGGCGCGCCCCCGCTGCGATTCCGGCACAGCGCCATGCCGACTTTTACCAGCGTCCCGGATTCCGGTCGCGCCTTCGTCACATACGAGGCCACATCGGAATGCCACAGCTGGAAAGTCATGAACGCGTACAGCGACTCGTCATAGGCGCCGAAGCTCACGCCAGCCAGATCCTCGACACTGTAGTTGTGCAGACCATACCGGAAACAGCCGCAGATACCGGGCAGGTGCCGGAACGCCTCGACATAGGAGTCCGGTACGGGGCCGGCACCGGTGACGCTGATCGTCGCCGGACCCGAGTTGAAGTTCTCCGACGCGCCTCTGCTCAGGTCGAGAAGCGAGACCGTGGCAACCACACCGTAGTCCCCCGCGGTATCGAAGACGAAGCGCCCCTCCCACTTCGCCAGACAGACAGGTCGCAGAACCTCTTCACCGGGAAACAAGGCGATGGGGCGAGAGATGCGGTCGAATTTGCGCTCGCGCATCCTGGTCTGCGCACCGTCGGGGCCGCTGACGAGGAAGGAAACATCCTCGACGTGGCACCGCGCCGGCAGCGAGGCCGTGTCGGCCGGATCGGCGACGAAGCCGATACGCAACCGGCCGGTCACCACGTCCGAGACTTTGTATTCGATCAGGTCGGGCTCGAAGGCAACGGTCCACCCCGCCATTGCCCGGGGCGCCGAGGCCGCGGCAACCAGGAAGGCAAGCAGCGCCGCAACGGATGTTCGTGCGAAATTCAAGGTAGCGACCTCACATCATTCCATCGACTGGCTGCCATCGACTGAATTTCCGGACGGACTTGCGCCGGCGCAAGTCCCGCACCTGCCGCCCCTGTCGCCCCCTCACCCCGCCATGAACGGCACCGCCGCCGCCCACGCCCGCGCCAGCTCTTCTCTCAACTGCTTCCCCTGCGGCCCACTCAGCGCCGGGTCGCTCTTCAACAGCGCCTCCACATCATCGCGGCATTCCCGCGCCAGTTCGGCGTCGCGCACCGGATTGGCCAGCTTGAACCCCGGCGTGCCGTGCTGGCGCACGCCCCAGGCATCGCCCGGCCCCCGCAGCCTGAGATCCTCTTCCGCCAGGGCGAATCCGTCGGCATGCTCGCTGAAGAACTTCACGCGCTCCCAGGTCTCTTCCGACAGGAATCGGTCGCACAGCAGCCAGCACCGCGAGGCGTCCTTGCCGCGGCCGATGCGTCCGCGCAGCTGGTGCAGCTGCGCCAGCCCGAAGCGCTCGGGGTTGTGGATGACCATGGCCGTGGCGTTGGGCACATCGACGCCCACTTCGACGACGGTCGTCGCCACCAGCACCGGCGCCTCGCCCGACGTGAATGCGTCCATCACCGCCTGCTTCTCCTTCGACTTCATCCGACCGTGCAGCAGCTCCACGCGCGTGCCGGGGAACACTTCATGACGCATGCGCTCGCACTCGACCGTGGCCGCTTTCAGGTCCTGGCCTTCGGTCTCCTCGATCACCGGGTAGATGACGTAGACCTGGCGGCCGCGCGCCACCTCGCCGCGGCATTCCTCCCACATGGCCTCTTCGTCGCCGTCGCGCGCCAGAATCGTTTTGATGGGGATGCGGCCGACGGGCATCTCGTCGATCAGCGACAGGTCCAGGTCGCCGTACAGGGTCAGCGCCAGCGAACGCGGGATGGGCGTGGCGCTCATCACCAGCACGTGGGCGGCGCCCTGCTCGGTGGCCGCCGTCTTGCCGCGCTGCTTCACTCCGAAACGATGTTGTTCATCGACCACGGCCAGGGCCAGCTTCGGCAGCCGCACATCGCTCTCCAGCACCGCGTGGGTGCCGACCAGCAGGTCGCATTCGCCGGCGGCGGCCGCGTTCAGCACCGCGCGGCGCCTGGCGGCGGGCGTCGAGCCGGTCAGCGTCTCCACCGTGATGCCCAGCGGAGCGCAAAGGCGGGTCATCACCACGCCGTGCTGCAGGGCCAGCACCTCGGTGGGCGCCATGACCACGGCCTGGTAGCCCTGCTCGACCACGAACAGCGCCGCGATCAGCGCCACCAGGGTCTTGCCCGAGCCGACATCGCCCTGCAGCAGGCGGTGCATGGCGCGGCCGCTGCGCAGGTCGGTCAGGATATCGGCCGACACGCGCCGCTGGGCGCGGGTCAGCGGGAAGGGCAGGCTCTCGACCAGGCGGCGGGTCAGGTCGCCGGGCTTCTCCAGCTTCAGGCCGGCCTGGCGGTGGTCGTGCTCGCGGCGCAGGGCCATCAGCAGCTGGACCGTGAACAGCTCTTCGTAGACCAGGCGGCGGCGCGCTTCGTGAAGGGCGCGCTGGTCGGCCGGGAAGTGGATGTCGCGCAGGGCCTGGGCGCGCGAGGGCAGGGCGCGACGGCGGGCGATTTCCGGCGGCAATATTTCCGGGGTCTGGTCGGCCAGCTTTTCCAGCGACTGGTGCACCAGGGCGCGCAGCCAGTGCTGGCCGACGCCGGCGGTCAGGCCGTAGACCGGCACCAGCCGGCCGGTGTGCAGGCCGGCCGGGGCGCCCTCGGCGCCGGCCATGTCGGACGGGTCGTCCAGGATCTCGAAGTCCGGGTGCGCCAGTTGCAGGCGTCCCTGGTGGCGCTGGACCAGGCCGCTGGCCATCACCTTGCGGCCCGGCCGGAACTGGTTCTTCAGGTACTTCTGGTTGAACCAGATGCAGAACAGCACGCCCGAGTCGTCGCCCAGCGACACGGTCAGCAGGCTGCCGCCGGTTCGGGTGCGGCGGTCGCCCGAGGTCAGCACCTCGCCCAGGACGGTCACCTCGGTCCCGGGCCGGGCCCGGCCGATGGGGACGGTCGCGCTGCGGTCGAAATAGCGCCGGGGATAATGGGTCAGCAGGTCGCCCACGGTGGTGATGCCCAGACGGTCCAGCGACCGCGCCCGGGCCGGTCCAACCGACTTCAGGAACTGGACATGCGTTTCCAGATTGAACGGCGTTGTCATGGTTGCCTGGGCCCCCCGGGGCGCCGGTCCCGAGGGGGAGCCGGGACAGGAATTCCTTGCAGCATATCTTCCCACATGTTAGATTGCGCGACTTGTGATTTCAATCGCTCGACTTCAAGGCTACGGAACGCACAGGTGTGTTTTCACGCCGCGCGGGAGGATCGACATGAGCAGGGTTTGCTCCGTCTGCGGCAAGGGCCCCCAGTATGGCAATCGCGTCAGCCACGCGCATAACCTGACGCGCCATCGGTGGTTGCCGAATCTGCAGAAGATCAGGTACGAACTCGAGGGCAAGGTCCGGCGGGCGTATGTTTGCACGCGCTGCATCCGCACCGGCACCATCAAGAAGGTCGTCTAGAGGGTCGTGGCGCGGGTCGCCGAGCTTTTCCGGCCGACCGCCTGACCGCCCTTCCGCGACCGCTCCTCAAGGAATTCGCTTGAACAGGTGAATCAAGCCCTTCGACTCGATCGGAGGGCTTATTTCACCTTCCTGAAGCCGGATGATCGCCCCGCGCAGCGGCTCCACCATCTCGTCCGCCTTGATCCAGCCGATATCCCCACCCTTGGCCGAAGCCGCTCCGCGCGAATACTGGACGACCAGCGAGGCGAAATCGGCCCCTTTGGCCAGTTCGGCGGTGACCTGGGCCAGCTGCTGGCGGTCGTCCAGCACCATGTGCAGCAGGTGCACCTTGCCCGAGGCCCGGGCGCCGCGGGTTTCGTCGCGCCGGCCGCTGAGCCGCTGTTCCCAGGCGGTCAGCTCGGCCTGGTTCTGCTTGTCGCGGGATTTGAGCACCGCAACGGTCGCCAGCGCGTCATCCCAGCGGCCCAGATCCTCCAGGATCTGCACCTTGACCACGTTGGCCGTCAGCATGCCCGGGTCCAGGCGAAGGGCTTCATCCACTTCGCTCAGAGCCAGTTCGAGCTGCCCCTGCTTCTGCAGATGAATCGCGTAATTGAAATGGCCAACAGGGTCTTTCGGCTCTGCCTTGAGAAAAAGCCTGAAGTGCTGCCCGGCCTCTTCGGTCAGCCCAGCCACCTCCATGGCGTTGGCCAGATTGAAGCGAACCCGCGGCTTGGACCCGCCGACGGCCACCGCGCGGCGCAGATAGACCAGCGCCGAATCGACCTCTTCGGCGGCGAAGAACGCCTCGCCCAGCCCGCCCAGGCTGGCCGCGTCCGGCGCCAGGCTGACGGCGTGACGGCCGAACTCGATCGACTTCCGGTGGTCGCCGCCCAGGATGGCCAGTTCGGCGGCGCTCAGCCAGTCGGCGGGCTCGTCCGGTTCCAGGGTCAGCGCGTCCTGCAGGTGCACCAGGGACTGCGCCCAGAGCCCGCGGCCGGCGGCGATGTCGGCCAGGAGCCGGTGCAGCCAGGCCTGGTCCATACCCTGCTGCCTCATCTGCATCAGGAACTGGTAGGCGCGGATGGGCTGCCCTTCGGCCACAGCGAGCCGGGCCAGCCCCTCCAGGGTGCCCAGATGGCCGGTGTCCAGCTGCAGAGCCGCCTCCCAGCGCGCGCGCGCTTCCGGGGCCTTGCCGTTGGCCAGCAGGGCGCGTCCGTTCCAGTACATGACCTCGGGCGTTTCCGGGGCCACGGCCAGGGCGCGGTCGGCGAACCGCAGGGCCTGCGGCGCGTCGCCGGCCTGCAGGGCGATCACCGTCAGCGGCACCAGGATGTCGACCCGGTCGCCTTCCACTCCCAGGCACTCCAGGAGCGCCGTGCGGGCGGCCTCGTGGTCGCCCCGTCGGTACAGATCCCGCCCGCGAACACAGGATTCGGACGCCGCCGGCGCGGTCCCGGACATGCCCGGGATCGTCGGCTGGGCCACTCCCTGAGCCGCCACCGGCCCGGCGGAGGCCGCGAGCCAGACCAGCGCGGCCAGCGCCACCATTCTGGCGGCAGGGCGGTGGAGCGGAATTCGGTGAAAAATGGATCGAAAAGACCCCGGAACGGCCACGGCGGCACTGAAAATGCATTCCATCGACAAACGGATTCCCCTGGCGTCGGATTGTTCGATCAAGGCATTGTTCGGTCAAGTCACCGGCGGCAGGGCCGATAACCGTCGGCAGAACCGCCCCATCCCATCGCGGGTTCCCGAATACGACTTCGGGTTTCCGGTTCGCAGCGGGGGCAGGTCAGCGCAGGGGGGAAGATATCGCCATGAGCGAAGGCGCGAAACCGGTAATCCTGGTGGTCGAGGACGACCCGGATCTGCGCACCATTTTGCGCATGCAGCTGACCAGCCACGACTTCATCGTGCGCGAAGCGGTCAACGGCCTCGAAGGCTTCCACGCGATGCAGGCCATGGCGCCCGACTGCGTGATCCTGGACCTGATGATGCCCGTGCTCGACGGGTTCGGATTCCTGAAACGCGTGCGCAGCCTGATGATGATGGTCGACGTGCCGATCCTGATCCTGACCGCGAGCGAGGACGAGCGCAACAAGGTCCGCGGCTACCAGTACCAGGCGGATGCGTACATGAGCAAGCCGTACGATCTGGAAGCGCTGACCGACGAGGTGCGCCGCCTGCTGGCGACCCGCACGCAGGGCCAGGCCTGACGCCGTTGTTCAGGACACCCAGGCGCGGATAGGCGCCAGCCAGAACTTCACCGACAACCACCATCCCGCCGCCGATTCCGGATGCAGCCGCCCGATGCCGGCGACCACCTGCTCCGCATCCTGCCCCCGACCTCTGATGTGCAGCCACGCGACGCGTGCCGCCAGGCCGTTCAGCGGGGCCACGGTGGGCGGCTCCCAGTCCGCGGCCACGCCGCCGCCCAGCTTGAGGGCCGCCGCCGTCTGGAGTTCCACGAGCGGTTCGGTCAGCCAGCCTTCGGAACGCAACGATTCGCAGACGGCCCAGACCGAGGCCGCGTCGCCGCGACGCAGTGCCACCCGCGCCTCCAGCAGCCGCCACGCCTCGGGACCGACGCACGGTTCGCCCGCCGCTGCGGCCGCGCCCGCTGCGGCGACTGTCGTGGGGGACACCGGTTCGCGCCCCTGGTCCAGGCGCAGCAGGTTCTCCAGGTACAGGGGGCGAGCGTCAGCGACGGCGCCTGAAGGCCAGCGGCCCAGCTGCTGCGCCGCCTCCTTCGACTGGCCGGCGCTGAGCAGGCGGCTGACCAGCAGATGGTGGTACATGGGTTCTGCCGGCCAGGCTTCGACCAGCCGGGCCAGACGCCGCAGGCAGGCCGCCGGCTGTCCGGACAGATCCTCGGCCGCGGCCCGCAGCAGTTCGGCCCGGGCGAACTCGCGGCCCAGTTCCGGCCCCGCGGGCAGCAGCGCCAGAGCGCCGGCGGCGTCGCCGGTCAGCATCGTCACCATCGCCCGCACATAGGAGCCGAACAGCTGCTCATTCGCCGGCACCGCCGCCGCTTCACCGGGAGGCGCCGCGGCCGCACGCACGTTGTCGACGCCGCGGAAGTGGTCGCGCGCCTCGCGCAGGCGCAGCAGATCGACCAGCACCAGACCGCGAAGGTCCTGCGCCAGCCGGTAGTTCTCGTTCAGCGCCAGCGCGGCGTCGACGGCGTCCAGCGCCTCCGCGCTGCGCCCCAGCTGGAACAGCGCGGCCGCCTGGCGCGTGCGGTAATCGGGATACCGCGGGTGGCGTTGCACCAGATCCTCGAAGCGGGTCAGTCCGTCTTCCCAGTGTCCGGCGCGGCACAGCGCGACGGCCGCGGCCACTTCCTCTTTCGGCGAACTGCCGCCGACCACGCGCTGCAGGCGCGCCGCCAGATCCGCGGGCACCTTTTCCGGCGCGTACGGCGCGCCGGGCGCCAGTTCGGCCAGCAGCCAGTGCTCGACGCGGCGGCCGGATTCGACCAGGGCGTTGAGCGCCGCGGCCGCGTCGCGCGGACGATCCCGCCGACGCAGCGCCTCGGCCTCGAGCAGGCGGGCTTCGATGTAGTCGGGATTCAGGCGCAGCGAACGGCGAGCCGCATTCAGGGCTTCGTCGCCGGCGCCACCGCCGGCCAGAAGCATCGCGGCGCCGTGCAGGAACTGGAGATCGGCGTACCGCGGCCAGAGGGCGGCCGCTTCGGCCAGCCAGGGCACGGCGCGCGCGGGGTCGCCGTTGCGCAGCAGCCGGCGGCCCTCGCCGACGAGGGCCTGCCGGAAATGGTAACTGGCGAGGGAATCGTCGGGCGCTCCGCCTGATCCGAGCGCGATCAGGCGGAGCTGCTCGGCCGCTTCGCTGAAGCGACCTTCCTCAATCAGAGCCAGGCCACGAACAGTGGCCTTGCTGTCACCGCCCAGGAGTCGGCCCAGCAGGGACATCTCAGTCCATGTACTTGCGCGTGTAGGCCGGCGCGCTCAGGTCAGCGTTCGGATTGTCGGGGCCCAGTCCGGCCGCGGCCGAACGGGTCACCGGCGGCGGCAGGGCCGCACCGTCGGGAACCTCGACTTCACCGATGCTGCGGGTGCCCACCGGCGTCAGGAACCGGCTGGCGCCGGGCACGGTCGTCGCCGCCGGGCGTTCCGGATGCGGACGCGCGTCCACATGCGCCGGCGTGCGCGGCTCGCCGCCGGCCACCGCGTCGCGCGACAGGAAGCCCGTGACCATCTGGCTGGCCATCGGCTGCACCAGCCGCACCGCCTGCTTCAAGGACCAGGTTTCGACGGTCGCCGCGGCGGCGGCGGCCGCTTCCCGCACCGGTGCGACCGTCGCCGCCGCCTG
>JFJP01010953.1_pt1 | contig 12488 bp, 20 predicted proteins | sample 431651 | NCBI WGS metagenome assembly JFJP01 (sample SAMN02602958, study PRJNA72255) | Microbial mat metagenome, whole genome shotgun sequencing project. | biome: fresh water; feature: sink hole; material: water; isolation source: purple microbial (photo- and chemosynthetic) mats found in... | reverse complement strand
AAAATAAATTATTTTGAGTTCAATTCTCAATCTTTGGAAAAGAAATCGCCCTTTAGTTTAAGTTGACAAAATACTGGGCTAATAACCTAGAGTTCCGAGTTTGAATCTCGGTCGGGCAACCAAAATCGCCTAATAGTATAAGTAGTAGCAGACCGATATGACTGGTCAAGTCTGGGTGCAAATCCTAGTGGGCGACCAAAATGGACGAGTAGCTCATCGGTAGAGCGGGTTTGCAAATAATCTTTTTTGTCGTCCCAAAATAAATTATTTTGAGTTCAAGTCTCAATCTTTGGAAAAATTATTGTCCAGTAGAACTGTATAAATAAGTTAATAGTTTAAGCCCGAACGGGTCTCTGAAAAAACAACCAGACTGTAGCTTGGGAAATGTGGGTTCAAATACCACTAGCTTGTCAATTAGAAATCTAAATTATAAAGGTGGTTTTTAGTCTTTTTTCCGCCTTTATAGCTTAGCTTTTTAAAAAGTATAGTTTAGAATTTTAAATTGAAAATAGACAGGTTTTAAAAGTCCCTGAGCGGTAATCTCTCTCAAAGATTATTTCTATTTTCAGTTTAGCATTTTACGCTAAATACTTTTTATGGAATTTTACAACAAAAAAACCAGCTCTGAGAAAGCTGGAGATGATGTGCAATCTTCACAAAGCACAAATAAACTAATTAACAAGCAAGAAAGTTTTAGTCAAGTTTTTGATTTATCTGTTTTTGAAGTCAAGGATGGAATGGTTAATTTAACTAAGATGTCCAACCATTTTGGCAAAGAAATAAGGCGTTGGTTACAAAACCCAAACACAAAAAAGTTTATTTCCAGTCTGGAAGCCGTTGACGGAAAATCTGTCATCGCTATTTTACAAGGTGGAAATGGAGAACAAGGCACTTTTGGAACAAGGGATGTAGCTATTAAGGTTGCCCAGTGGATCAGCCCAGATTTTGAAGTATTTTGTATCAAAAAATTAGATACACTTTTTCAAACTGGCAAAGTGGAATTAGCACCAGCACCAAAAACCAGTTTAAAAATTAACGCAGATTTTCTTGAGCAAGTAGCCAAAAAAATGAGACAACTTGAGGAAGAAAAAGAAAAATTAGCACTACAAAACAAGCGACTGATCCATAGTGATAAAACCTACACCGCAACGGAAATTGCCAAAGAATTAAATTTAAAATCAGCAATCCAATTAAATAAAATCTTAGAAGATAATAAAATTCAGTATAAAGTCAACAATACTTGGGTTTTAGTTTCAAAACTAGCAGATAAGAATTTTACAGAAATTAAGCAGATTGAGCTTGAAAATGGCAAAATAGTCTACGATAGAGTTTTTACTGGTCTTGGTAGAGATTGGCTTTTAGAAAATCAAACTAAAATTTTAAGCAGAGAGTTAGTCAAAGTTTAGAAATCTAACTAAACTCCCTCTTTGGGGTTTTGGATTAGCTTTTTAGAAAGTTAAACTGTGGAGTTGTGGACAGTGAGCCGCTACATCCAAGCTGAGTGGACAGTGGACGAGTTGAGCGTTAAAATCTTCCACCGCAAGTTTTCAACTGCAAGTCAAACCTTGCCTCCACAATTTAACTTTCTAGGAACTAAACGGCTTTTTTTTATTACCAATTTGCCAATGGTTTTTTTATGAAAAATTTTAAATGTTTGTGGAAATTTCTATTTGTCTACTTGCTGCTCTGTTTCTCACAAAACTTTTTAACACTAAAATCTAATGCCCAAACTCAGACAATAAATTACCAATTTAATTTTGGTGAAAATGTCCAAACTTTGGAGCAAAAGATTGAAGTAGCTTGTCAGCATTTTGGTTGCAATTCCGATCAATTAATCAGAGTAATGAACTGTGAAAGTGGTCAAAACCCAAACGCAATCAATCGCCAAGAGCCAGATCAACCAAGCGGACTTTTTCAGTATAAATTCCAAACTTGGGCAAATTTTAGTCAAAAAGCTGGAATTCCAAACGCCAACATTTGGGACGCAAACGCTCAAATCTACACTACTTCTTGGGCTTTTTCAAAAAATTTAAGTTCACACTGGGCTTGTAAATAAAATCTTTTAACCAAAATTTATGGAAACTACTCACATTTTTCTAACAACCCCAGAATCAATCTTAACAGTTGAAAAAACTGATTTGTTTTATTCGCTTTCAGACTTTACTCATTATGCAAAAGTAATTGTAGAAGGTAAAAAAATCTACAAAGTCGCAATTTTTGCACAAAACTTGCAAAAAGCAACATACCTTTTGCAAAAATGTTTTGAAACCTATAAATTTGAAATCAAATTTATAAAACCAGTTAAACCTGAAGAAAATAAAAATGAAATGAATTAAAACTAAAAAGTGATAAATTCCCATTTTACTGAAGACAGTAAAGTGGGCAAATTCCACAAAAAATTCATTTTTCGTAGCTTCACGAAAATTGGAAAATATCAACTAAAAAACAAACTTCAAAAAATATATGGAAAATTCCATTCTAATCCAACAAAAACCAAATCTTGAAAATCTTTTTAAAATTCAATCAGTCTCCAAAACTGAAAAGGCTTTTTTAGACGGGTTAGAGCAGGAATTAGGTCAACAAATAATCAGACAAGTAGTATTTGGCAAATGGCTAGTGGATGGGCTTTTGACTAATTCAAATGTAATTATTGAGTATGATGGCCCTGAAAATCACCAAAGCCAAAAAAATCAAAAAAAAGATTTGGCAAGAGATTGTGAATTTCTAAAAATGGGTTTTCAAATCTATCGTCTTCAATGGTTTGAATTTGAGAAAAATTACCAACTTTACCAAAAACAACTCCAAAAAGCAATTGAATTTTCCGCCAAAGACATTTCAATTTTAATTCAATTTTCAAAACTTAAAAAATAATATGGCAACCAAAAACCAAATAAATTTTACCAATCTAATGAAAGAGATTAACGCTTTTTTAACTCGAACTTCCAAAATTCAACGACCACCTAAAACTTCAAAAGGTTTGGCAAGTAAATTCCTCAGAGAATTACCCGAATACAAGGAAAATTACAGTCTTGAGACTATCGCAGGTCAGATTGACTGCATTTTAGCAATTCAAATTATTTAAAAAATTATGCAAAAAATTCCATTTGAAATAATCCAAAAATGTATAAATAAAGATGACTTTGACTTTCCAACTTTGATTTGGGATGGAGACTTGAGAAGTCCAGAGATAAAGACTAAATACCAAAAAGATTTGAAAAAAATTAAGCGAAAATGGCTTGATGTTGAAAATTTTTTAATTTGTAAAATCTGGAATCTCGAACCCACAAATTATCCTGTTTTGAAATTTAAAAAGAGCGCAAAAATAGGGGATATTTTTGACATAGTAAATGAGAGAAAACCACCTGTTTTACTTAATTCGGATTACAAATACGATTTAATTGAAATTAGGTTTCACTATATTCTTTGGGTCAACTCAAAAGACACTGAGGTTATCAAAAAAGCCATAGAATTTGAAAAAGTAAAGTTTGCTGGGGAAACTTACGAATATTTCCAAAACGAGCCTAAAAACAAATCTGTGCCAGAATTAACTCATTTTCACTTTTTAATAAAATAAATATGTTCTATCTAATTTTTTTATCAACATTTGCAATTTTAGTTGGAGAATACTTTTACATAAATCATTTTAGTCAAAAAGCCAAAGATTTTAAAAGAAAAGAAAAAGAGCTTAAAAACTCCCTTAAAAAAAATAGAGAGAGTATTTTAGAAGCAATTGAAAATTATAAAAATAAAATTGAAAGATAATCTTATGCCAAAATTAACTGAAGACCAAAAAACCGAAAACAATCTGAAAAGATTGATAAAAAACCGAATTAAGAAAAATAAAACTGAAAAATATCCAAGACCTTTTGATGTTTTAGCTCACAACTTTTGGGAAGATTTTCCGAAATTTAGAGATTTTTTTAGGGAAAAAAAGATGACAAAATCAGACTAACTAACCTTTTTAAAAATTTAGCTGAACAACTATGAAACCAACAATCGCCGACATTTTAATCCAAAACTTTGACCAAAGAAATTACGCTACAAAATCAATTTTAAGCGAAAAAATGAAATCAATGAAATATAAATTTAGAAACCTAAATAATGTTGAATTAGAGAAATTGGCAATTGAAAAGCTTAAAAAAGGGGAAACAACCAAAAATAAAGAAACTTACTCGGATTTTTTAAATGCTGAAGAAAAATTGAAAAAAGAAAGAAGTGCTGACCTTTTTAAAAAAAGAAGAAGAAAATACTGGGATTCTTTGAGTCAAGAAGAAAAAAGAGCAGCTTGGACAAAGTGGAACAAAAAGCAAAGAGAAAATCCCGAATACTTAAAAAAAGAGAGTCAAAGAAAAAAACTTTTTTACCAAAAAAATCGTGAAAAATTAATCAAAAAAAACAAAGATAATTATTATAAAAATCGTAAAAAAATCAACTAAAATCCTATGTTTCTAAAAAATTACTTGACTAAAATTCAAAATAAATATATTCTAAAGGAAGTTGATGTTAATTCTAATCGCAAGAGCAACGCGGATAGAGTTAATAACTCCAATGCTTCGGCGTTGCGGAATTCCCTTTGTAGTTGCTCACAAGGGGAATTTTCTATTTCCCAAAATAATCAATTAAAATATGTCCAACTCTCCACCAAACGCAAAAAAACCAGCTCGGAAAAGCTGGCAAATAAACAATTTAAATCAACGCAAAAGAAAAATACTAAGCAAATTATATCAGAAATCCTTAATCTTGTCAAGGAAAAATTTGTTATACTCAAATTTGCTGAAAATAAAGCAAAAAAGTCCTGTTTTTTCTAAATAGGCAAACTCTTTTTATTCAAAATTTATTCAAAAATAATATGCCTAAAACTTCCTGTATCGCAGAACCAACCAACCAACCACTAATAGTCTTAAAACAGTGGCAATTAGACATCACAGGGCAAGATCACTGTGCTGCTGGACTAATTAGCTTTTACCAATATTGGCACGAAATTAAAATGGATAATTTGGAACAAAACAAAAAATATAACCAAGTCAAAGAAAGACACGGTGAGACTCCAGATATTGAATTAGGGCTTTTACAGTTTCACACACAAGAAGATTTAGAAAAAGGATTGCTCGGACTTTTTGGAATTACCAAAATCAAAGAATCTAATAAAAAATTGGAAAAATTAGGTTTTATTTCAATTCACAAAAACCCTTCTGATAGGTATAAATTTGATAATACAAATTACTTTCTTTTCCACCCAAAAATTGTCCAAAACGCTATTTCTTCGCTAAATTTCCCATTGGTCAAAAACGACCAGTCGTTAGCCGAAAACGACCAACCGTCGGTCAAATCCGACCAACCAGTGGTCAAAAACGACCAGACTAGAACAGAGACTACTACAGAGACTACTACAGAGACTACAAATATAAAAAAAGAAAATCCAAAACCAGCTAAATTTGATGCTGAAAAATATTTGGAAAAATTAGAATTAGATTCTGAAATTAAACAAAACTTAAAATCTTGGCTTGAAGTTAGAAAAACCAAACGAGCTGCAACAACTCAAACTGCGATTGATTTACAAATCAAAGATTTAAATAAATTTTCAAAAGAAATTCAAATTAAAATGATTCAAAACTCAATTAAAAACAGCTGGACTGGAATATTTGAAATAAAACCAATTTATCAAAGAAACCAAACCTACAACCAAAATCAACCACAATTTAGACCAAAAGCAGGAAATCTGTCAGACGAACAATTACACACAAAATGGGCAGGTTTTTACACAGAAGCTTCTGAATCTGTAATGTTAGCACCTGATCCAATTCCAGCAGGTCTTAAAATCTAATTTTTTCTTATTTTTCACTTTTATTTTTTACCTAAAATATGGCTTTTATCCACACTTTATCAAAAAGAAATCAAAAAGAATATCTAAAAAATTTTGCTTTTGATTTAAAGTTAGATCATTCTTATTTTTTTCACGGAATTGCTGGATCTGGCAAAACTTCCAAAGCTTTGTTTTTTACCAAAAAATGGTTTGAATTTTTCAAAATTACTCCAGATGAGGAATGCTCTCAAGTAAAATTTATTAGATTTAATGAACTAATAGAACTCTCAAGAAAAGTTTTTTTAGATGGACAAGAAGGGGCAAATGCAAGGGAGGAAATGCAGGAAATCAGAAATTACCGATTTTTAATTTTGGACGACATCGGCACAGAAAAAAACACTGAATTTGTAGACAAAACAGTTTATGAATTGATAAACTACCGCTTTGAGGAAGAATTACAAACTATTTTTACTTCAAACTATTCTCTGGAAATAATTGGTAAAAATTACCATGACAGAATCTCTAGTAGAATTGGAGAAATTTGTGGCAAAAATGGAATTATCAAAATGATGGATGTTGATTATCGCCAATTTTCAGATGGATTTGAACATAGTGAAAAGAAATTATCACCAAGTGAAACTGAAGAACCAGCACCAAAATTCAGTTTGGAAGGTAAAACTCAAGCGGAAATTGACAATTATAACAAAGGAAAAATGTATTTTTCTCAGTCAAAAAGTTTCTTAAAAAACTTCAAAAAATCTTATGCTCACTCAAAACATTCTCACCAAACCAACTTTTGACCTTACCGATTGGAAAATTACCAATTACATTTCAGAAGACAAAATTATTTTTTGCCAAAGCAACCAAGTTTTTCAATTTGACAAATGCAAAGGTCTTTTAATGCCGAGAAGTCGGATTTTAAGATTTGATAAAAATGAAAGCGAATTTGTCAAAAATGTAATTTCCGCCACGATTGACGCTGGATTTTGTGGCAAATTAGTTTGGAAAATTGAATTGACTAATATTGGCAATCAAACACTAAACGAAAAAGAGGAAAATATAGACTGGAGAAAAGAAACGAGAGAATTGGTTTTTGCACGTTTCCAAAAACAAATCCAAAACTCTGTCCAAATTGACCTCAACCCTTTCCCAAATAATTACTACGAGGGAACAAATCAAACAGGGTTAGAGCCTGATGTAATTTTTAACCAAATTTAAATAAATTTTACCAATTTAAAAATATGCTAAACTCAAACCAACTTGTCACGATTTGTGAAAAATTACCCCAAACTTACCAAAAAGCACTTTTGAGACTTGCCAAAACTATGCTAAAACAAAGCGAGAAAGGCAAAGCCAAATATGGAATTGACATTGACCAAAACCAAAATCAAAGCCTTGGATACTGGCAAGAACACGCCGACGAAGAACTAGCCGATTTCCTAGTTTATCAAGAAAAAATTAGAGAGATAAAAATACCAAAAATGGAATGTGAGAATGAAGATTTTATAAAAGGTTTTTATCGCGGACTGGAAGAAAAAGCCATCGCCGAGGCTGATTGTAAAATATAAACATAAATCTTAAAATTATAAAAAAAAGACCACTTTTATAATTCTTAATTTTTTGCCCAATGAAAAATAAAATTAGTATCGCTGCACTTCAAAGCAGATATCAAATAACTGAAGAATACAACAAAAACTACAAAAAAGAAATCAAACAAACCAACAAAGTATGGAAATATTCTATTGGTCGTGGTAAAATACAACAAGTTTTAATTCCAAAGCCTTTTAGTGAGTTAGAAAAAGCCGTAATTGAAAAAATGTTAAAAGACAGGGAAGAATATTTAGTTGAAAAGTTAGTTAGAAAAATATCTTTGAAATTAGCTGAAGAAAAAATTGAAAAAGAAGAATTGGGTGAAATTGAGGAAATTATTGAATTATTAGATGACAAAAAAATTGAATATGAGGACAAAAAAAAAGAAAAAAGAAGAATTTCTTGGTTAGAAAAAGAATCAGAAAAGCTAAAAGAAATTATTTTTAAAACCCAAAGAAAACTTGCAAAAATAGAATCTAAAATGTCTAAAAAAAATCAAACTTTTTGACGGGCAAGGTTTTTAAAAATATAAGATTATTATGATACTAAGACCAATTCAAATTGATAACCTAATATTACCTGGAAACTCCAAACTTACAATTAGTCAAGATGAGGGTGAGGGTTTTGTTCAGTATGCAGTCAAGGACGGTGCTTTTGTCTACACTAAAAAACCAAGATTAGAAGCAAAAATACTTACAATTACAGGATTTTTCACTGAAGAAAAGCTCTGTAAAACAGATTGTATAATTTACAATCTTACTAACTTTTTCCAAAAATTGGAAGAATTAACCCAAAAAACAACCTATTTATACGCAATAAGGCAAGACAATAAAATTTTTAGAATTTTGGTGAGAGTATCAATTCCAAATTTTGATGAAAATAATTATTCTTATTTTGGTTGTAGTTTTTCAATCCAAATGATTGGTGTCAATCCCTACTGGGAAGACAAAACAAATTACCTGTATTTTGATAAAACCTGCGGACTTTGTATTTTTGACGAACCTATTAAATTTCTAGGACAAAATTTTTATAATTACAATGAACTTTGCTATCCTTTACAAGTTTTAGACTATCCACTTATTTTAAAACAAACTAATTTTGAAATAACAAAGTCTATATTTGTACCGCCAATTGATCAAATAAACCCACCAATAAATTACATTTTATCAAATAACTTTTATTTAAAATCAGATTATATTTTAAATTCTGTATATCAATCCATAGTTGGTAACTTCACTTTTTCAACAGAATCTTTTGTAAATCCAGTTAGCCTTCAATTAGACGGAAATAATACATTACAAGAACTAATTATACTTCTAAATACTCAGAATATAGGTCAACATTCAGATAATTCTTTTGTTAATAAGTTAGACGAGATAGAAATTTACCTAAAAATTACAAATCCACAAAATCTTACTCAACTAAGTTTTTCTCTTTTCAATGAAGAAAATATAGAAATAATTGCTGATGATTTACAAAAAGTTTTGATAATTGCAAACAATATCCCACAAAAACATCAAATCAGATTAGATCAGTTCTCTAATTTAGAAAATTTTGATTTTAGTACTTTTTCCAAAATAAAAATATCCTATGAAGGAAATTCAACTATTTTTTTTAATGGAGCAAGTCTAAATAAATCTTTTGGTTATGATTTGACTCCAGTGAGTTCAGAAAACATTATCAAATCAAATTATACATTAGCAGATACCGAAATAATTGCTTTTTTCAATAAAACCGCTACTCAAAAAATCATATCGTTTGAAAATGCAACGATTTCTATTCCAAACGATTATTCTATGGTTGTAATCGCAAACAACAAATACTATTTAGGAAATTCTCTTTATTCACTTTTTGAAGCTGGTAAGTGTCAAAATCGCTTCAACCGCTCGGTAGTCCATTGCTCTTTCCAGAGTGATAAACCTGCCAGTGTCTTTTTTCGTCAAATTGAATTATTTTTGTAATATGAAAATCACCACCAACAAACCCAAATCAGAATCCACCTCAAGAATAACATGTCCTATTCTTACACCAGAGATGATACAAGAAATGAAAATAAATAATGATACATTGGATTTTTTCCTTAAATCTACGTATACAAAATATGATGAATATGGTTATCAATCTTTAATTGATTCATACGACTCTTTTAGAGAAAAATTAAATGAGACTCAAAAACAAGAATTTTATTCATTTATAAAAATATTTTCAGATCACAGAAAAAACAATCAAGTTAAAAAGCTCGAAAAATTAGAAAACAAATTATTGGAAACTAATATTTATGATACTACCTCTAAATTAGAAAAAGTTTTTATAAAACTATTAAAAAAAATAAAACTATGAAAATCCAAAAACCAACTGAAAAACTGAAAAAAGTATCAGTTTCATCAACTAAACTGGCAGAGCCTAAAAAAAATGGCGGTGCTAGACCAGGTGCTGGAATGCCCAAAGGTAAAATGACTGCGAAAGTTTTAGAAAAAATGAAAATCAAAGCGGTCTACGATCAAAGAGTTTTGAAACATGTTGACGAGCTTTTTACTGCCCAACTCGCAAATGCCAAAGGTAATACCTACATTTACGAAGTTGTGGAAATAGAAATCGGCGGCGGCAAAACTAGAAAAAAACACGAATTAGTTGCAGACCCGCAAAAAATACTTCAAGTTTTAGACCAAAATCAAGGAAATTCTGGAGAAGTTGAGGGTGGCTACTTTATCGTTACCACTGAAAAACCTGACAATATAGCAATTAAGGATATGTTTGACAGGGCTTTTGGCACGGCTACTCAGTCTGTGGAGCTTTCAGGAAAGGATGGCAAACCAATAGAAACCAAAACCGAATTAACCCAAATTATTATTCAGTCAAAATAATATGCTAGAGACTAAAACCCTAAAAATTTCACAACTCAAATTCAACACTGGACAAATTCAAGGTGTACCAAAAAACCCACGCTTTATCAAAGATGAGCGGTATGTTGCCTTGATTAAATCAATCCGTGATGAGCCTGAGATGTTGAAAATTAGAGAATTAGTAGTTTATCCAGTTGACGACCACTTTGTTGTAATCTGTGGAAATATGAGGCTAAGAGCCTTGAAAGAATTAAAATTTGAAGAAACATTTTGTAAAATTCTTGATCAAGAAACATCACCCGAAAAACTACGAGCTTATACAATCAAAGATAATATCAGTTTTGGCACAGATGATTGGGAAACTTTAGAAAAGGAATGGAATAGAGAAGAATTGGAAAACTGGGGTGTAGAAACTCCCGAGCAGTGGAAAGAAACCGAATTGAAAGAGCTGGAGGGGCAAGAAGATATTCCAGAGCTAAAAGCTAACCCTTTTGTAGTTTATGGAGATATTTTTGAGATTAAATTTGAAAATTGTAAATACAGAATTGGTTGCCTAAATTCTACCAGCACGACAGATCTTGAAAAACTTTTTGACGGAAATAAAATTGACTTAGTTTTTACAGACCCGCCCTACGGTGTAAATATAACAAAAACTCAAAAAAATTCAAAATCTGCACTTGGAAAATTACCAGAAATTGCGGGAGACAAAGACACTTCAATCGCCAAAGAATTTTGGCAAACTTGCCAATCGCTCGGAATTCAAAATTACATAATTTGGGGTGGAAATTATTTTACAGATTTTCTTCCGCCAAGTCGTTGCTGGATAATTTGGGATAAAAAAGTCGGCAAAGGAATGACTTTTGCTCGTGGCGAAATGGCTTGGACAACTGGCAGAAAAAAGAAATCAAAAAAAGACGGCGAACTAGCTTGGACAAATTTTGACCGTAATTTAGATATTTATGAGTTTCTTTGGTCAGGAAGTTTAGCTGGAAAAGTTGACACAAGAATCGAAGGAATTTTAGAAACAGTAAAACCGCAATCCAGAAAAACCGAAAGAGTTCATCCAACCCAAAAACCAGTTCAACTCCAAATAGACATTTTGAAAGATTATGATCAAAATTGGACAAATATTTTTGACGGATTTTCCGGTGGTGGCACAACTCTTTTGACTGGAATTCAAACCAAAAAAAATGTTTTTGCTTCTGAAATTACTGAATATTACGCCCAAGTTTCTGTAAAAAGATGTGTAGATTTTTTAACTAAAAACAACATAAACTTTGAAATAACCTTGAATAACCAGCCTTTTGACACTCTAAAATTAAAATAATATGTTTGACGGTAATTTTAATTTTGACACAAAATGGGACAATGAAAAATCAGACAAAGAGATTTTTGGGGTAAATTCAAAAGGTTTTTTGACAAACGATTCTGCTGAAAAAGATTTTGTAATTTGGAGAAATATGGGAAAAAAATCAAAAAACAATAATTGGGAAATTGCAAAAAATAATTCTAACAGGAACTCAAAAGAGGCAATGAAAATTAGTTTGAAGTTAGAACTTAAAGAATACATAAAACCAATTAACGCAGAAATAATCCAAAACTATATTCCAAAAAAAGGTGAAAATGTTTTTTTCTTGATGAATGGAAATTGCCAATTTGTAGATTTTATTTCTGAATTTATAAAATGCCTAAAATCTCCAGTTGAGGAAATTTGGCTAACAACATTATCTCTGAATAGGCACACTTTTGACACTTTGGACAAAATTTTACCAAAAATTACCAAAAACATACTAGTCAGTAGTTATTTTTTGGCAACCGATAGTGATCAAATACTTTTTAAATTAAAAGAAGAAAATCGACTTAAAAATTATCAAATTGGCTTTTTTAGAAACCATACAAAAATGGTTTTAATAAAATCAGGTGAAAACTGCTTTTTATTCACTGGTTCGGCAAATCTTCGCAGTTCGGGAACGATAGAACAATTCAGTATTTATAATAACGAAAAACTCTACAATTTCAATCAAAATTGGATAAGCGAGTTAATTGCCAAATATAATTTTGAAAATGAATTAAGTATTTTTGAAAATACAGGTCAAGCCAGTTTCAATTTTTTAGAAAATTTTGAGTTTTAAAAAGTAAAAATTAAGTAAAATATGTCAAAAACTATAAAAGGCAGAAATGGTGGCACTCTAAAACCAAATAAAAAAGGTGGTGTTCCAAATCCCAACGGCAGACCAAAAGGGTCAAGAAAC
>JFJP01032850.1_pt1 | contig 12489 bp, 14 predicted proteins | sample 431651 | NCBI WGS metagenome assembly JFJP01 (sample SAMN02602958, study PRJNA72255) | Microbial mat metagenome, whole genome shotgun sequencing project. | biome: fresh water; feature: sink hole; material: water; isolation source: purple microbial (photo- and chemosynthetic) mats found in... | reverse complement strand
AAATTCTCCATTTCAAATGCGTCAACATACGGCGGATTACAAATGATCAAATCGTATTTTTTATTTTTAACGGGTTCAAATACATCACCTTCCAATAAAGTGACGCGATTGATTAAATCATAAGTTTCAATGTTCTTTTGAGCTATTTTAATCGCTTGAGAAGAAATATCGACCGCATCAATTTGAGCATCAGTTAAAACTAATGCGGTTGCAATTGCAATACAACCACTGCCCGTTCCGATTTCTAAAACGGTTTGAATATGATCGGTTTCTAACCAAGGATCAAATTGTTGTTCGATTAATTCTGCAATCGGAGAACGTGGAATTAAAACGTTTTGATCAACATAGAAACTCAAACCCGCAAACCATGCTTCGTTGCTCAAATAAGGGGCGGGAATGCGTTCATTAATACGTCTTTGAAATAATTGAGAAATTTGTTGTTTTTCATCGAGGGTTAAATGACAAGCCCATAAACTTTCTGGTAAATTTTGATTCAAATGCAAAGCGTGCAAAATTAACGCGACGGCTTCATCGATGGCGTTATCCGTGCCATGTCCAAAAAATAAATTTGCCTCGTTAAAACGGCTCGCGCCCCACCGCACAAAATCGCGCAAAGTGTGTAACTCATTTAAATTATTCACAGAAAAGCTCATTGGTTGTTCTCAATTATTGATCTTGGAAAACATTTTAACATAATGCGCTTGTTTCTACCCCCATAGGTGTTTATAGTATGAAAATTACCAATAACTAATATTAACACCCGAAGGAATACGACAAAATGTTGAATGAAAACAATAACAACCGTTTAAATGTGGTGATTTGCTGGCATATGCACCAACCCGAATATCGCGCGGGAAATCGTGGCGAATATCAACAACCTTGGACGTATTTGCACGCGATTAAAGATTATGTTGATATGGCAGCGCATTTGGAAAATCAACCGCAAGGACGTGCCGTTGTTAATTTCGCGCCAACCCTTTTAGAACAATTGCAAGATTACACGCACCAAATGCACTCTTTCTTACAAAATGGCGAAGGTTTGCGCGATCCGTTTCTCAACGCTTTAATTACGCCTGCTTTACCTGTTGAAACCGAGCAACGTTTGTCTTTAATTAAAGCCTGTTTGCGAGCAAATAAAGGGCGAATTATTGATCGATTCCCCGCCTTTCGACGATTAGCCGAAATTGCTGAGTGGTTGCAACACAATATCGACGCAGTGCGTTATCTTAACCATCAGTTTTTAGTAGATATTTTGATGTGGTATCATTTGGCGTGGTTAGGAGAAACTGAGCGTCGTTCAAATCCAAATATTCAACGTTTAATGAGCAAAGGTCATAGCTTTACATTACATGAACGTCGTGAATTATTTGAAATCATTTATAAATTGACGTGCAGCGTAATTCCTCGTTTCAAATCTTTAGCGGAGAAAGGGCGAATTGAATTGTCGATGACTCCGTATGCGCATCCGATTATTCCTCTGTTGTTAGAAATAGAAAGTGCGAGAGAAGCTGCGCCTCATCTTCCTCTCCCAAAATATAAGAAATATGACGGCGGAGAAACGCGAGTTCGTTGGCATATTCAAACGGGTTTAGAAATCTTTGAGAAATGTTTTGGCATTAAACCCAAAGGTTGCTGGCCCTCGGAAGGCGGCGTGAGTGACGCGACCGTGCGTATTTTAGAAAGTGAGAAATTTCAATGGGTTGCATCAGGTGAAAATGTGCTGCGCCATAGTTTTCATCATGCCAAAACCGATCAATTATCGGCGCATCAAGCCTTTCATTTGCAAAACTCTGAAATTGCTTGCTTTTTTAGAGATGATAAATTATCAGACTTAATTGGGTTTGAATACTCAAAATGGCACGCCGATGATGCAGTTGCTAATTTAATCAATCAGTTAGAAGACATTGCGCGCAGTCATTTTGATCCGCAACAAAAAGTGGTTTCTTTAATTTTAGACGGCGAAAATGCGTGGGAATATTATCCAGAAAACGGATTTTATTTTTTAAGCGTTTTATATCAAAGGCTTGCAGCAAGCCCGTATTTGAAATTAACGACTTTTTCCGAATGCTTAAAACAACCCGTTCCGAAAGCCACGTTGCCGATGTTAGTCGCAGGAAGTTGGGTGTATGGAACATTTTCGACGTGGATCGGCGATCGTGACAAAAATCGCGGTTGGGAAATGTTGATCGAAGCAAAACGCGCTTTTGATAAAAAAATCAATAAATTAGATAAAGAACAACGACTTGCCGCCGAACGTCAATTAGCCATTTGTGAAGGATCGGATTGGTTTTGGTGGTTTGGGGATTACAATCCCTCGCATTCGGTGAGTGATTTTGAGCGGCTTTTTCGCTTGCAATTAGCGACTTTGTACCATTTATTGGGCGTTGAACCGCCAGATTATTTGGGTTGTGCGTTCACGCATGGGGGCGGTGCGCCTGAATCAGGTGGAGTGATGCGTAGAAACTAAGCTCTTTTTAAACTAAAGAAATCTTTTAAACATTTGGTTTTTAAGATTTCTTTAATGTCTGATGATATAAAATATTTTTTGTGAAATAAATGAAAGGAAATAACATAAATAAAGTGTAAGCAATAAACGACCCCCAAATCACGCCAATAATCCCAATATAATTGATTAAAATGATTTTAATTGTGACCGAAGCAAATGCCCAACATATTGAAACAATTGCTTGTTCACGAATTGCATTTGCACCATTGAGGAAAATAGATAATGTCATCCCCATTGCTTCGACGATTTTCCACACCCCAAAACCTATTAATAACATCAAAGGAATTTCAACGTTTTTATTCATTAATAACCAAATCAATTGTTCTCCAAAAATAATTAATAACAATGATAAACAACTAGAAATCCCTAACGACATTACAATTGAACGTTTTAAAGTTTTTCTGATCCACGTTTGATCTCCTCTCGAAAAGGCTTCAGTGTACGCCGCCCATAATGGCAAAATAAATAACAAAATAATCAAACTAATAAAACTAAAAAGTTTCTCAGTCACCGCATAATGACTTACCATTGCTGCACCTAACCATTGGGCAATCAATAAATTATCCATCGATATTGCAAATGCACCACAAAAATACAATACAAAAAATAAACTTCCTTTGCTTAAAATTTCTTTAATTATTTTCCAATGCGATAATTGCATATTTAAAGCTAAACGATTGTGACTTAAATAAAAAAACCATAAATTATTCAATAAGTTAATTAAAAGAGGTAATCCTAATAAAGAAAAAACTAACCACATAAGGTTCAATTTCAAATAGACGCTTGAAAGTATCCCGATAAATGATGCCAAACTTGCAATACCTTGCCAAAGATTTGCTGCAAATCCTCTTTGTAAAGCAGATTGAATTTTTTGAATAATATTCAATGGAATTGCTAAAAAAATACACATCGCAAAAACAATAGTGGCAGAATAACTTTCTTCGATTGCTAATTGAGAGGAAACGTTAAAGACTTTTTCCCATTTTATAAAGGGATAAAATGCTAAAAAGATTAGTATTAATAGAAATGCAATTACCCATAAAATAGTGATTCCACTTGCAATGTAAGTTTGAATTGCATTCTTATCATCTTTTCCTTTCGCATTGGCAATGGAATTTAATAAACCATAACCCACGCCAAAATCCGCAAAAGTAAAGAACGCAACCAACGTATTAAAGAGCATCCACAAACCAAAACGCTCAGCATCTAAATAATTAAAAGTGAGAGGAATAGTTACAATTGAAGTGAGAACGCCCGTAAATTTTGCAAAGGCTGAAGCAAGGGTTGTCCAAAGAATTCGTCGGTAACGTTCTTTTGATCTTCCTTCTTCGGTATCGGTTTCAAAAGGATGCCAACTTAATAACGCTAACAGAAAACGAATTTTGAGCAACATTTAATTGAGATTGATTGAAATAGTTTGAGGAACGCCTTTGCGTAAAATATCAACTTTGAGCATTTTTGCAGAGGATAATTGTTGCAACGCATTGAAACTTTGGGTCGGCACATCTAAAGGTATGTCATTGATTTTAATCGCAATATCGCCATTTTGAAAGCCAAGCTGTTGAAATATTTGAGGATCATTACCCGCATTTAATTCATAACCCGCTAATTTTCCATTGGTTTCGGATGGTTTGATGCGAACAACTTTGCTTAAATTGGCGGGTTTGTCGATGAGTTGTTGGCGGTAATCTTTTAAGTTAATTTGTGGTTGAGAAACTGCGGGAGAAACTTGTGAGGAACTTTCAGAAGAAGTCGTGGTTTCTTTTTTGAGTTTTAACGTTTCTTGAATTCCATTACGCTGTAAAATCACCCGATCTGGAAAAATCTCTTGTAAAACAGCACCTTGAATAGTTTGTCCAATTCGATGCAAGGCACTTTTATTGTCCGATCCCGCGATGATTGCTTTTGTTTGTTGCGGATCGTCGCTGTAAAGTATGCCTTGCAAGGTTAAATTTAGAGCAGTTTCAGGGAGTTGAACGTTTTTTATAGGGTTTGAAGGCAATTGTCCAAACCACCGTCGATTTAAAAGCGGAGAAATATCTATTTTAACTCGTTGATTTAATTCGTTTTTTAAAACAGGCGGGGCAGTTGGGAAAATAGGCAATTGGGGCAAAAACAAGCGCGTCACAAAAAAACCCAATAAAACTGCTAAGAAAAGATTGAGAGTAAATAGCGGAAAACGCAATAAATTCATTTACTTATTAATACCATTAGCGATGGATTGCGCACGACTTTGAGCATCTTTGACGCAATTTTTATCATTGAGACCTTTGCACGCCAACGAGATAATTGTCCAGTTTCGAATGCGTAACCATTTGTTATCGCCCGATAATTCATTTGAACGCGCTGCCAAACTCATTGCTTTGCGCCATTCTTCTTGTTCCAACCGCACGCCCGCCAAATCATGCCACAAAATCGAATTGCGAGGTTCGATGCGCAACGCCCGTTCCAACAATGCCGCCGATTGTTCGTAGCGTTTTTGGGCGTATTCGTCGCGGGATTCTTTGAGCAGCGCGGACACCGCATTTGATGGTTCGGCACTGATCCATTGGGGGGCAAATATCCCCATCCACATTATAAGTAAATGATATTTAAGCATATTTTATTCTGGCTTTTCTGAGTTGTTTGAGAATTTTTCTTCTTCATTTCAACATTTCACTCGTCATTATTAAATTCACCAAATCACAGGAACATCATAATTAGCAAAAGCACTATCTATGCTAACAATTGTAAAATCACCAAGCATTGCTTGAGCAATTATTATACGGTCAAACGGGTCTTTGTGATGTAATGGTAGCTTTTCTAGTTGTTCAATATCTGATAACGTAATTGGCAATAAATAAATATTATTTTCATTAATATTGGTTTCTATTAACTTTCTAACAGACATAGATAAGTCTAGCTTTCCTAATTGAGATTTAATTTGCATTTCCCATGCTGATGCAATACTCAAGGAAAATTTATGCTCTCCTGAATAACACATTGCAATAATTTTTTCAGAGAGTTGCAATGGATTATCGTTAAGCCAAATAAAAGCATGAGTATCGAGCAATAATTTCACAGTTTTCCTTCTAACCAAAAACTATCGGGTAAGGGTTCATTGAAATCATTGCTCATTCTTATTTGTCCTTTGAACAAACCTAATTTTAATGGTTTGTAATGTTTCGTTTGCACTCTCGCCGATTTGGTTTTTAGAAAATACATAAAATCAAAAACTTCCTGTTGATCTTGCTCTGGCAAACTGCAAAAAGTTGTCGTGAGTTCCTCAATCGATAAATTCATTATTTTTAACCTTCTCTTAAAAAATCAAATAAAATCAATGGGTTATGCAAAATAACGACTAACATATTTTATTCGGATTTTTCGGATTCATCATCGTCGGCGCTGTTTTGGGAATTTTTTTCTTCTTCCGCCGCTTCCGCCGCCGCTAATGCTGCTTTGACGGTTTCGCTGTCGCGTTCATGATTGATAATAATGGGAATTTTGCCACGTCCCGCTTTCGCTCCCACATAACGCCATTCGGTGCGTTCGGGTAATTGATTGCTTAAAGATTGTGGGCGGGTGTTTTTCATAAATTCGCCCCACACTCGCATCGCGCCGCCGCCGCCTGTTAAGCCAGTTGATTTATTGTCGTCGCGCCCCATCCACACCACCGCCAACACATCGCCCCCAAATCCCGCAAACCAACTATCTCGATATTCGTTGGTTGTGCCAGTTTTGCCCGCCAAACGCCAGTCACGGGGGATCATTTCTTTGGCGACATCGCGCCCTGTGCCGTATCGAATGACGTTTTGCATTCCGTAACTTAACACAAAAACACTCGCAGCATCAAAGGCTTGCTCAGAATTTAACGGATAACGCGACAAAGGTTTTCCATCGTGCGCGGTGACTTCTCGAATTCCTCGCAACGGCACTCTCGATCCGCCGCTCGCAATCGTTTGATACATTTGGGTGACTTCCATTGGTGTCAACGCAAGACTTCCTAACAACATCGACGGATAAGTAGATAATTCGCGTTCAATACCCAAACGATATAAGGTATCTTTAACTTTTTCCAATCCTAATTGTCGACCCAGTTGCACTGCTGCCAAGTTATAGGAATTCATTAACGCTTTGTTTAAAGTAACCGTGCCGTGTTCTTTACCATCATAGTTTTTCGGCGACCAAATCTGTTTGGTTTCTTTAATCTTCCATTCTAAACTACGATCATTTAACGGTGAAATTAGAGAATATTTTTTGCTATTTTCTAAGGCTGTCAAATAAATCGCGGGTTTAATCAATGAACCAATCGGACGCAACGCATCTAATGCACGATTGAAACCTTCAAATTCAGTATTTTTTCCACCGACTAACGCGAGAATTTCTCCACTCGATGGTGAGGTTGCAATTATCGCTGAATCTAAACGTTTTCTCAAATGTGCATTCTCTCGTTCTAATTTCTTAACTTGAACAGTTAAGGCTTTCTCCGCTTGATGTTGGCGAATAGGATCAAGTGTCGTAAAAACTTGTAATCCTTCTGATTGCAAATCTTGTTCTTTGTAATCACGTTTTAATTGTCTTCTTACTAATTCCAGAAATGCGGGATATGGAGAGGAACTTTTCGGTGCTTCTTCACTCACTTCCAATGGTGCAGAATGCCCTTGATCGTGTTGTTCTTTGGTAATCATACCTTGCGAAAACATCTGTGATAACACAAGGTTACGACGTTCAATTGCCCGATCTGGATATTTTCTGGGATTGTATTTTGAAGCCCCACGCACTAATCCAATTAGCAATGCCGATTGAGGAAGTGTGAGTTGATTTAAAGGACGACCGAAATAAAATTGTGCCGCCAAACCCATTCCGTGAATGCCATAATCGCCTTCTTGTCCCAAATACACTTCATTCAAATAGGCTTCTAAGATTTCTTTTTTGGTGTAATGAAACTCAAGCAATAATGCCATTAATGCTTCTTTTAATTTACGGTGAATGGTTTTTTCAGAAGTTAAGAAATGGTTTTTGATTAACTGTTGCGTTAAGGTACTTCCGCCTTGTGACCACGACATACTTTTAAGGTTCACAAACATCGCACGTCCTAAGCCTCGCAAACTAATTCCACTATGATCGTAGAAATAGCGGTCTTCCATCGACAATAAGGCTTTTACTAAATGCGGAGGAACTTCATCTAATTTGGCTAAAATCCGATCTTCTTTATGCGTGGGATAGATTTTTCCAATCAGAACGGGATCGAGTCGAACTAAGTTCAAATACTCTCGAGTCTCTAAATCTGCAATGGTTTCAATTTTATTGCCGTCAAATCGGATGCGGATTTTACGTGCGGGCTCTTCGCTATCCCAAAATTTAAAGGAACGTGTCACCAAATAGAAATCATTTCCTTTACGATGAAATTCGCCCGTTTGCTGAGGTTTTTCTTCTTGTGAGTGATATTCAAGGCTTTCTAATTCGTATTGGAAATCCTTTGGATTCAAACTCAAACCAGGGTAAAGTTCTAAAGGTCGCGCAAACACCCGCGCAGGCAACGCCCAACGCTTGCCTTCAAATTGGTTGCGCACTTCGGTATCTAGAGAAATCGTGTAAGAAAGGCTGGGAATTAAAATAACAAACGCTAACGCCCAGCGAAATATCCGCATGAATGTATTGGATTTTTTAGAGGGCGACGGCTGTTTAGGCGCGGGCGCACGGGTATTTCTTGTTTTAGGGCGTGATGGCATTGCTTTTTTGAAAAACATTTTACACCTTAAAAATCAGCATATTAGACAAGTTAGTTGATGATTTACTTCAAATGAGCGTACTTTAAAGTTTGATAATATACAACTTTTTGCTGATTTTTGGTGCAATAAATTCGCCAACTGTTCAATTAAATTTCAGAAAACCACTTCGAGCCAAACAAACCGCCTTCTTTGACTTTCCAGCCATTACTTAAAATAATGTCTTTTAAGCATTTTTTTGCCTTAATATCAGAAACTCGTCCGCGAGTAGCTTTTTTATAAATACCGAATGCGGTTTCAAATTCTTTTTTGTCGATTTTGCCGTCGTTGTTTGCAAATTGTTCTAACATTTCTTTGGCTTGATTTTCAACGTCGCGTTCAACGACATAATCATTTGTGTCAGCGATTTGACGCATCACCGCTAATGCTTCATCGATGGGGATATTTCTTTTAAGTGCTTCAGAGAGAATATTCTTTTCTTCGGCGCGATCAATGTATTTGTCATCATACACTTGTAATTTGATAAATTCGCCTAATTGGCGTTTCATTTCATCGGACATACTCATACCTTCCTCCATAAAACAAAACCCTCCGAAGAGGGCTTTTAACTCATTGAATATTAAGATATTTCAGAGAACCATTTCGAACTAAATAAACCACCTTCTTTAGCTTTCCAACCTTGGTCGATCATCACGCTTTTCAAACGGCGACGGATTTCTGATTCAGGCACGCGACCACGAGAACCTTTCTTATACATTCCAACTGCATCTTCAAATTCTTTCTTATCGACTTTGCCGTCGCCAGCAAACTGTTCTAACATTTCTTTGCAACGAGTTTCTACATCGCGTTCCACCACATAATCATGCGCAGAAGCAATCGACCGCATTACCGCAAGCGCGTCATCGATAGAAATGTTTCTTTTCATGGCTTCTTCTAAGATTTTCTTTTCTTCTTTGCGATCAATGTATTTGTCATCATACACTTGCAACTTCACAAATTCACCAAGTTGGCGTTTCGCTTCTTCTGACATACTCATAAAAAATCTCCTTTTGTTTTGGGGATATAAAGTAACTAAAATTATACGTCGATTTTGAGGACTTAGGTAATTTTTCGAACAATTAGGAAAGGAAGTGGGTTTCTACGGGGAAAATAAAAGCGCTTCGGTAATCATAATAATCGGACGGGCTTTGAAACCGTTTGTTTCAATGTGGGCACATCTATGTTACACATCAGGCTTCCCATTTAAAATGGGCTTGCACACCATGCAACTTTTCAGTTCCCTAGACCATCATTTAAGGTTCAAGCAATGAACGAATATTATGCGAAGCGCCAGAAAAAACTTTTTTAAATCAATGAATTATATAGGGTGAACGTTTTGAGCTTGCGCACCTTTTGGACCTTTAGTCACTTCAAATTCCACTTTTTGCCCTTCTGCAAGGCTTCTAAAACCATCGGCATTAATGGCGGTGTAATGAACGAAAACATCGGGTCCACCTCCATCTTGAGTAAGAAAACCAAAGCCTTTTGCGTCATTAAACCACTTTACTGTACCTGTTGCCACAACACTATTCTCCTAGAAAAATCTTTAAACACTTGCATCGAGGGCGGCTTGAAGCTTTTGTTCTAAACGCTGTAAATCGACGCTGTTGGGGTTAGTATAGCGGTTTTTTGCGTTTTTGTGTTGTAAAAGTTCATGCACAATATTCAACGCGGTCATCACTAATAAACGCTCCGATCCAGATACTTTGCCGCGCTCTCTAACCTCTTGAATTTTATCATTTAAATAGTGTGCGCTTGCCAACAAATCATCCTGTTCGCTTTCGGGACACGCGACAACATAATCTTTGTCTAAAATATGTAAAGTGACGTTTTTTGGACGTTTCATGATTGCTGCGCCTCTAAAGTTTTCAAGCGATCAATCATCGCCTCGATTTTTTGCCGCGCCAAGGTGGTTTTTTCCATCAACGCAGTTTTTTCCGCTTGTAATTGTGATTGTTGTTCACGCAACATACGGTTTTCGTTGGTTAATTTTGCATTTAATGCAATTAAAGCATCAATTTTCGCTTCTAAGGATTGAATGTCCATCTTAATCAAACAATTCTTTATTGCTCACGGCGGGCTTTTGAGGCGTATCACCATTGATAAGTGATTGACGTTTCTGCAAATAAGCGTTGCGCATAAACACATATTGATCCAACGCAGCGGTATCTAATAATTTTTCTGCCCCTAATAATTCTGCGCGTAAATTCAAGATGTTAAGTCCTAAACTACCATAATAAACCGCATCTCGGGTTGAATCGTGCTCAATTTGCTCAAAAGGTAATTTTTTAACTTGCGAATCTGCGATCAACCCCACGCCATCGCGCAACGTGCTCGATCCCAAAAATGGCAACACTAAATACGGACCTTGATCAATTCCCCAAAAAGCTAAGGTTTGTCCAACATCTTGATTTCGTTTAGGTAATCCATATTCGCCTGCGGGATCGAAAAATCCAAAAAATCCAACGCCTGTATTTAACAACAATCGTCCAGTGGTATTTCCCGCTTGTTCGAGTTTGAGTTGCAACAAATCATTGATGAAAACATTTAAATCGTCTAAGTTATTGAAAAAATTAGAAATACTTTTGCGAAGCATTAACGGCATGATTTCAGCGTAACCCGTCGCGGCAGGTTTTAAAACCCAACGGTCAGCGGTTTGATTGAATTCAAATACGCCGCGATTAAAGGATTCCCAAGGGTCTTCGGGAGAAAGTCTTTCTGGCGGAATCGCCGCGCAACCGCCTAACAACACACATAAACCCATCAAGATTCGTTTCATTATTTTTCTCCGATTTCACGATATTTTCCAAATTATAACTGATTCACGGCAATGCGGGTAATTTAGAAATTTGACAAACTAAATCCTTGCATACTTAAAAACATCACATTACACTAATTGCGAAACACATTTTTTGTGAGAAAAATTATGCAATTTTTAGATGTAAAAACTGATTATGCTTTTAAAAAAGTGTTTGGAAGTGAGCAATCTAAATCAATTTTAATCAGCTTCTTAAATGCGTTGCTCGATTTCAATGGTGAGAAAATCACTGAGTTAACCATTGTCGATCCTTATCAAATTCCTTTATTGCAAGGCATGAAAGATACTTTTGTCGATGTGAAAGCGGTTCTTTCAAATCAAACGAAAGTAATCATTGAAATGCAGGTTTTAAATGTGGAAGGATTTGAAAAGAGAATTTTATATAATGCAGCAAAATCCTATTCAACTCAATTATTAAAAGGTGAGAAATATCATTTGCTCAATCCAGTGGTTGCATTAACGATTACGGATTTTGTCATGTTTGACGATTTGAAAGATATTATGAGCACTTTCAAATTATTAGAGAAAAATCATTTGATTAATTATTCAGATGATATTCAACTGGTATTTGTCGAATTACCTAAGTTTCTCAAAACCGATCAAGAATTAACTAACATTACCGACAAATGGATTTATTTTGTTAAAAATGCAGGAAGTTTAGAATATATTCCTGAAACTCTACAAAATAATCAAGAAATTCAACAGGCTTTTACGATTGCAAATACTGCAAGTTTAAGTCGAACCGAATTAGAACTTCAAGAAAAACGTTATGATTTCATGAGATTACAGCAAGGTTCAATTGAATTAGCGCGTTCTCAGGGAAAACAAGAGGGATTACAACAAGGAAAGGAAGAAACTCGTTTAGAAATAGCAAAAAATTTATTAGCGGCGGGTTTAGAAATGTCGTTAATTATCAAAACAACGGGATTTTCTCAATTGGAGTTAGAGAAAATTAAAAACCTTTGATTTTAATTTAACTCGGGTAGTTTAATTACCACGCTTGCGCCGCCGTCGGGGTTATTTTCCATCCAAATGATGCCGCCATGTTCTTCAATGATTTTCTTCACAATTGCTAAACCCAAACCTGTGCCTTTTGTTTTGGTTGTGACATAAGGTTCAAATATGCGTCCTAACATTTCTTCAGAAATCCCATGTCCATTATCTTTTATTTTTAGTTCGACAAATCGTGATTCATTTTCTTGATGCGAAACAATGCTCACGATAATTTTAGGATCATTTGTATTTGATTCGAGCGCATTTTTTAAAACATTATGTAATACCTGTCTTAAACGTCCCGCATCGGCTTCAATTTGCACCGATTCTAATTGGCGTTGAATCGTTTTTGAAGGATACAAATCTAATACTTCATTAACCAGTTTTTCTAATGCTAAAGGTTTAATCACCATTTGAGGCGTTCT
>JFJP01023598.1_pt1 | contig 12489 bp, 14 predicted proteins | sample 431651 | NCBI WGS metagenome assembly JFJP01 (sample SAMN02602958, study PRJNA72255) | Microbial mat metagenome, whole genome shotgun sequencing project. | biome: fresh water; feature: sink hole; material: water; isolation source: purple microbial (photo- and chemosynthetic) mats found in... | reverse complement strand
TTTCAGGGTTTTTTCTTCAACCGTCCCGAGGTCATACCGGGACGAAAGCTTTCCACCGGCCAAATCAACAAGATCAAGCTGCTCAAGGAATTGAGCGCCCGGGACGTGGATTCTTCCAGACTGGTGGAGATCATCCAAACAGATTTGTCCATTTCCTATCGGCTGCTCAAGTACATAAACTCTGCCTTCTTCGGCCTGCAGATCAAGATCACTTCCATCCCGCGTGCAGTGTCCATGCTCGGATGCCGGAATCTGTGCCAATGGCTGCAGATCGTCATCCTGTCCGACGTCAACACGGAGGACAAGGCCCATGAGCTGGTTCGCATTTCAGTGCAACGGGCAAGATTTCTGCAAATTTTGGCCGATCGCCACCCCACCCCCTTTGACAGGGACAGCATGTTTCTGCTGGGCTTTTTTTCCCTCCTCGACGCTATTTTGGATCAGTCCATGGATCTGGTGCTGGAGGAGCTTCCCCTGGATCATGGAATCAAGGCTGCCTTGACAGACCCTGAGGATCCCAACGCGGTCTGGCTCGGCCTGCTCGACGAGATAGACCGTTGCAATTGGGACCGTCTGATCAGAAAAGCGGAACAGATTGGAGTCCCCGTCACCCTGGTCAACAGGCTTTCCGCGGAAGCCTCCATCTGGACGATATGGGCAACGAGCTGAAAGCGCGTGGTTGAAAACGGCCCTGTTTCCGGGTTTTTCTTGGCGCGCGTACGGGCCGCTAATCTTGAATTTCATTGTAGTTTGTTGCAACAACTAAGAATTGTCTTGAACAGGGTGCCCACATGGTTGAGCCTTTTCTCCCTCCCGCGTTTTTTTACGCCGTGTCCCTCATTTTTGGGTTGTGCCTAGGCAGTTTCTACAACGTTTGCGTGCACCGCTATCTGGTGGGGCAGTCCGTGGTCAGGCCCGGTTCACATTGTCCTGCCTGTGGACACGTGCTATCCTGGTGGGAAAACATCCCGGTGCTGTCCTACCTTCTGCTGCGGGCCAGATGTAGTTCCTGCAAAGGGACAATCCATTGGCGCTATCCGGCGGTGGAGCTGCTTTCCGGAATCCTTGCCCTCCTCTTCGCGATCAAGTTCGGGCCCACGGCCCAGTGGCTGGTCTACATGGTTTTTCTGGGGATTTTTCTGGTGGCCAGCTTCATTGATCTGGATTCGTTCATTCTGCCCGACATGCTGACCTATCCGGCGGCAGCCCTGGCTCTTTCCACGCCGCTTTTTTTGCCCGTGGACTGGATTGAAACTGTCCTTGGCGGGCTCTGCGGCGCGGGGATCTTTCTTCTTCTGCAGCAGTTCTACCTGCGCCTGCGCCGAATCGACGCACTCGGTACCGGAGACATAAAGCTTATGCTCAGCCTGGGTGCGCTGGTCGGTCTTTCCCTGTTGCCGCTCATGATCCTTCTCTCCACCCTGTGCGCTCTCGTGGTCGCCGTGGTCTATCTGCGTCGTCCTGAGGGACAGGGGTTGCGCACGGCCGTACCTTTCGGGCCATTCCTGTGCCTCGGGGCCGTGCTGACACTGCTCTGGGGGGACGGGATCTTGGACTGGATTCTTCTCTTCTGAGATCGCAACTCCACTCTCATTCCGTTTCTGTTTGATCTATGCGGAGACGCACTGGTTGGTTATTCAACGTACTGTTTGATTGACCAATATGTGTACTGCGTGGCACATCTTTGTGCTCTTTCAGGTTGACAACCCCTTTTATATTGACCTGTTGCTTATCTTTGGTTAGCAACTGCGGTTTCTAAATCGTACAAAACAGGTGCGTATTTTCCTTGTTTCTTCGGATCACGAAACACATCTTCAGCCGGCCCCGCCGGCTCAAGCTTATACTGGTGTCGTTGGTGGCTGGACAAATTTGCAAGGAGGTTGTTTGCCTATGCTGGCCCCGCAGATGTTAGGGATTAGCATCATCCTGCCGTTCATCGCGGCAGCGCTGTGTCTGATCAATGTTCCAACCCTGAGATCCTCGCTGGTGATAGGCACCGGCGTGGTCGTTTCCCTCGCATCGCTCCTGCTGGTGCAGTCGGGGACGTTTTCCCTTACCCCCGGGAGCTTTCTCGGAATCAACCCCGACGGTTTGATCGCGGTCCTCGATTTCGCGCTTCTGTTCGTCATCCTGGGTATCGCCTACCGGCTCAAGAACAAGCTCATCGCCGCTCTGACCCTGCTGCAGATCGTGCCCCTGGCTTTTCTCGAACTGTTCATGAACCCGGGCGAGAACATGGGGCCGACCTTGTATGTGGATCAGTTTTCCATGATCATGTGCATGGTCATCTCCATTGTCGGCTCGCTGATCTGTCTGTACGGATTGCCCTACATGCGGGAGCACGAGCATCACCTGAAGCTCGAAAAGTCCAGGCAGGGCCGGTTCTTCTTTTTCATGATCCTCTTCCTGGGCGCCATGAACGGGCTGGTCTTTTCCAACAACCTGCTGTGGCTCTATTTCTTCTGGGAAGTGACCACCTTGTGCTCGTTCATGCTCATCAAACATGACGACACCGAGATCGCGATCAAGAACGCCACACGCGCCCTGTGGATGAACATGCTGGGCGGCGTGGCCTTTGTCTTCGCTCTCATCATTTTCCGCGCCCAGGGCCTGCCCTTGTCGCTGCAAGAAGTCATCGCCGCCGATTCGGCCTCCAAGCTGGCCCTGCTGCCGGTCGGCCTGCTGTGCTTCGCCGGTTTCACCAAGGCAGCCCAGTTGCCCTTCCAGAGCTGGTTGTGCGGGGCCATGGTCGCTCCCACGCCCATCTCGGCGCTGCTGCACTCGAGCACCATGGTCAAGGCGGGCGTGTATCTGGTCATCCGCCTGGCCCCGGCCTTCGCCGGGACCGTCTTCAGTAACTACGTGGCCCTCTTCGGTGCCGTGACCTTCCTGGGCGCCGCCGTCCTGGCCCTGTCCCAGAGCAACGGCAAGAAGATCCTGGCCTACTCGACCATCAGCAACCTCGGCATGATAGTGGCCTGCGCGGGCATCAACACGCCGGCGGCCATGGCCGCGGCCGTGCTCCTGATCGTCTTCCACGCCATCTCCAAGGCCCTCATGTTCCTGTGCGTCGGCACCATCGAGCAGCACATCGGCAGCCGCGACATCGAGGACATGCGCGGTCTGATCAATGTCATGCCCCGCACGACGATGGTCGCCGTCATCGGCATCGTGACCATGTTCCTGCCGCCGTTCGGCGCCCTGCTGTCCAAGTGGATGGCCGTCGAGGCCTCGGCCCACCTGCCCCTGGTCGTGCTCATGCTGGCCGTCGGCTCGGCCCTGACCATGGTCTTCTGGGGCCGCTGGCTCGGGCTGCTCATGACCTCGGTGGTGCCGGACAGGGCTCCGCAGGCCGAGACCCAGTCCTGCTTCATCCGTCTGCCGCTCATGACCCTGGCCGTGGCGGCCGTCCTGATCAGCTTCGTGGCCCCGGGCCTCTACACCTCCATGGTGCTGCCGGTCCTGGAGCGCTTCTACGATACCAACCTCTACATCGCGGCTCGCGGCGTCATCTCCAACAACATCGGCATGTTCACGCTGTATCCGGTGTTCGTGGTCATGACCCTGGGCGTCATCTACGCGGTGCGCGCCTCGTCCTCCAAGCGCCTCATCAAGCGCGGCAACTACGTCACGCCGTACGTCTGCGGCCTGCAGGACCCCAGCGATTCGCGGAAGCTCGGCTTCAAGGGCCCCCTTGGCGTGTGGGCCGACTTCAGGACCTCGAACTGGTACATGGAAAGCCTCATTGGCGAATCCCGGATCACCGGTTGGATCAATCTGGTCGCCATCGGCACTCTGATCATCTTGCTGGCGGGGGTGTTCTAAATGGACTTCAAGACTATAAGCTTCGTCATTCTGGCAATCATCCTGGCTCCTCTCGCCGGCGGCCTGCTGGCCGGCATCGACCGTCGTCTGACCGCCTGGTTCCAGGGCCGTTTCGGGCCGCCGATCCTGCAGCCCTTCTACGACGTCATCAAGCTGCTGGGTAAAGAGCCCCAGGTGGTCAACTACTGGCAGATCTTCTGCGTGCACATCTACCTGATCGCCTCGGTGCTTTGCGTGGCCCTCTTTGCCATGCAGGCCGACCTGCTCATGATCTTCTTCGTCATGACCATCGGAGCGGTGTTCATGGTCGTTGGCGCCATGGCCGTGCCGTCGCCCTACTCCCAACTGGGCGCGCAGCGCGAGCTGATCCAGATGCTGACCTACGAGCCGCTTCTCGTCATCGTCTTCGTCGGCATCTATCTGGTCACCGGCAGCTTCAAGATCGACGACATCCTGAACTTCGAGCGTCCGATCTTCCTCATGCTTCCGCTTTTGTACCTCGTGCTGACCTTCGCGCTGACCATCAAGCTGCGCAAGTCGCCCTTCGACATCTCTGCCAGCCACCATGCCCACCAGGAGCTGGTCCGCGGCGTGCTGACCGAGTACTCCGGGCCTTATCTGGCCATTCTGGAGATCGCCCACTGGTACGACATCGTGCTCATCCTGGCCATCTGCAGCCTGTTCTGGAGCACGAGCTGGATCGGCCTGGTGATCCTGCTGGCCGTGACCTACATGGCCGAGATCATCATCGACAACGTGACGCCCAGAATGACCTGGAAGTGGATGCTGACGTACGTGTGGGCGGTGGGCATCAGCCTGTCCTTCTTCAACATGGCGCTTCTTTACGCCAAGTCCTTCTAAGCACTTAAAGAACGGAGTTCAGATATGGGCTTTTTTCAAGAACTGCTGCACAAATCCCGGATGAAGTCCCCATGGCTCGTCCATTTCGATTGTGGAAGCTGCAACGGGTGCGACATCGAGGTTCTGGCCTGTCTCACCCCGGTCTACGACGTCGAACGGTTTGGCGTGCTGAACATCGGCAACCCCAAGCATGCCGACATCCTTGTCGTGTCGGGCACGGTCAATCCCAGAAACGCCAAGGTCCTCAAGAACATCTACGACCAGATGCCCGAGCCCAGGGCTGTCATCGCCATCGGCGCGTGCGGCACCTCGGGCGGGGTTTTCCGCGAGGCCTACAATGTGCTTGGCGGAGTGGACAAGGTCATCCCCGTGGACGTCTACGTGCCGGGCTGTCCATCCAAGCCCGAGGCCATCATCGACGGCGTCGTGTTGGCCTTGGAGAAGCTCAAAATGCGCCAGCCCACGAAAGACACGGAGCCGCTGGTGGCCGACCTCAAGAAGGCCAGGGAGTTTTACGAAAACCGCGAAGAGCGTCAGGTAACGGGGTAAGATATGGCATTTGAAACCAAGAATGTGGAGAAAAACCAACTCGTGGCCGAAGTGCAGGCCCTCAAGAACGGGGGACAGCGCCTGGTGACCATGACCAGCGTCGATCTGGGCGACAGCTTCGACCTGCTGTACCACTTCGACCTGGATCTGCGGATGACGCATCTGCGCTTAAACGTGCCCAAGGGCGAGTCCGTGCCGAGCATTTCCGGCATCTACTTTGCTGCCCTTATTATCGAGAACGAGGTTCAGGATCTTTTCGGCATCGCGTTCGAAGGATTGGCCCTTGACTTCGGAGGGCATTTCTATCTGGAGGAAGAGGTAAAGAAATACCCCTTCTGCAAAGTCACCATCGGCAAGACCGAAACAGCCGGGGAGGGATCGTAACATGGCCACCATAGTACCTTTCGGCCCCCAGCATCCGGTTCTGCCCGAACCGCTGCATCTGCGGCTCGTTCTCGAGGACGAGATAGTCAAGGAAGCCTTGCCGACGCTGGGTTATGTGCACCGAGGCCTGGAGAACCTGGCCTCCATCCGCGACATGGACCAGATGGTCCAGATCGTGGAACGCGTCTGCGGCATATGCAGCTGCATTCACGCCCATACCTACTGCATGTGCATTGAGGGCCTCATGGGCATCGAAGTGCCCAAACGCGCCGACTACCTGCGCGTCATCTGGTCAGAGCTGCACCGCATGCACTCGCATCTCCTGTGGCTGGGCCTTCTGGCCGACGCCTTTGGCATGGAGAGCATGTTCATGCACGTCTGGCGCATCCGCGAGCGCGTCATGGACGTGCTGGAGGCCACGGCGGGCAACCGCGTCATCATCTCCGTCAACAAGATCGGCGGCGTGCGCCGCGACATGAGCCCGGACCAGCTGCGCTGGGTGCGTCAGGTCGTCGACGAACTGGAGAAGGAACTGGATCTCGTCGGGCCCGTGCTGACCAACGACTACGCGGTCAAGAAGCGCACCGTGGGCAAGGGCGTGCTGACCTACCAGCAGGCCTACGAACTCGGCGCGGCCGGGCCGCAGCTGCGCGGATCGGGCGTGGCCCAGGACATGCGCATGACCGGCTACGGCGCCTACAAATACATCGACTTCGCCCCGGTGGTGGAAAAGGACGGCGACAGCTGGGCCCGGACCATGGTCCGCTTCCGCGAGCTGTACCAGTCCATAGACATCGTGCGTCAACTCGTTTCGGGCATCCCGGACGGCGAACTTGCCGCCAAGGTCAAGGGCAAGCCCACGGGCGAGATCGCCTGCCGCTCCGAGCAGCCCAGAGGCGAACTGATGTACTACGTCAAAGCGACAGGCGACAAGTTCCTGGACCGCGTACGCATCCGCACCCCCACGTTCGCCAACGTCCCGCCGCTTCTGGCCATGCTGCCCGGCTGCGAGATGGCCGACGTGCCGATTATCGCTCTGTCCATCGATCCCTGCATCAGCTGTACGGAACGTTAAGGAGGCTTTCTCATGTTAGATATGACAGCAACGGTGCTCAGGAATTTCCTGAGCAAGACGCACACCCGGCTCTATCCCTTCCAGGTCCGGGAGACCTTCGAGAACGTGCGAGGCAACCTCGACATCAGGATCGAAGAGTGCATCATGTGCGGCATGTGCCAAAAGAAGTGCCCTTCCCAGTGCATCACCGTGAACAAGGACGCCAAGACCTGGGAGGTCGACCCCTATGCCTGCGTGTACTGCGGCATCTGCGTGGACTGCTGCCCCACGAACTGCCTGTTCATGCCTAAGGATTACCGCAAGCCGGCCAAGATCAAGGAGCTCAATCAGCAGCTCCAGCTCAAGGGGCCCGAAAAGAAAGTGAAAGCCAAGGAATGATTTCAGGGCTGCTCAGACATCCAGGCCGCTCCCGCAGGGGAGCGGCCTTTTTTTACGGCAGGTAGGCCTTGGCAATGAGATAGAGGTCGCCAAAAGGCGTCCCGGACTTGATGGCGGACATCATGTGCATGGACAGGTCCATCTTCATTTCCATGGCCTCCAGGATCTCCTTCTTGACCAGGTTGAGCCTGAACTTGACGAAGTCGTAGTCGAACCCGTCGCAGATAAGCGCCAGCCCGTCTTTGAAGTACTGGGAGGAGATGTATTCCTGGAATTCCAGCAGATGCTCGACTCCGCTTCTTCTGGCCAGCATGCAATAGAAGATGAGGTTTATGATGAGCGCTTCGATCTTGAGCTTGTGGTCAATGTTGAGGAATTTGCTCTTGTTCAGATCGGCGTTGTCCAGGTTCTTGAGCATGACCTGAGCGACCTCGAAGACCTGTTTTTCGAAGATGGGTGCGATATGGAATTTTGACAAAAAGCGGATCATCACTTTTTGTGGATTTTCCTTGGACACGATGCCCAAGAGACCGATGGCCATGAGCACGTATTTGCGGTGCAATTCGGCCAGGATGTTTTTTTTTCTGACCTGCGCCAGTTCTTCGCAGCGTTGGGGCGCAAAGGACGATGCGGCCAGCTCGAGCAGGAACCTGACGTGGGGTTCCTGGGTATGCTTTGCCTCTTCGAGCAGGAATTCGTCGCCTTTCTTTTTGGAATCCATGGTTTTTTTCACGGACAGCCAAAATGCTGCCACTCCCTCAAGGGGCATTTCCATGAGGTCGAATTCCTTGGGGGCGGCGAGCGAGCTGGTGCTCGCCCCAAGCAGCAGCTGCGAAACCTGCTCGTTGATGTTCCTCGTGCCGTTCATGGGCCTAGTCGAAGCAGAATTCCAGGGTGAAGGTCCCGGCCTCGCAGGAGAAGGGAATGGCGATAGCCACGGCCGAGGTCATGTGCGCGATGGTGTGCCCGTCTCCCATGATGACTGAAGGCGTCGAGCCCTGAAGCCTTAAGCCCATGTCCACCAGGCCGACGCGCGCCTGGCCGGAGATCATGTTCGTGATCTCGCCCATGGCGTCCTGAACATCCTGCATGATGTCCTCTATGGCGTCTCCAAGCATCTGCTTGACGATGTGTATGGCGGTTTTGCGGTCAAAGGATATGGAGAAGGTACCCTGCTTGTCGCCGGTGATGCCGATGATAGCGGAGACGTCGCCTCTGGCCATTTTGTCTTTTTTGACATAGGGCGTTCCGGCGACCACTTCAAGGGCGGCCATGGCGGCAAGGACGTCTTTGGTTGCTTTGATGAAGGGTTTGGCCAACGATGGGTCCATGCGGTTCTCCTTGGGTGGTGCGTGAATGAGAAAACTTCACACCGTGGAATTTCATAAAGAAAATTTGTGTCCGGGGTCAACTACAAGACAGGAGTCGGTCCAGGCTTTTTTTTGCGGGCAGAAGCGTAAAGCGTCCACACCAGGAACGGCCTGCGGCTCGTTCAATCAAGCATGATGTGCTGCCGTCCGCAAGGAACCGCGTTTCAGCCCCTGCGCCAAAGAGGTGCTTGCCAGTGTCGGCATGGCTCTCTAAATGGGGCGGATCGAACATTACGGGCTTGCGCCCGGACACATCACGGCGGAGAAACTATGGAGCAGCGGGTCAAGGAGCACTTGTGCCAGGTCTACGGTCTTGGCATGACGGACGTGGAAGAGCTCTACGAGCTTGGCTGTCAGACAGTTGCGTTCACGCTGGGTCGGCTTGAGGATGCCCTTTCCAGGTCCGACGCGCAGGAGATCGCGGACGCCGGGCACATGTTGAAAGGAGCTCTTTTCAATATGGGGCTGGCCGAATTCGGGGAGATGGCCAGGGCGTTGGAGCTGGCCGGCAAGGATGGGCGCGTGAAGGAAGCGCAGGCCATCTTTGCCGGGCTCCAGATAGCCCTTGCGGGCTTTTAACCCGTTTTCCTGCGCGGTGGTCTGCCAAGCAAGGCCAGATGCTCAGTCGTGGTGATGGTGCGGTTCGTCGCCGAGGGGATGGGCGTGCACATGGCGATGTGGCAGGTGCGGCACGTCGGTCACGAGTCCTCCGCTCCGTACGGTCATGAACTGCGTCGTTGTCCGTGCCAGAAAATCCCAATCGTGAGAGATGATGATGCGGGCCGTGGGCAGGGCGTCGAGGATCTCAATGATGTGCTCCCTGGTCTGCGGATCCAGGCCGTTGGTAGGTTCGTCCAGAAGCAGGGCTTTGGGCTGCATGGACAGGATCGTGGCCAGCGACACCAGTTTTTTTTCCCCTCCAGACAGGCGGTGTGTCAGGCGCCCCTCGAACCCGTCCAGCCCCAGATCCTTCAGGGTCCGCAAGGATATCTCTCGAGCCTCGTCCAAGGACATTCCCAGGTTGAGAGGGCCGAAAGCCACGTCGTCAAGGACCGTCGGGTTGAAGAGCTGATCCTCCGCATTCTGCAGGACCATGCCCACCTCGCGGCGCAGAGCGCGGAACCCTTTTTCTGCGTGTATCGGCGCGCCGTGAAAGAGGACTGTGCCGCTTTGCGGGGTCAGTAGGCCCATCACGATGTGGAAAAGGGTGGTTTTGCCGCTGCCGTTGGTGCCATAGAGCCCGATCTTCTGTCCCGGCGCAAAGGCGAAGTTCACGTCATGCAGCACTTCGCGGCCCGACGGGTAGGCGAAGGTCACGTTCTCCAAGGCGAAAATGGGCGTTTCAGACAAGGGGTATCTCCGGGAAAAGATCCATGAGTACGAGAGTGGCCGTGGCAGTGAGCCAAAGGAATGCGAAAATCGCGTCCCTCCGGCGCGCCCTGAAGCGGACCACGGAGACGAAGCGTCCTTGAAAGCCGCGCAGGGCCATGGCCTGATAGACCCGCCCCGAGCGGTCAAAACTGTTGACCAAGACCATGGCCAGCATATTCCCGATGGTGCGGTAGGTATGCATGCCGGTGCGGGGAGAGAAGCCGCGCAACCGGGCCGCCGTGACCAGGCGCTGCCATTCGTCGGCGATGACGTGCAGGTAGCGGTAGGTGAACAGGAACAGGAAAACCAGTTTGGACGGGACGCCGAGGCGGTCCAGGGCGTGGCCCATGGTCGGGGAATCCATGGTCGTGACCAGGGCCAGGAAGGTCAGCAGGAGGGCGTTGGACTTGAGGGTCGCAAGCCAGACCAGCTCAACGCCTTCGCGGCTGGCCGTCAGGGGCCCCAGCGTCAGCAGCGGCGCGCCGGACATGGTCAATGGCACGGTCAGCCACAGAAAAAGAATGAAGACATTGACCAGGGCCACGCGCTTGCAGAGCTGCTTCAGCGGCGGAGCGCTCAGGCCAAGGATCGCTGCCGCCAGAATGAGGGCCGCCCCGGCGGCTGAGGGTTCTTGCAGCAGGGCCACGCAGAGTGAGAAAAGCCCGGCCATGGCCAAGCGCACTCTGGGGTCGAGCCCGTGCACCAGGGATCGGCCCTGGGCGAAAGGTTCGTCAAACACGCGGACGGCTTTTGAAATAGGCGGCGAGACCGAGCAGGCCGAGAATCCAGCCAATGCCTCCGACAATCTCCTGGATGCCCGGCCCGCGTTGGCTTTGGTCCAAAAGCGCGCGTTTGATCGGCGCGAGTTTGGCGTCAAGGGCGGCACTGACCACCTCTTCCACGTCGGAACGCGACAGGCCCGTGGCTTGTGTCCCCGAGCCCCCCTGGCCCACGGCAGCAACAGGCTTGGCCAGCGCTTCAGCCGCGGATGCCGGAGGCACGGACGCCTTCTCGTCCATGAATTCCGCCGACTCATTCTGGTGCCCTTCACCTGCCCGCAGCAGGATGCGCAGATCCGAGCCGGATTTTCGCGCTGCATCGGGAACGGGAAAACGGAACAGCCCCTCTTCGTCGGTCGTGCCCTGCAGCAGGGGCTTGGCGCTGGCTGCGTCCAGGACTTCGATGGTTCCGTGTCTGACCCGTTTTGACTTGCTGTAGCTGCACTCAACCACAACCTCCCCCCCTTCCACATAGGCGAAGACATTGACCCGATGGGCCATGGCCGGGGCTTGGATCAGCAAAGCGAAAACAAGGGACAGGAAAAAGCTACGCACGGGCGCCTCCTTCGGAGCTTGATGCAAAACGCATAAGTTCGGGACGGACTCTGGACAAAAAGGATACGGCGAGCGTGGTCACGATTCCTTCCACGATCATAACCGGAACATGGGCCAGGAAAAGAAGTTTCGCGGCCTGCAGGAATCCCTCGTCCGTGAAGACCAGGGAAAAGGCCGTGAGCAGCCCCGCGCCGGCTACGGACAGGGCTCCGCAGCAGAATGCGCCTGCCGTGCGCATCCAGCCTGTGCGTGAGAGCAGGGGCCGAAGCAGAAAAAAGCAGAGCACGGCCGGGAAAGCCATGTTGAAGGCGTTCACCCCCAGCACAGTGAAGCCTCCGTACTGAAAGAGTACTGATTGCAGCATGAGCGCCACGAGGATGGCCGGAAAGGCGGCCCAGCCGAGGATGGCGCCCAGGAGTCCGTTCAGGATGAGATGCGCGCTGGACGGCCCGATGGGGATGTGGATGAGCGATCCCACGAAAAAGGCCGCAGCCAGGATGGCCACGGTCATGAGCCGGTCGTAATCCAGGCGGCGCAGTCCAAGGGCCGTTCCGCAGAAGGTCAGGGCAGCGCCCAGGCCAAGGATTGCGGGAGAAAGAACTCCTTCGGAAATGTGCATCTGTCTGCCCCTTCTTTGCGTGGTTCGGCGAGGCATGACAAAAAGCCGGGCACGTGTCCATGCCCGGCGGTCATGTCGGGGCCGTGCTCAATCCCCTTGGTTCGGCTTATTTGCGTGCGGGTTCGAAAAACTGAGCCCACAGCACTGCGCCAAGTTCCACGTCTTTGGGCTTGCCTTCGTGGTCCATCTTTTCCTCGGCCGTGTTCAGGGCCGCAAAGCCCCACCAGCCGGCGAAAGGCACTCCATAGGTGAACACGCCGTTGGCATCGGTCTTGATCACCTGTGTGACCATGTATCCGTCCGGCGCTTCGTACTTGCCCTCAGCATTGTAGAACTCCACCTCGACATCCGCACCGGCCACGGGTTTGCCGCCGAGCAGCACCTGTCCCTGGAAGACATTGCCTGCATAGTTGCCGAAGGGGCGGGTCAGCGGCACGATCTCGGTCTTGAGGCCCAGGGGTTCTCCCCAGCCCTCTTCCTCGCCAAAGGCGGCGACCACAGTCTTGGTGTAATGGACGATGAAGCAGTCCTCGGCCGGTTCCCAGTAGGGAGCTGGCTCCATGACAAACTGGTACACGCCGGGTTTCTTTGCCGTGAAATCGGCGGTCCAGGCCGGGTGGTCCATGACCTTGGCGGGCTTGAGCGCGTCTTTTAATTCCTGGGCTTCCCCTTCCACGAAGACCTTGAACGAGGCAGGCGTAACCAGGGGCATGCCAACCATTT
>JFJP01041056.1_pt1 | contig 12490 bp, 8 predicted proteins | sample 431651 | NCBI WGS metagenome assembly JFJP01 (sample SAMN02602958, study PRJNA72255) | Microbial mat metagenome, whole genome shotgun sequencing project. | biome: fresh water; feature: sink hole; material: water; isolation source: purple microbial (photo- and chemosynthetic) mats found in... | reverse complement strand
TTCCAAATTTGATAAAAATTAACACTGGTTATTAAAAATGTCAATCACAAAATCCCTTACAGATTCTGAAAAAACTGCTTGAAATCAAGGTAAATATAAGGTAGTGTAATTTGTTACTTATTGATTTATGTGATATGATTTTTATCATCAGGTTGTGTTGACATTTGTTGTAACAGTCCGATTATATTGCAGGGGCGGCTGCCCATGAAAAGGGTAAGCACAGGGGCTTACCCCTACAAAAAACACAAATGTCAACAGAACCTAATACATTAACAGAAGGAAAAAAATCATGAATGAAAAAATCATATCAGTTTATACTCTTACTGATGATATACTTATTACAGATTATGACATCCGAGTACGGACTTCGCCGATATAAAGAGTTGAAGGGCAGCGGCGTTCCGCTGATTTTAATCGGAGAGAAACGGATAAACGGCTACAGCGAACAGACCCTCCGAAAAACGCTGGGGATGAGTTCCGACTGATATCCGAAATAAAAAAGCGGCTTGCAACGGCGCAAAAAAGAAACAGGGAACCGGAGTTTCGGAAATTCCGCTATCTTTGCGGTCTTTGCGTCTTTGCGAGAAAATTCATGCGCCTATTTCCGATAATTTTGTATTTTCAAATTTTTCATCTTTTCGTGATTCAGGTTTTGCCATGTCAACGATTCGCCAGCAATTAATCGCTCTTTTGTCTCAGAGAGAATACGACGCCAGAGAACTTTCGCAGGCATTGCACATACGGGAAAAAGAGGTTTATGAACATCTTTCCCATATTGCCCGCTCCCTTGCCTCGCAAAAGCGAAAGCTGATTACCGTGCCGTCAGTCTGTATTTCCTGCGGCTATGAATTTGAGGATCGGCGGCGTTTTACCAAACCGAGCCGCTGCCCCCGATGCAAAAGCGAGCGCATTCGGGAGCCGGGTTATCAGATTGTTTGAAAAATTCAAATAAACCGAAAAGTTGTGCAAACAACAGGCTTTATCGGAAATAAGAAAAATGTTTTTCGCAAAGACGCGAAGGGCGCAAAGGAAGAAAGACGGAAATGCCGGTACTGCAATTTTCAGCGTCTTTGCGACCTTTGCGAGACCGATTTTAATAAAACGGGCAGGCTTTTTCCGATAAAGTCTGATATATGCGAATTTGCGCCCTTTGCGGTTAAATAAAATTCATCAATACCAAAAAGGAGGATATATGTTGTTGAAAAAAACAAGGCATCAACCGCATCATTTTCTGAGCATCTCAATAATGCTGGGTATTTTTCTGATCCTGTCCGTCCCGATCATTTCAGACAGCATTTGTCAAGCCGAGTCATTGAAAAAAAATCTGATTTTCATTCTTGACGCTTCGGGCAGCATGGCATCAGAAATAAAGGGAAAATCGAAAATCGAAATCACGAAAGATGCTTTCAGCGATCTGGCGAAAAATTTTTCTCCGGCATACAAAGTCGGGCTTATCGCTTACGGGCATCGTTACAAGGGCGACTGCAACGATGCGGAAGAACTGATTCCGGCTGCTCCTTTTGACCGAAAAAATTTTACAGATAAAATTCAGAGTATTAAAGCTGTGGGCATGTCCGCCCTTTCTTTTTCCCTTCAAAAAGCTGCTGAAAGCATCCGAGATAAAAAAGAAAAAAATATCCTCATTCTGCTGGCTGACGGTCAGGATGCCTGCAACATTGATGCCTGCGCGCTGGTTCGGGAGATGAAAGCCGGAGGCGCACGCTTTATTCTGCATGTGATCGCTTTTGATGTCAGCGGGGACGCGGAAAAATCGCTTGTCTGCCTTGCCGGTGCCGGCGGCGGAACATATTTTTCGGCAAAAAGCGCGGGAGAATTGCAGACCGCTTTGAAAAAAGCGGTTGAACTATCGGGATTTAAAGGAGATTACCGGCAAGCCGCACCGCCTGCAAAGCCTGAAGAAACGCCTCCGCCGCCCCGGTCTGCTGAAAAGAAGATTATCAATGAAATCAGTGAAATAAAATTTGAACGCTCCCCGGAGGGACAGGAAAAAGTCATTTTTATTCAAAGCGGCGCTGTGCAGCCGAAAATCTTCCCGCTTGCAGAAGCGATTCCGAAAGCGGTCTGCGATTTTTCAAATACCCGTATTTCCCGCAGTGTCAGTCACAACATGAAGGTGGGCGGAAAGCTGATTCAGCGTATACGCGTCGGTGTTCACAGTGAAAAAGAGCCGAAAGTGAGGATTGTGCTTGATATTGCGCCTAACGTTGTTTTGACAGAGGCGCAGTTGTCTGAACCCTGATTCTCAGGATTAAAGGATTTTCATGATTTCTGTTCAGCCTGTTCACGCAGATTCTCATACCAATTCGCTTTCAAAAACTGTGTTCTCCGTGTCTGTTTTCAGCCCGGGCGCTTTTCAGGCGGTTTCAGCGATTTGAAAAATCGCTGTACTCCGTAAAACCGCTCTTCAAGCGGTTTCAGCGATTTGAAAAATCGCTGTTCTCCGTAAAACCGCTTTTCAAGCGGTTTCAGCGATTTGAAATCTGTTTCAGCCCGGGCGCTTTACGGTATGAAAAGACCGATATTTGAAAGCGAATCCGTATCAGAAATTCGGCAAATTTCTGTGAATATGAATGAAAAAAAAGGAGTGCTGAAATGGAGCGAAGCGGAATTTTAGCATAGTGCAGGCTGCAAAAATTTCATTTTTGCACTCCTTGCCGGACAGCCGAAAACACAAAAATAAGCAATCTGATTGACTTATTCGCGGGAATAACATATAAAAGTTATCACGGTCTGAGCCTTAATGAAAGGCGTAAGAAGTTTCCGTGATTTCTTTTTAACACAACAAAAAGGAGAAGGAAAAAGGATGAAAAAGATCATTGTAATTTGTCTTGTCGCCGCGTTTGCGCTGACAGCCTGCGCCGCGCCTGAGACAAAAACCGGCAAAGGTGCCGCTTACGGAGCGGCTGCCGGCGCGGCTGCGGGTGCCCTCATCGGGCAGATCGCCGGAAGAAACACTCAGTCCACGCTGACTGGCGCTGCTATCGGTGCGGCTGTGGGCGGCGCGACCGGCGCGGGCGTCGGAAAAATGATGGACGATCAGGAACGGGAGTTTAACGAAGCGCTCTCAACTTCTGAGGCAGCCGCAGTCACCCGGGAAGGGGATATTCTCTCCATCAGTTTGCAGGGCGATGTGACCTTTGAAACAGGTTCTGCGAATGTGATGCCCGGATTGTATTCGGAAATTGACCGTATCTCCGACATCATGGTGAAGTATCCCCAGACCTCCATTGTTGTCGAAGGACACACCGACAGCGTGGGAAAAGAAGATAAGAACATGGATTTGTCAAGACGCCGCGCCGATGCGGTCAGAAATCTGCTTGTGGAACGCGGGGTCAGTGATTCCCGCATACAGGTCGAAGCTTACGGCGAAAGCCGTCCCATTGCAGATAACAAAACCGAATCCGGAAAACGGATGAACCGCAGGGTGGAAATAAAAGTCACACCGATGGGAACATAATCAGCGGCTCAAAGGCGATATATTTACAGAAACCGGGTTTTGAATAAAAAATCCGGTTTCGGCATTTGAGCCTGTCGAAACTTCAGCCCTCCGTCTTTGCGATTTTTTTGTAGGGGTAAGCAAGCCCCCTGTGCTTACCCTGCTTACCCTGCCGAAACAGATACAGCAGGGGCAACCACGGGGGGTTGCCCCTACACCTTGCGATGGACTTTAACAGCGGGAGGAATTTCAGCCATGATCAGAAAAAAAAATAAAATGTTGAGCCGATTTTTGCCAGTCATTTTTTTGGCAATCATCACAGGCAGTTCTGCGGTATATGCGGAATCCGGCGATATGCTCTGGAAATATCAGACCGGCGGACCAATCCATTCTTCCCCGGCAATCGGCGCAGACGGAACAGTGTATGTGGGCAGCGATGATCATTATCTTCACGCGATAAATCCTGACGGGACGCCCAAATGGAAATATCTGACAGGGGGCGCAGTATTTTCCTCTCCGGCTGTAGCGGCGGACGGAACTGTGTATGTGGGCAGCGATGACTATTATGTTCATGCTGTAAATCCTGACGGAACAGTCAAATGGACATATCCGACCGGCGGGGAAGTCAAATCTTCTCCTGCTATCGGCGATGACGGCACCGTATATGTCGGAAGCAAGGACGGAAAGCTTTATGCAGTAAATCCCAACGGCACCGGCATCACCAAATGGCCTTATGCCATATCAAGCGGCAATGTAACTTCTTCTCCGGCTGTCGGCACTGACGGATTGATTTATGTGGGTTCTTGGGACAAACAGGTTTATGCCTTAAACGCATTCGGAAGTCTTATGAAAAAATATCCGACCGGAGGCTCGATAAATTTTTCATCCCCCGCGCTTTGGCATGACGGAACGATTTATATCGGCACACGGGACTACAAGCTTTACGCCCTGAATCCGGATCGCACCGTGAAATGGACTTATCTGACAGGCAGCGGAATAGAATCTTCTCCGGCTGTGAGCGCGGAAGGCACTGTTTTTGCAGCAAGCTGGGACGGAAATCTTTATGCGGTGAATCCCGACGGCTCACTGAAATGGCAATATCCGATATATGAGAACAGCGGCGAAAAAAAAGGCACTTTTTCTTCACCTGCCATCGGAATGGGCGGAACGGTTTATGCGGGAAGCGGAGATGGCTATCTCTATGCTGTAAGAGACGAAGGAACGCTGAAATGGCGTTATCAAACCGGGGGACCGGTTTATTCCTCTCCGGCTGTGAAATATGACGGCACCGTGTATGTGGGAAGCGAAGACGGCTATCTACATGCCATAGAAGGCGATTTGCCCTGGCCTTATAATGAATATCCGAAATCGGCAAACGGCTACGCGGCTTCTTCCTGGCCCAAATTCGGACAGAATAATTTGAATCTTCGCAGAGTGCCGATTCTTCAGCTCGCATTGCCGGAGGAGACCAAGGCGGTTCCGGGTCAGACGATTTCCCTGCCTGTAATACTTGACAACATCAAAAATGAAAGCGTTTATAATTTATCGGTAAGTATCCAATTTGAGAACAGCAAAATTGAAGTCAGAGACTTTACATCCGCGGAAAGCGGTGCAAAAATCACGACAGACAGTGCGACGGGCAAGATTTCCATACGATTTCCGTCCGGCGCTGCCTCGGGTCCCTACATCATGCAGAACGGAAACATAGCGGAACTTAAAATTTTTCTGACTGAAAATGCAAAAATCGGCGAAGATACAACATTGACATTTACTGAAGCCAAAATTAATTCTTTGCCTGTAACGACCCAAAACGGCGTCATCAAATTCGTTCCGCCTGCGTATCAGATTTCCGGCAAGACGGTTTATTTTGAAGATAAATCACCGGTTTCGGATGTCTTGCTGAACCTCGCTGGCGAAAATTCCTATACCGCAACAACAGACGCTCAGGGCGCTTACACATTTTCCGGTGTGCCGCCGGGAACTTACACGCTCACCCCTTCTAAAACCGGCGATTTGAAAGGTCTGAGCGCGCTGGATGCTGCAAAAATTCTGCAACATGTACGAGGTAAAATTCAATTGGACTGCGCTCATAAGAAAGCCGCAGATGTGAATAAAGATTCGCAAATCAATGAGACAGATGCTGCGGCTGTCGCAAAATGTTCTGGAGAACAAGACCTTGCTTTGGAATGTCAGATGAATGACAGCAAAATCAACTGGATATTTGTATCTGATCCCGCAGCCGAATGTGAGAAACAGCACTCGGATTTGTCTTTTGCGCCTTTGAATGCAGACAAGACCGATGCGGATTTTGTCTCAATGCTTCTCGGAGATCTGAGCGGAAACTGGTACGCACAAAACAGAAATTATGCTGAAAAAGACTTGATTTTAAAAGATATTATCCCGCTGATGGAGACAAAAGCCGCTCCGGAAGATACGGTAATCTTTCCGGTGGCATTGGCTCAGGAGACAGCGGCAATGCTCGGAGTTGATCTTGTGATTCAGTACGACAAAGATGCGCTTGAACTCGCAGAAGCGACGCTGACCGGCGGAATCTTGGCAGACTGGGAAGAAAATTTGCAGTTAATCAAAGATGATAAAGGATCAGCAGCGATAAAAATTTACGGCGCAGATGAAATCACAGGCAGCGGAAATGTGCTGTTTCTGAAGCTGAATGTCATCGGCGCGCTCGGCGCAACGGCTTCATTGTCCGTAGAAAAACTTGAATGCAATGAAACTGCCGTATCCGGCGGCTTCGGCGTAAACGGCGGCATCGCCTCGCTGGTGAATGTTGTCATAAAATATGAAGCCGGAGACATTGATCACAGCAAAATCATTGATTTGCGGGATGCGGTGCTGGCATTGCGGGCTTCGGCAGGCGTCACGGACGCGGGGATAGTATTTTCCGACGCGGACACAAACGGAGACAAAAAAATCGGAACAGAAGATGTCAGTTATATCTTGAAGGTGATTTCAGCAAGCATGAAATAAAAGCTGAAAAATCGAAAAGCGGATTGTCGGCATGAAGACATGGGAAAAGTCGCCGCTTATGAATTGAGTAATGACGGAGTCTCATTTAATATGTCCTGTCTGCTTTGTAGCGAACCTTCAGCCGACAAATGCCATAGAAGATTGGTTGCAGAATATTATAAAGAATTATTTCAACATATTGATATAAATAACCCAATTCTACACCACTACCAAAAAATGTACAGATTCAAAAGAGATTTGGTATCATTTCACACACTACCGGACAATTTTTTCAGTTCCTTCTGCTGAAACAGAAACAAAACGGCTTGCAAAGCCATTTTACTGTAAAACGATTTTGTAAATCGTTTTTTTTAATAAAATAAGTATATTATGATTTTTGTCCGGTAGTGTGATCATTTCATAACAGCACACTGTGAAAACAGGGATTCTTCGCTGCGCTCAGAATGACACGGGGGAAGCCCGGAATGACATGGGGCGAAGCTCGGAATGACAGCCCGGCATCACCTCCTACACCACTACCATTTTTTGAAAGTTGCAAATGACCATAAAAGAGAAGCAGATCGAACAAAGCCTGATTAAAAGGTTGACGGATATCAAATACACCTGGCGCCCGGATATCCATGACCGAGAAACGCTTGAGTCCAACTTCAGAAAACATTTTCAGGCACTGAATAAAGTCAATCTGACAGACTCGGAATTCGCCCGTCTGCGAGATGAGATTGTCAACGCCGATGTATTTACAGCAGCTAAAACCCTGCGCGAACGCAACACGTTCCAGCGGGAAGACGACACTTCTTTACAATACACACTGGTCAACATCAAAGACTGGTGCAAAAACGAATTTGAAGTCATCAACCAGTTACGCATCAACACCGACAACAGCCACCGCCGCTATGATGTGATTCTGTTAATCAACGGCATACCCGTGGTGCAAATTGAGCTCAAAGCCCTTGATGTCAGCCAGCGCCGCGCCATGGAGCAAATTGTCGAATACAAAAACGATCATGGCAACGGCTATACCAACACGCTGCTCTGTTTCATGCAGTTGTTTATTGTCAGCAACCAAGCCAATACGTATTACTTTGCCAATAATCACAGCCAGCACTTCAGTTTTAACGCCGACGAACGCTTTTTGCCCGTTTATCAATTTGCCGATAAAGACAATAAAAAAATTACCCATCTGGATGATTTTACCGATAAGTTCCTCGCCAAATGCACCCTGGGCGAACTGATCAGCCGCTATATGGTGCTGGTGGTCAGCGAGCAAAAACTGATGATCATGCGCCCGTACCAAATTTATGCGGTACAGGCAATTGTTGACTGTATTCACCAGAACCGGGGCAACGGGTACATCTGGCATACCACCGGCAGCGGTAAAACGCTGACCTCGTTCAAAGCATCCACCCTGCTGAAAGACAACCCGGATATTGAAAAGTGTCTGTTTGTGGTTGACCGTAAAGACCTGGACCGGCAGACACGGGAAGAATTCAACAAATTTCAGGAGGGCTGTGTTGAAGAAAACACCAACACCGAAACGCTGGTTCGGCGTATGCTGTCGGAAGATTACGCGGACAAGGTGATAGTTACCACCATTCAGAAGCTCGGGCTGGCGCTGGACGAAAACAGCAAACACAACCAGATCAGCAAACAAAAAGGCAGGCTCACCTACAAAGAACGTCTGGAGCCTCTGCGCGGCAAACGCATTGTATTCATCTTTGACGAATGCCATCGTTCGCAATTCGGAGATAACCACAAAGCCATCAAAGCATTCTTCCCCAATGCCCAGTTGTTCGGTTTTACCGGCACACCAATCTTTACGGAAAACGCCACATACAGAGAGATTGACGGCACGCAAGCTTCCTTCAAAACCACGGAAGATATTTTCCAGAAGCAACTGCACGCCTACACCATCACTCACGCCATTGATGATGACAACGTGCTGCGCTTTCATATTGATTACTTCAAACCCGAAGGCAAAACCGAAGCAAAATTCAAGGATGATGGAACCATTACTCAGAAAGCGGTGATTGAAGCGATTCTGCAAAAACACGATACCGCCACAAACTCACGCCGCTTTAACGCTGTTTTAGCCACCGCTTCCATCAATAACGCGATTGAATACTTTGAATTGTTCAGGCAGATTCAAGCCCGGAAACTGGCGGAAAACAACAGATTCCAGCCGCTGAATATTGCCTGTGTCTTCTCCCCGCCCGCGGAAGGCAACAAAGACGTGCAGCAGATTCAGGAAGACCTGCCGCAGGAAAAAGCTGATAACGAACAAGAGCCGGATAAAAAGAAAGAATCGCTCAAAGCCATTATTGCCGACTACAATGCTCAGTACGGCACTAACCACACCATTAACGAATTCGATCTCTATTATCAGGATATACAGAAGCGCATCAAAGACCAGCAGTATTCCAATCAGGATTACCCGCACAAAAACAAAATTGACGTGGTGATTGTGGTGGATATGCTGCTCACCGGTTTTGACTCCAAATACCTCAACACCCTGTATGTGGATAAAAACCTCAGACATCATGGACTGATACAGGCTTTCTCACGCACCAACCGCGTCCTGAACGACACCAAGCCTTATGGTCATATCATGGATTTCCGATGTCAGGAAGAGTCCGTTGACGAAGCCATTGCTCTGTTTTCCGGACTGGATAAGAACCGCGCCAGAGAAATCTGGCTTGTTGACCCGGCACCGGAAGTCATAAAAAAATTAGACGATGCCGTCAGCGGTCTTAAAAGCTTTATGGACGCGCAGGGTTTAGTCTGTAAGCCGGAAGAGGTAAGCAACCTCAAAGGCGATGATGCACGGGGCGAATTTATCAGGCGTTTTAAGGAAATACAGCGACTTAAAACCCAACTGGATCAATATACCGATCTGAGCGAAGAAGATAGCCAAAGCATAGAATCGCTGATTCCCGAAGATCAACTGCGCTCCTTTCGGGGGATGTATATAGAAACCGCCCAGCAGCTCAAAGCCCGTCAGGACAAAGGCGGGGATGACATCAGCCCGGAACTGGAGCAACTGGATTTTGAGTTTGTGCTTTTCTCCTCTGCGGTGATTGATTACGACTATATTATGAATCTCATTGCCCGATACACCCAGGACAAACCCGGCAGACAAAAAATGACCCGCGAACAGTTGATCAGTCTGCTCAGTTCCAGCGCCAATCTGATGGAAGAGCGTGAAGATATTATTGCCTATATCTACAGTTTGAAGGCAGGTGTGAGTTTAAACGAAAAAGACATTCGTGAAGGATATGAAATCTTTAAAGCTGAAAAGTCAGCTAAGGAACTGGCGGCAATGGCTGAAAAGCACGGGCTGGAAACCGAAGCCCTGCAAGCTTTTGTGGACGGCATTATGAACCGCATGATTTTTGACGGCGAACAACTCGGTGACCTGATGGCGCCGTCGGAATCAGGATGGAAAGAGCGAACAAAAAAAGAACTGGCGCTGATGGAAGACCTGATGCCATTATTGAAAAAACTGGCTCAGGGGCGGGAGATTTCGGGGTTGGGGGTTTATGAGCAGTAACCACATTGCCATCAACCCTGCACTGCTGACCTGGGCGCGGGAACGCGCCGGGCTGGATGAGTTCGCCTTGTCGCGTCGCTTTCCAAAACTTGCCGAATGGGAAGCGGGCAATGTACAGCCCACGCTGCGGCAACTGGAAAACTTCGCCCACGCGGTGCATGTCCCTATCGGCTATTTGTTCCTGTCCCAGCCGGTGCAGGAGTTTATGCCCATTTCCGATTTCCGCACCCTGCACAGCAGTGCCGTGACGCGCCCCAGCCCCAACCTGCTGGATACGCTCTACCTGTGCCAGCATCGGCAGGATTGGTATCGCGACTATGCGCGCATACATGCCCTGCCCGTGCTGGAATTTATCGGCAGCGCCACTGTCGGGGACGATCCGGTAACAGTCGCCGAAGCCATGCGCGAAACCTTGCAGCTTTCCATGGCGGAACGCCGGCAACTGCCCAACTGGACAGAAGCCTTGCGCCAGCTAATGACCAAGGCGGAAGAATCTGGCGTGCTGGTGATGGCGAGTGGAATCGTAGGCAGCAACAGCCACCGCAAACTGAACGTGGAAGAATTTCGCGGCTTTGCCCTGGCCGATGACCTATCCCCGCTCATTTTCCTCAACGCGGCGGACAGCAAAGCAGCGCAGATGTTCACCCTGTCCCACGAACTCGCGCACCTTTGGCTGGGCGAAAGCGGCGTATCCGACACCGAAGCGGGCAGACTGCCCGAACAGTCCATCGAGCGCTGGTGCAATGCCGCCGCCGCCGAACTGTTGATGCCCATGCACGCCACCCGTGAAGCGCATCAATCCGACCTGCCGCTGCCGGAAGAAATCCAACGGTTGGCGGGGCTGTTCAAGGTCAGCACGCTGGTGGCGCTGCGCCGCCTGTTCGATGCAGGCTTCATCACCGAAGCCGCCCTTTGGCAAAGCTACCGCGAAGAACTGAAACGAATTCGCGAGCTCGGCAAACGCGGCGGCGGCGATTTTTACCGCACCCTGGGCGCACGTACCGGCAAGCGATTTGCCCGCGCCGTGCTCGCCAGCACGCTGGAAGGACAAACGCTGTTCCAAGACGCCTTTCGCATGTTGGGCTTGAAAAAGAGCGCAACCTTCTACAATGCGGCACGAGAACTGGAGGTGATGGCATGACCTACCTGCTCGACGCCAATGTTTTTATCCAGGCAAAGAACCTGCACTACGGGCTGGATTTCTGTCCCGCTTTCTGGAACTGGCTTGTCGAGAAAAACGCGGCGGGACAATTGTTCAGCATTGACAAAGTGGCCGACGAAATTGCTGCCGGAGCGGACGAACTCACCGACTGGATGCGGCAGCAAAACGACGGTTTGTTCCGCAAGACCGATCCCCAAATCGCCGCACAGTTCGGCAAGGTCAGCACTTGGGTGATGGGACAAAGTTATGAACCGGCGGCCATCCACACCTTCTTGCAGGTGGCGGACTTTTACCTAATCGCCCACGCACTCGCGGAGGGACATGTAGTCGTTACCCATGAGGTTCCTGCCAACTCCACTAAGCGCATCAAGATTCCCAATGTCTGCGCGGGGCTTTCCCTGCGCTTCATGACGCCCTACGAAATGCTGCGCCGCGAACGCGCACGGTTTGTGCTGGGGGGTGTATGAACGAGAAAACTGTCGTTGGCGGCAATGTTCCTAAGCTGCGCTTTCCTGAGTTTCGGGATGCGGGGGAGTGGGAGGAGAAGCAACTTGGAAAACAGATAACTCTCGTATATGGGGCAGCATTGCACGAATCACAGAGAAATGGCGGAAAGTTTCCCGTTGTGGGTTCTAATGGTATTGTTGGTTATCACAATAGCTATTTAATAGAAGGTCCGGCTATTGTTATCGGACGAAAAGGTTCTGTTGGCGAAGTAAACTGGGTTCAATCAAACTGCCATCCTATTGATACGACTTACTACGTTCGCAATAACAACCCGGATAGAGCCTCATTGGTATTCATTAAGCTCATTCTTGATAATTGCAGACTTACTGAGTTGAAAGACCAAAGCGCTGTTCCTGGACTAAATAGAGATCGTGTTTACTCTGTCAAAACAGCTTTTCCAATACCAGAAGAACAACAAAAAATCGCCGATTGCCTGTCTTCAATTGACGACCTGATCACCGCACAAACCCAAAAAATAGACGCACTCAAAGCCCATAAAAAAGGCCTGATGCAGCAGCTATTCCCCGCCGAAGGCGAAACCATGCCCAAACTGCGCTTTCCTGAGTTTCGGGATGCGGGGGAGTGGGAAGAAAAAAAAATAAATGAATTGACTACATACATTGACTACAGAGGTAAAAGTCCAGCTAAATATGAGCATGGTATTTTCTTGGTAACTGCAAAAAATATTAAGCAAGGCTATATAGATTACGAATCATCTAAAGAATATGTATCACCTGATGAATATGATGAAGTTATTGGTGAAGATATGGGCTGTCATTGGTGAAGAAAAATGTTGCAATTACTAGTGAATGATGTCATGGTGGAATTG
>JFJP01022099.1_pt1 | contig 12490 bp, 10 predicted proteins | sample 431651 | NCBI WGS metagenome assembly JFJP01 (sample SAMN02602958, study PRJNA72255) | Microbial mat metagenome, whole genome shotgun sequencing project. | biome: fresh water; feature: sink hole; material: water; isolation source: purple microbial (photo- and chemosynthetic) mats found in... | reverse complement strand
ATAAAATGTCGTTTATTCATCTGAATGATCTTGAAGAAAAAGAACTTGTTCCGGGCTTCAAAGCCAGATTTGTCCACACGGAAAACATGACTTTTGCGTACTGGAATATCAAAGCCGGCGCGTCTCTGCCCGGTCATTCCCATCCGCATGAACAGGTCGCGACCATGTTTGAAGGAAAATTCGAACTGACTGTTGACGGCAAAGCCAAAATTCTTTCACCCGGAGAGATTGCCGTGATTCGGCCGAATGCGGTTCATTCGGGCAGAGCCGTTACAGATTGCCGGATTCTTGATGTGTTTTATCCGGTGCGTGAAGATTATCGGAAATGAAGTTTCAGCATCAGGAGGAGTGCAAAGGAGCATTAAAATGAAAAAGAGAAATTTCTGGAAAATGTGCTGTCTGTCAATCACGCTGTGTGTTCTCATAGCCGGAATGCAGGGTCAAACTGCCTCCGCGCAGGATTCTGTAAAAATCGGGGTTCTCGGTCCCCTGACTGTGCCGACAGGACAGGGCATCCGGAATGCCGCGGAAATGGCTGCGGAAGAGATCAACGCCAAAGGCGGAATCCTCGGAAAGCCTGTACAACTTCTTTTTTCAGACACTCAGCTCAAACCTGACATCGGGGCTTACGGGTATGTGAAATTTGCCAAAGAGGACAAGGTTGCAGCGGTGATCGGCTGCGCTTCCAGCGAAGTCGCGCTCGCGGTCATGGAGCATATTGCCCGATATAAAGTGCCGTTTCTCGTAACCGGAACCGCAGGCGACAAACTGACCGAACAAGTGGCGGGCAACTATGACAAATACAGATATTTTTTCAGAGTATGCCACAAATCCGGCGAACTCGCTGAGTTTACAAGTGATTGGATTATCGCCGGACTTGTCAAGCCCCGTCATATCAGACGCGCTGCAATGATGATCGAAAATGCAGTCTGGACCCGTCCCATTGCCAAAAAATGGGAAGAGAGTCTCAAAGCCGCAGGCGCGGACATTTTGGTATCTGAATATTTTTATAAAGAAACAAAAGACTTCATGCCGATTCTCTCCAAAATCGCAGCAGCCGAGGCAGAACTGATCTGTGTCGTATCCGCGCATGTGAATGCCGCAGATTATGTCAGTGCATGGGCAGGTATGAAAGGACCGATCATCACGGGTATAGCCGCCTCTTTTTCGAATATATGGAAAGATTCGGAAGGAAAGGCATTAAGTGTGAGTTCTGTCAGTTTTCCGGGAGTGGTCGGCGTGAGTCAAGAAGAAAAGCTCTTTAATGAGACCTATATGAAAAAATATAAAGTCATACCGGAATATACTTCATCTTATACTTATGACGCGATGTCTCTGCTGAAAGCCGCGGCAGAAAAAGCAAATTCCACAGAACCGGACCTGCTGAACGATGCTTTGGAAAAAAGCGATTATATGGGCGTGGCAGGCAGATGGGTATTTGACCGGACTTCCCACCATTCCCGATTCGGACCCGGATATCGCCAACTGATGATGATTCAATGGCAGCACAAGGGGAAGCTGTGTGCCGTATGGCCTCAAGAAACTAAAACCTGTGATTATATTCTTCCGCCCTGGTATGAGAAATAAAATGAGGCATGAAATCCGACATTCATTGATTATCAATCGAAAATCCGGAAAAGTTTGTAGTACCGCCTTTAGGCGGTCAGTTTGAAATCAAAGACTTATGACATAAGTCCGCACCGCCTGAAGGCGGTACTACAAACTTCTTATGTCATTGATTATCAATCGAAAATCCGGAAAAGTGATGCGTTGGGTTTCGTGCCTCAACCCAACCTACAAAGCCGTATGAGAAATAAAATGAGGAATATGCCGTAGCCGCAGGTCGGGCTGAGGCACGAAACCCGACATTGATTTTCCGCTGCGGTATGAGAAATGAGGAATATTTCATGAAGCTCAGAAACAAACTTCTCCTGTCTTTTTTTGCTGCAGGCATGATCCCTTTTATGATTTTAGGGACTGTCTCGCTGATAAAATCTGCTCAGACTCTGTCAGAGGAAGCGTTTAACAGACTTGAAGGTCTGCGGGAAGCCAAAAAAGCGCAGCTTACGGCTTTCTTTTCGGAACGCAGGGGAAATATGAATATTCTCAGGGAAACGGTCTCTGCTCTCAGACAGTCGGCTTTTGAGAAATTAAGAATGGTTCAGGAAATAAAAAAAGCACAGGTGGAAGACTATTTTCGGAAATGTCTGAGCGACATCGCGGTGATCTCAAAAAATGTGACGATTATCCAGGCATTGGACAGTTTTTCCTCAGCCCTGGGAGAGGACGGAACCCTAAATGAAAGCATGTACCGGTTTCTGGAAGAGGAAAACTACGGGAATGCGCTGCGGCAGTTCAAAGATGTTTACGGCTACGACGATCTGCTCCTGATCACAAAAGAAGGAAATATTGTCTATACCCTTAACCGGGAATCAGACCTTTCGCAGAACGTCCTGTCAGGAGAATTAAAAAACAGCGGTATAGGACGCTGTTTTCAGGAAGGACTCAAAACAGCGGTGATTCAGGATTTTGCTCCCTATCCCCCTTCGGATAACCGCTACAGAGCCTTTATCGCAGCCCCTGTCTTTAACCGTGAGGAAACCGTTGGTGTGGCAGTTCTTAAAATAAGCAATGACGCTCCGGATATCATTGTCCAAAGACGTTCCGGCATGGGAAAAACCGGAGAAACCTATCTGGTGGGCAGATGGGAGGGAAAAACAGAATTCCGAAGCGACCGGATAATCAAAAAAGGACATATCGGAAAGGAGAAGTCAAATAACGAAATCGAGCAGGCATTGTCCGGGAAATCCGGGGCTTCGGTACGGATCGGAAGTAGCGGACGTATGGATATTTTCCAATACGATCCCCTGAATATTCCGGGACTGAACTGGGCAATGATAAGCACTGTGGAACTCGAAGAAGTTATAGCACCGAAATCCGAAGGCAATACAGAGGATTATTTTGCCAAATATATCCGGGAATACGGCTATGGCGACTTTCTGCTTATTCATCCTAATGGGAATGTTTTTTACTCGGTTGCCCGCAACAAAGATTACGGCTCCGACCTGAGCAAGGGAGACTACGCGGAATCGGGCCTGGGCAGACTGTTTCGACTGGTGTCGGAAAGCAAAGCTTTCGGGTTCAGCGACTTTGCTCCCTATCCGCCGGACGGAGATGCGGCCGCGTTTATGGCTCAACCCATTATTTTCAATGAACAGATCGAGATGATTGCTGCATTGCGGATTCCCATTGATGTCTTCAACCGGGTTATGAAAGAACGTGTCGGTATGGGAAAAACCGGGGAAACCTATCTGGTAGGAACAGATATGCTGATGCGCTCGGATTCTTTTCCTAATCCCCGGCAGTATTCTGTAAAAGCCTGTTTTGCAGATCCGGAAAAGGGAAAGGTGATAAGCGATGCTGTACGCAACGCGCTTTCCGGCAAAACAGGCAGGGGAATACTTGTGAATTACACTGGTAAAACCGTGCTGTCGGCTTACACGCGGCTGAAAGTATGGGATACGGATTATGCCCTGATTGCCGAGATTGAAGAGAGCGAAGCTGGCTCAAGGGTCAGAGAGATCAGTATCCTTATAGGGATAGTCGCAGCCATTGCTCTCATACTCATTGTTATTTTTACTTTTTTTTCTGCCCGGCACATTGTCAGACCCATCAGCCGGGTCATCCGTGTCCTTGTCATGACTGCCGATCAGTTGACTCTGACATCAGATCAACTGTCATCGGCAAGCCAATCTCTTGCAACTTCCGCGTCTGAGCAGGCCGGGTCTTTAGAAGAGACATCCGCCGCGCTCGAAGAGATGTCTTGCATGACCCGGCAGAATGCAGATATGGCGGCAGAGGCAGATACTATGCTTAAAGAAGCAGACCGTATCATCGGACAGGCAAAGATATCCATGTCCGCGTTGAGCCTTGCCATAAAGACTATCTCTGTTTCCAATGAAGAAACCGCAAGGATTATGAAGATAATAGACGAGATTGCTTTTCGGACCAATCTCTTATCTCTGAATGCCTCCATCGAGGCGGCCAGAGCCGGCAGCGCGGGAGCCGGATTTGCCGTAGTAGCGGATGAAGTCAGAAATCTTGCCCTGCGGGTTTCGGATGCTGCAAAAAGCACTTCGGGTCTGCTTGAAGATACGGAAAAAAGCATCAGACACGGCGTTGAAATTGTCGGAAAAACCGGCAGCGATTTTTCGGCAGCGGCTGACAGAATTCTTAAAATGGGAGGATTGATAGAACGGATTGCCGAATTCTCCGGAGATCAGGCACAGGGCATTGAACATCTGAACAAAGCTGCTGCCCAGGTTGACACCGTTACGCAGCAGAATTCAGGTCAGGCTCAGGAAACAGCCGGGGTTTCCCAATCGCTGAATGCACAGGCTGAAGAGATGAAAAAGATCGTGGAAGAATTGGCCGCGCTGATCGGAAGCAGGAAGTGAGAAGTGAGAAAAGTGAGAAGTGAGAAGTGAGAAGTGAGAAGTTATAAAAAACGGACTATCTCCGGGGATCTGGTCATTGTGCTGACACTGGCAATCAGTCTGGTGATCACAATTCTGGGAACAGCATACTATCTGCATTCGACCCGCTCCTCTCAGCTTCAGTCGGAGGAACGGGCAAGCTATGTCACCGATATCTTTGCCGAAGTACTGATGCAGCCGCTGTGGAATGTTGACAGCGGTACGATTCAGCGGATTTCGGCTGCATATATGAACACCGAGTCTGTCGCAGGCATACGGGTGAAAAGCGATTACGAAATTGTGTTTGACGAGTATCCGCGGGACAAAAAAAACTTTATCAGCAGAAAAAAAAATATTTCAAAAAATGAGGTGTATCTGGGGACAATAGAGATGCTGTTCAGCGATGAAAATATCCTTCAGACTCAAAACACTATGATCAGCATGATCCTCATAGTCATCTTTTCGATGGCTCTGGTTATCATACTGGGAACAAGGCTTATTATGCGCTCCCTTTTAGACAGACCCCTGAACCGGCTCATATCGGGTATCAGAAACATAGCGGAAGGGAATTATCAGACATTGCTCGCGCTTGTCCCCCAGCAGGACCTCAATGAAATCATTCATGAAGTCAATGTCATGGCATCTGAAATAGCCAAAAGAGAAGAAGAATCGCTGCGTCTGAACAAAGACCTTGAATTGCGAATTGTCAAACAGAAAGAAGCAGAGGAGGAACTCAGGAAAAGCCGTTATTATCTGAAAAACATCATTGACTCCATGCCCTCGGTCATAATCGGCGTAAATGCCCGAAGCCGGGTTATCCACTGGAACAAAGCCGCTGAAACATGGGCCGGTCTCGGGGCAGAAGATATTCAGGACAGCCTTATCCGCGATATCTGTCCGTATCCGGAGTCTGAAATAAAGGAAATCTCCGAATCGCTTATGACTCGGACTCCTCTCAGAATGGAAAAAAAAGCCGGATACAGGCAGAATGAATTTGTTTATGAAGATATTATGATCTATCATATACCTGACGGCGGCGCGGTGATCCGGGTGGATGATGTCACCGAGCGGGTGCGTATCGAAGAAATGATGGTTCAGACCGAAAAAATGATGTCAGTGGGCGGGTTAGCCGCAGGTATGGCGCATGAAATCAACAATCCCCTGAGCGGAATTCTTCAGGGAATCCAGAACACACTCCGCCGTGTCTCGCCGGAGTTTGAAAAAAATATGAGAATTGCCGAAGAATGCGGCACTGATCTGGGAGTCATCCGCCTCTATCTGGAAAAAAGGGGGATATTGAAATATCTCGAAGGAATGAGAAGCTCCGGAATCCGTGCATCGGAAATTGTCTCCAATATGCTGAATTTCAGCCGGCGCAGCGGATCCGAAATGGCTCCTGCCGATATTAACCGCCTGCTTGACAGCACGGTAGAACTGGCAAAAAATGACTATGATCTGAAGAAAAAATACGATTTCAGATATATCAGAATCATCCGGGATTATGATCCGCATCTGAAACCGCTGGTCTGTACGGCAACGGAAATCGAGCAGGTCATTCTCAATCTTCTGAAAAATGCGGCTCAGGCAATGGCTGAGATAAGAAAAAAAGGTGAAGAACCCAAGATTATTCTCAGAACACGGGGGGAAGGGGCATATATCCGTATCGAAGTCCGGGATAACGGACCCGGAATGGACAGAAAAACCCGCAAGCGCATTTTTGAGCCTTTTTATACTACAAAAAACATCGGTATGGGAACCGGTCTCGGGCTTTCGGTCTCATATTTTATTATCACAGATAATCACAAGGGCATGATGTCAGTCGAATCCGACCCCGGCAAGGGGGCCGCTTTTATTATTCAACTACCGTCAAAGCAGGGAACGATATGAGCCGGGAGACAATCAGAATACTTATTGTTGAAGATGAAGAAATGGTCCGTGTCAATCTGGAGGATTTCCTTGAGGACGAAGGGTTTGACCTGAAATCGGCAGACAGCGGCGAACAGGGGATTGCATTTCTGAATGCGGGTCTGTTCGATATTGCCGTGGTTGATATGCGGCTGCCCGGAATCAACGGAAATACCTTCATCAAAGAAGCCGGTAAGATACAGCCGAACCTGAAATTCGTCATTCATACCGGTTCTACATTTTACTCGCTGCCCGCGGAACTCAGGGAAATGGGAATCACAAACGAAGAGATTCTGCTCAAACCTCTGTCGGACATGAGCATTTTAAGCCGGGTGATAAGGAAACTGTTAAGTGAGAAGTGAGAAGTGAGAAGTGAGAAGTGAATTCTTATTTCTCACTTCTCACTTCTCACTTCTCACTTTTAAGGAGAGTCCTAATGGATAAGAAAAAAGCAACCGTGCTTTGTATTGACGATGAGGAAATGATCCGCGTAACCATCGGTGATTTTCTCGAAGATTCAGGATATTGTGTGCTTCAGGCTGAAAACGGGAAAACCGGGCTGAAACTCTTTCGTGAGGCAAAGCCCGATATTATTCTTGTTGATCTGATGATGCCGGAAGTGGACGGCTTTGAGGTGCTGACACAGGTAAAAACAGAATCGCCTCAGACCCCGGTGATCGTTATTTCCGGAACCGGCGTGATTCAGGATGTGATCGAAGCCATCCGAAGAGGGGCTTGGGATTATCTGACCAAACCTGTCATGAATCTGGCTGTTCTGGAACACACGGTCAATAAAACCCTTGAAAAAGCGGTTCTGATCCGTGAAAACGAAGACTACAAAAAATATCTGGAAGAAAAGGTCCGAGAAAGAACTCTCGAACTGGAAAAAATAAATACCCAGCTCAGATCAACATTGCAGGAAACTGTGAATGCGCTGTCTGCCATGACCGACAAACGCGATCCCTATACATCGGGACATCAGAAACGCGTCTCTTCGCTTGCCACAGCCATTGCAGAAGAGATGGGGCTGGAGCCGGATACCGTCGAGTCCATACGCATATCGGGATTGCTGCATGATATCGGAAAAATCTATGTGCCGGCAGAGTTTCTGGCAAAACCCACCCGTCTGGAACGCGAAGAAATGGATGTGATAAGAAAGCATTCCTTTGTGGGATACGATATTCTGATTAACATCAATTTTCCCTGGCCCGTGGCAGAGATTGTTTATCAGCACCATGAACGCATTGACGGCTCAGGCTATCCGCGCGGGCTTAAAGGCGGAGAAATTCTTTTGGAATCGAAAATTATCGCTATTGCCGATGTAGTCGAGGCAATGTCTTCCCACAGACCTTACCGAGCCTCGCTGGATATCGAAGAGGCTCTCCGTGAAATCAGAAAGAATAAAGGCAGGACTTACTGTCCGGAATGCGCTGAGGCTTTTTTTGAATTTTTCCGTAAACAATCCGGAACGGTAAAGAATTTATTCAGATAAAAGAAATGAGAAATGAGAAAAGAGAAATAATATGAAGTTATTTGCCAAAGTTTTTCATTCTGATGTCAGCATCACCGTAAAGCTGCTCTGTCTGAATCTGCTGCTTTTTATCGTGTTTGCAATTATCATCGGAGTAATGAGCCGGACATTCGATACTGTCGCCTATCTCACCGCGGCTGTCACAGAGCGTAACATACAGGTGATCCGCAATGCCCGCACAGGGAGAGAACTTTCAGCAGTATTTAATAAAATCCAATTGCTTATTACAACTTTTCATGAAAATGAAAGCCTTCTGAAAACCGAAGGAAAAGCCATCTTAAATGAAATCAGCCGGCTTTCTGCCTACACCTCCGGGTGCAAAAGCTTCAATATTGCTTTACTGGAATTTGCAGGAAAAACAGAACTTCTTTTCAGACATGCCGAGGCGGTCAATGATATTTCAGCAAAAATCCGCAGGATTGACAATGAGATATCGGTCTGTCTGACAGAAATGGAGGAAAGCGTGTCTGAAACTATGGTGGAAGTAGCAATGAAGGGAGAAGACATCTCCGGTATAGAACAGATAAATAATCTCATCCCTTCTTTTCGGGAAATCCTGATCAAAGTTATTTTTCAGTTTGTCAATCTCAAGCTGATGCGCTCCGATACCAGAGATATAGAACCGATCATTGCATTGTTAGATGAGATATATCTGCGTGTGCAGAAAATCGGCGAATCCGATCATAAGCTTTTTTCAAAACACGTAAACAATCTGCTCCAAAGTGTTTCGGAGTACAAAGAAACCCTCATTCATTTTAACGATGCCAGAATAACTTTTCTTCAACATGCTGCCGTAGCGGATGAGGCAAAGTCTCATGCTGTTGCTGTTATGATGCAGTCGGATATACGGACATCCGCTTCTTTTGACCGGGTTCAGGAAGAAAACACAAATACGATAAAATCTTCTATCCTGACCGTTTACATTCTGTCTGCCGGGATTGTTATTTCTTTCAGTGTCCTGACATACATTTTTTTCCTGCTGAATATCCGCAAGCCGATGGATCAGATATGTAAAGGACTGGAATCCATAGGCGACGGGGACCCGGATGTCCGAATACGGCTGAACCGCGGGGATGAATGGAGTGTGATTGAAAAATCTCTCAACAGAATGGTCTCGGAAGTATGGAATTCCTATTCCGAACTTTACCGCAAAAATGAAGAATTGCAGCAGATGCACCACGAACTGCGAAAAACACAGCGTTATATCAAAAACATTATTGATTCAATGCCTTCGGTTATGATCGGCGTTGACCCCGAAGGCAGGGTCACACACTGGAACACGGCTGCGGAGAAATCAGCCTGTATCGGTCCTGATGCCATCGAAGGAAGATTATTCACCGAGGTCTATCCGAATCTGGCATCGCAGATGGAAAATATCCGGGCTTCGCTGGAAAACCGGACTCCCCGGAAGATGGAAAAACAGATCCGTTGTATGCAGGACGAAACCCGATATGAAGATATTATGATTTATCCGCTGGCAACAAACGGCGTGGAAGGCGCGGTCATCAGGGTTGACGATGTCACCGACCGTGTTCGTATCGAAGAGATGATGATTCAGACCGAAAAAATGATGTCTGTAGGCGGACTGGCTGCCGGCATGGCACATGAGATAAACAATCCGCTGGGCGTTGTGCTGCAGGGGGTGCAGAATGCGTTCCGCCGTCTTTCTCCTGACCTTGAGGCAAACCATATCATTGCCGAGGAATGCGGAACCAATCTGAAAGCGGTCCGCACCTATCTGGAGCAGAGAGGCATTTTCAGATATTTGGAAGGAATAAAAGAATCAGGAACCCGGGCTGCGCGTATTGTGACGAATATGCTCAATTTCAGCCGGCACAGCGAATCCAATATGACTGAAACCGATATTCATAAACTGCTTGACAGCACGCTGGAACTGGCTGCAAATGATTATGATCTGAGAAAGAAATATGACTTCAGATATATCAGAATTGTGCGGGAGTATGATCCCGAACTGACGCAGATCACCTGCACGGCAACGGAAATAGAGCAGGTGGTTCTGAATTTGCTGAAAAATTCCGCTCAGGCAATGGCTGAAATAAAAGGCTTCCTGTCCGAACCGAAAATTATTCTGCGGACCCGGAAAGACGGAAACTATGCTCAGATAGAGGTTCAGGATAACGGTCCGGGAATGGATGAAAAGACACGCACTCGCATTTTCGAGCCGTTTTATACCACAAAAGGCGTAGGCGTGGGAACCGGGCTGGGGCTTTCAGTGTCTTTTTTTATTATTGCCAACAACCACAAAGGTCTTTTGTCTGTGGAATCCGAACCCGGAAGAGGAGCCAAATTCATCATCCGGCTGCCGTTGGAAAAAGTGAGAAGTGAAAGAAGTGAGAAGTGAGAAGTGAGAAGTGAGAAATGACTTCTCACTTCTCACTTCTCATTTCCTTCCCGCCCTGACGTCATGAACCCCAAGCCCGCCGGATGAGAACTCCCTGACAATAATTTCATAAAATTTTCTCTTCTGCATCGGAGAAAGAAGTTCTTTTTCCTCTAAAATATGAGCAATCACTTCGGTTTCAAGTTCGGTCTGATGATACAGAATCTGCTGACTGACTTCAGCGATTTCGGAGCGGTCAGCCGGTTCTGTAAAGAGCAGTTCCGCAAGTTCGGCGCGTCTGACATATAGATTTCTTCTGATGCCTTCCACTTTGGGCAGAAAGCTTTTCCGAATCATTGCAACCTGTTCCCGCTGATCTTGAGTCAGATCGGGAATGAGGTCAAGATAACCCTTGATACGGCTTTGTTTTTCCCGAATCTTTTTGAAACGGAAGTAAGTAAGCATCAGCACAAGTCCTGCAAACAGCAGGGCGATGAGAAATCCTGAAAAAAAATATAACATTATGTTTCAAAGTTTCTTAAAATAAATATAACAAATTGAAAGAGGAGGAAAATCTCCAAGTTCTTTCAGCGGCGTATCCAATCGTTTTGACGGCTCAAGGAGTTCAAAGAAGGCTGTGAAAAATTCCTGAGCCGGATTGAATATGCGCTGTATCCAATGAGATTTCCGGGTACGGGGACCGCTCAGAGACGCCTGCAATTTCAGAATGGTCTGCCCGGCAAATTCAGGCGGCATTTCATATTTCGGCAAACTTTTCAGAAGATCATCAGCCTGTTGAAATGCCTCGGATTCCTCACGGCACACCGCACATTCGGCTATATGAGACATAATGCCTCGGGAGATTGCGGCGGCGATTTCTTCGTCTCTGTGAGCAGAAATTTTCTTTTGAATTTCCCGGCAGTTCATCGGTATTATTCCTTTTGCGATAGGCTGAAATACTGTCTCAGACAGGTACGCGCCCTGAAAATCAGCGATTCCACAGCAGAAACCGATGTATTGAGGATTTGGCTGATTTCTCGGTAAGAAAAGCCCTCATTGACACGCATCAGCAGGGCAGCGCGCTGATTTTCAGGCAATTTGTCCAATATCTGCATGATTTCCGACTCTAATTCACGGGAAATTGTCGGCTCTGAAACGCAGATATGCACTTCTTCACGACAAAATGACTCGTGAAAAATGCGGTATCGCTTGCGGCGTCCGAGTTCATTCAGTGAAAGATGATATGCAATTTTGAATATCCATGTCGAAACTTCGGCACGGGGTTCATAAGACGGAGCAGCCTGCCAGACTTTCAGAAATACTTCCTGAGTAATATCCTCGGCACTCTGCGACTCTCCTATATACCTGAAAATAAAGTTGAACAGGCGGTTCTGATACCGCCTCACTATCTGTTCAAACGCGCCTTGATCCCCGGACTGTACGCCTTCAAACGCGCCTTGATCCCCGGACTGTACGCCTCGGATCAGTTCAAGATCGGATCGCTCATTTCTCACTGATTACTTATGATTCAAGGTAAATGAAAAGTACGGCTAAGGGTCAAATTTTTTTATCTCGTTCCAACGCATTGCGTGGGAACGCAGAAGGGAGGCTTTGCGTCCCGTGAATGAACGGGATAGGAAGCGGAAGCGTCAGCGCTTGCGTTACCACGCCGGAGCTTGGTAACGAGGGGAAGACGGTATCTACCCGGCTGGAGTCTCTGACCCCATTGATTGTGGCGGGCTATATGGACGACAGAAAGTTATTAAATGCCACAGTGGGTTCAAGCTCACTTACTTTACTTCTTCCATCTTTAGTAATTAGCTTTAAGTCAGCAGCACTTAATATTATTAGCGAAGGAATCCCTCTAACTCCATATTTTTCCTTAATGATTGGAATTTTTGGAAAAGGCATTATAAGCCATTCTCCATGGGACTCATGGTAATAACTCATAAGGTCTTCCTCATTCCTATCGGAAGATATAAATATGATTTCAAATCCGCTATCTTTCACTGTCTCATAGAATTCTTTTAATACAGGCGTGAATTGCCGACAAGGGGGAGCCCAATGAGCCGCAAAAAATAACCCAATTAACTTTTTGCCTTCTAATAACGCATCGGTAGATACAAGACCATTTGGAGTCAGTAATTCGTCTCCAAATTCGCTGCTAAAAATACTCATAAACTTGCTCCTTATTATGTAGAATCAATGTGGTCAGACTCCATTGATTTGTTGTCTAAC
>JFJP01039849.1_pt1 | contig 12491 bp, 13 predicted proteins | sample 431651 | NCBI WGS metagenome assembly JFJP01 (sample SAMN02602958, study PRJNA72255) | Microbial mat metagenome, whole genome shotgun sequencing project. | biome: fresh water; feature: sink hole; material: water; isolation source: purple microbial (photo- and chemosynthetic) mats found in... | reverse complement strand
TCTCCTTGGAGGATTCAAATGGGAACGCGTGGACGGGAAATCGTGGGAATGGACGTCAGCGAACTTCTGACGCTCCTAAACAAGGCCTTCGCCAGCGAATGGTTGGCTTACTACCAATACTGGCTGGGCGCTAAGTTGGTAAAGGGCCCCATGAAGGATGCCGTCGCCGCAGAGCTCACCTTGCATGCAACCGAAGAGCTGGCGCACGCCAACCTTCTGGCCGGACGCATTCTCCAGCTTGGTGGCACGCCCGTTCTTGAACCTCGTGATTGGTATGAACTCAGCCCCTGCGCCTATGACGCTCCGGCCGATCCATTCGTCGGAACCCTCCTGGATCAAAATATCGCCGGTGAGCAATGCGCCATTTCGGCCTACAAGAACCTGATGGATATCACCAAGGATAAGGACATGGTTACCTACAACCTTGCCCTCACGATCCTGACCCAGGAAGTGGAGCACGAGGAAGATCTCCAGTCCTTGAAGGAAGATCTCGATTTGCTGGTCAACCACCCGCGCGGGTGAGAGGTAAAACCCAAAGCCACGAAGGAGGATCACCATGACCAAAATCGGCATTATCATCTGCGGTCGATACCAAGGGTGCGGTGGCGGAAAATGCTTTCGAGCCCTGCGTGAACGCCGTGGCGCCTTCGCCATTTATCCACCCGAAGAGCCGGTTGAAATCGTGGGCTACTCCACCTGCGGTGGCTGCCCGGGTGGCAATGTGGAATATGTACCCGAGGAAATGAAAAAGAATGGAGCCGAGGTCATCCATCTCGCCACTGGCTTCTTGGTGGGTTATCCACCCTGCCCCAGCATTCGCCAATTCAAGGCCTTCATCGAATCCGCGTACGGATTACCGGTGGTCATCGGCACGCATCCTATCCCACAAAAATACATGGATCGCCACGAGCAACTGCCCTTCTGGCAAGACGCGAACATGACCGAACTGGCCAAGCCCCTGCTGGATGAGGCCTGGGAGATCAAGAGCGCCTACAACTGAAGGACGTCCAGCCTGGGGTCGGAAAGAATGCACCACCGAGACACGAAGAAAACGGAGAAATGAGTCAGAGACGGCAAGGCTTAGTAGGACTTGTTCTACGCTGATTTTCTTTGCCTCTGTATCCTCTGTGTCTCCGTGGTGATCTATTTTTTTGCTCTGCATGGCAGTGAAAAGACACAAAAAGGAAAGGAAAACCATGGTTGAACGAAATGAACTGCAGGTATGGGCCGCGGTAGAGGCCATCCGGCAGCGGAGGCCGGTGGTTCACAACATCACGAATTTCGTGGTCATGAACACCACGGCGAACGCACTGCTGGCCCTTGGCGCATCGCCTGTGATGGCCCATGCCGAAGAAGAAATGGCAGATATGGTGGACATCGCCTCGGCCCTCGTCATCAACCTGGGCACCTTGAGTAAGGTTTGGGTTTCGGCCATGTTCAAGGCCGCAGAGCGTGCGGCAACGCGAGGCATTCCCATTGTGTTGGATCCGGTGGGTGCTGGCGCCAGCCGTTACCGGACCGACACAGCATGTGAATTGGCAACCGCTACACCGCCCACGATCATTCGCGGAAACGCCTCCGAGATCATGGCTTTATGTGGTGATCACACAAGGACCAAAGGCGTGGACAGCACCGAGGCATCCCGTGATGCGCTAGCTGCTGCCCATACCCTTCACGCCAGCCTGGGCTCAGTTGTTTGTGTAAGTGGCGAGACGGATTACATTGTGGGCGGCCAGAAGACCTTCCGAATTGCAAATGGCCATCCCATGATGACTCGCGTGACCGGCCTTGGATGCACGGCCACCGCGCTTTGTGGCGCCTTCGCGGCAGTGACACTGGATCCTGCGCAGGCAGCGGCTCAGGCCATGGCCGTAATGGGCATTGCGGGAGAGATGGCGGCGGAAAAAGCCGAAGGCCCTGGCACCCTGCAGCTGCATTTCTTGGACGCTCTGTACCGCTTGACGAAAGCCGACGTCTCCCAGCGCCTGCGCCTGGAGTGCTGAAGATGAAGGGCCTCTACCTTGTTACAGATCGCAGGCTCTGCGGCGATCGGACTTTGGAAGAGATTGTCCGAAAGGCAATCCAGGGAGGCGTCGCGTGGGTGCAACTCCGAGAGAAGGAACTTTCCACACGGAATTTTGTGGAGGAGGCAACCCGAATCAAGGAATTACTGACCCCCTGGAATATCCCCCTGATCATCAACGACCGAGTTGATGTGGCCTTGGCAGTGGGAGCCGAAGGCGTTCATGTGGGGCAAAGCGATATGCCCTGCGAACGTGTCCGACACCTGATGGGTCCGAAAGCAATCCTTGGGCTCTCGGTGGAAACCTGGGAGGACGTACGCCGCGCAGAAAACCAGCCGGTGGACTATCTCGGCGTGAGCCCCATCTTTGAAACCCCGACCAAGACCGATACCCAACAAGCCTGGGGGCTTGAAGGCCTGGCACGTATCCGGGCCTTTTCTCGTCACCCGCTGGTCGCCATTGGCGGCTTGAATGCAACGAATATCGAGGATGTTATTCATGCAGGAGCGGAAGGAATTGCGGTTGTTTCCGCCATTTTCACCGCGATCGATATTGAGCAAACCACGCGTCACTTGAGCCAACTGGTCGGCTCAGTTTCTTATGGAATTACAGGAAAGCAGGCCCGAATCCCAGAATGCAAACAAGCCCTTGAACCATCGTGCAAAGAGAAAACATGAGCAATGAGTTTCGTATCCGCGACTATCAAGAAGGCGATTTTCCCAGAATTGCACAGCTTTGGGCGCACACGGGGTTGGGTGGTTCGAACCGCGGGGACGATGCCGTGGTTATTGCGAGAACCCTGACTCTTGGAGGCATTTTCCTTGTAATGGAAGCGATCCCATCAGGCGATGTGATCGGATCTTCCTGGATGACCAGTGATAGCCGCCGGATGTATCTGCACCATTTCGGTATCGCACCGGATCACCAAAGGGCGGGTTTGGGTAAAGCCTTGCTTGAAGCAAGCCTTCAGCGTGCAGCCTCCAGGGGCTTACAAATCAAACTGGAAGTTCATCGGAACAACACCGCGGCGATTGCCCTATATCAAAAGTATGGCTTTACCTACTTGGGTGATTACGACGGGTACATTATTCGTGATCTAAACGGAGCTGTTCCCTGATCAAACCTTTGGCCAGCGCTGCAATATGACGAGCATCTGTGCCGCAACACCCTCCGAGCACCCGCAACCCGAATCGATTCTGCAGTGCGCACATCTCGGCAGCAAATAGCTCCGGTGCCTCCCCTTCAAGCTCATCTGAACCATCCAGTTCTTCAGGGCTCTTAGGTGATGTATTGGCCTGAAGCCCCAGTAGTCTGCCCCCAGCCAAGGCCCGCTGACCAAGCGGGGTACCAAGGGCGGCCTCCAAAGCGGAGCTGTGGATGCAGTTCACCAGGTAGCCAAGGGGGCGCGAACTCACCTCATCGTCCACGCGCAACATGGCTTCATCCAGGGGCGTTCCATCCAAAAGGCAACCCGAAGGGCGAACGATGAAACTCACGAGGTATGGACATCCGGTGGAAGCGAGTGCTTCTGCCATTCCCAGGGCCTCATGGATCTCGGGCATAGTCGAGGCCATGAGGTAATCAACTCCTGCTTCAACCAGTGCCCTGGCTTGGATCAGGTGAAAGGCTCGAGCCGCCTCCCTTGGCAGTGCCTCCTGCGGCTTATAGGCGTCACCGCGGCAGCCCATGAGCCCGCCGATGTAGATCTTCGATCCGTACTCCCCAAATTCATCTCGAATGGCTTGGAGGAAGCGCACGGCGTCCCCATTGAGATCGCGTTCCGCAAGAGCCGAAGCCGCGAGCCGGTCTGAATTTGCGCGCCAGGTGGGCGCAAGGCTGAGCATAGGCAGGTTCTGAAAACGCCCGATATCCATGTACTCGAAGAAAATTTGGCGCAGCAATGTTCGACCCGCTTCGCTGTAAATCAGGGGCGCGTTCATCAAGAGAGGATCCAACAAGTTCGGTGCATCCCGCCGAACGCGCTCAACCACCCCGCCCTCCATGAGGATTGGGGCGCCATGCGATAGAAGTTTGGCCAGGTTTTGCCGCAGATTCACCGACACCTTTTTCTCGGTAGAACCAGTGATTTTTTGAAATTCGGGAAGGCTCATGCCCTCATGCTACGCCAACGGCTTCACAAGACCGAACCCTCCGTGATGACTCTTCAGGATGATGCCTGCCTGGAGGGCTTGGCATCGATGTCCTGGAATGTTCCAAGTGCTCCGGTCGGATGTCGCGGATCACCTTCCTTACCCAAGCGGGGGTGATCCGTTGATTCCTCAATGCCATCGCCAATCAAAACAACCTTCGATAGGGATGCCCAACTCCACGGGATGACGATTTTCAAGTTCTCAAAGCCCAGCTAGCCCGATTGGCGGGCATCCCCTTGTTCAAGGACAGATTGACCTGCAAGAGAACGATGCGATCCTTGTCGAATCACCAAAACCCTTGCCGATCTAAACCGCATCTGCCCCAGGAGTTCTTGGAATGTCTATCGCACTTTCCCTACTTCTCACCCCAATGCTGCTGTTGACACTCGACAAGACCAAAGTCGATAAACCTGGCAGCCAGGATCACCACCTCTTTACCCGAATGCCTGGCTTCATCATCGAACGCTACCGCAGCGCCGACTTCGATACCCACGCTTTTCCGATCAATAACGGCGACCGCGAGGGCAAGCAAACCATAGAGGGAAAAAAGACTTTCATCGACTATCAACTTGCCCAGGGTGTGAACCCGCCCTCGCCGATCGAAGTCGTGCGCAATCACCTCCAGGCCATCAAGCAGGTTGGCGGTGAACAGCTCTGGCAGAGTAAGGATGGCAGTAAGGCCACACTGCGCCTGCGGCAAAACGAGAAAGAAACCTGGGTCTACCTCCATGCCTACGGCGGATGCACCTCCTATCACCTCACGGTGATCGAGCCCTGCCCCATGCAACAGAAAATCCATGCCACCGCCCCGTCGCCCGGAAGCCTCCAGCAGCAGCTCAGCCCGGCAGCGGGCCCTGCGGAGCTTGCTGTCGTCACCCACCCCAGCAACCCGGCACAACTGGCCGTCGCTCCTCGTTCCTTGCAACTGCCAGGGGGCGTCCGCCTGGAGCTGGTTCCCATCCCGGCCGGCAGCTTCACCATGGGATCTCCGGCGGCCGAACACTACCGCGACGCCGACGAAGGCCCCCAACACCAGGTCAATATCAGCACCGCTTTTTCCATGGGCAAATATGAGGTGACGCGGGCACAGTGGCACGCCGTGATGAGCCCGAATGCCCAAACTCCGCTGCGGGAGCAGCCGGATTACCCCGCAGCTTTGGCCAGCTACAACAGCATTGCCGTGGGTACCAGCGAGGCGCCGGGTTTCCTAAGCCGGTTGAACACCCTCACGGCGGGCCAGCGGCCCGCGGGCTTGGCCTTTCGGTTGCCCACCGAGGCCGAATGGGAATACGCAGCTCGTGCTGGAACAACCACCCGCTATTACTGGAACGACAACCCATCCAACCAGCACATTGGTAGCCGCGCATGGTACGCCGGCAACGCCGAACAAAAAACTTGGCCGGTCGGACAGAAGCTGCCCAACCCCTGGGGGCTTTACGACATGGCCGGTAATGTCTACGAATGGTGCCATGATCGCTACGGCAGCTATCAAGCAACGGCCCAAGTGGATCCAACCGGCGCCAAACCACCCATCCTGCTCGTGGGGCCCTATGCTCAGAGCAGCGAGTACGTGGTCAGAGGAGGTGCCTGGAGTCGCCCACATCAGGAATGCCGCTCCGCCAGCCGCTTTCGTCTTCGCCCCGAATGGGAGCGCAAGGATCTTGGTTTCCGAGTCGTCCTGGCTGCCCCCGTGCGCCAACCCCTTTGATTCCTTTGCCGGCTATCAGCTAGCCACCTGGACAAGTCGAACAGGGCTCTGAACCACAAAATCCAGCAAGCCGAGTGGATGCTGGAGATTTTCAAAAAAGTCTGCGGATAGGGGCCGGCTCCCCTCCACCTGCGGCTGATTGCCCAGGAAACCCTGCCAGGCTGCGCAGTCGAAATTGGTGGTCAGTATCGTGGGAAAGCGGTTGCAGCGCTCCTCCATGAGCTTGAAAAAGATGTTGGTCTGCTCGGGCTTCAGGTTCAAAAACCCCAGTTCGTTGATATGTGTGCACCACATATCGACGATGTCGGTCATGTTGTGTTGCAAAACTGAGCCATGGCTCTAATACTACCGATTAGAACCCGGTCTGCATCTTTGCTAATCCTCACGTGCGGCTCTCCATCACCTCTGATGGAATTAGAGACCGCCCCTATCCGGGAGGTCCCCATGGAGTCCCTGGGCCTTTACCCCACTTGGCTTGCCCCTTGCATTGGTAGCGGCTGGATCGTGGGGATCATTGCCACGATCCACGTGCTGTTCAGCCACACCTCGGTGGGCGCGGCCATCTTCTTCGCCTGGTTGGCGTCCTACGCGAACCGGACGGGCCAGCCGAAATACCTGGAGTTCATCCGCCGCTATGGCCTCTTTCTCCTGGTGTTCTCCTACGTGCTGGGCTCCATTACGGGGCCTGGCATCTGGTACAGCACCACGGTGGCCAGCCCGCGTGGCATCAGCGCTCTGATCCATAACTTTGTCTGGATGTGGGCCACGGAATGGGTCTTCTTCCTCATCGAGGTAACGGGCGTCTATTTGCTGACCTACATGGCCACCAAGGTCGACCGTGCCACCCATCTCCGCCTGACCCTGATCTTTGGCTTGGCGGCCTACACCACCATGCTGGTGATCATTGGGATCCTGTCCTTCATGCTGGGGCCCGGCAAGGAGGCTTGGTTCACAAGCGGGGGCTACCGCCTCGGTTTCTTTGGCGCGAACACCTTCGCCCACCTCGCCATGCGCACCGCGTTCATGTTCACGATGACGGCGCTGGTGGGGGGGATCGTCGCTTCCCGCTTTGAGGACCGGGACCTGCGTGAGGATGTCGGGCGCAAATTGGCCTGGCTGGGGCTTGTCGCCACGGCCATGGGCGGGCTGCTCTTCCTCTGGTACCTGCGCACCTTGCCGGAAGCCGCCCAGGTGGTCATGGCGAACCGCCTTCCGGCCTCCTTTGGTCCGGCCATGCTGGCCGCGGTGGTGGGGATGTTGGCGTATTTCGCCACGTGGCTGCTGCGCCCACGCTTCCTCCATCCGGTGGGAGCCTGGGCCGCCACCGTGGGCATCCTGCTCCTGGGGCTCTGGCCGGAGGAAGTCGCCCGGGAATCCATCCGGAAGCCCTTTGTGGCGGGCCAATACGTTTACTCCAACCAGGTGGTGGCGCGGGATGTGCCGGGGCTGGGGATTCGATCCGAGATGCCCTTGCTGGAAGCTAAAGGCTTCCTGGCCACCCATCCGTTCATCCCGACCTCACTCCGTACCGTCCATGACGGCAACCGCCTGGAAGCGGGTCGGATGCTTGCGCTCATCGCCTGCAGCAACTGCCACACGCTCGAGCGCACCGGCATGCGCCCCTTGGGAAACTACCTGGGTGGCAACCAGGATGTCGCGGCCCTGGCGGGTCACCTTCAGGCCACCGTAGGAACCGGCCACGTGCTCTACATGCCGCGCATTCCCCTCAACGACGTGGAGGCGCGAGCTCTGGCCACCTATCTCGTTACCCTGCCTGCGGGAGGTGCGCGATGACGCCCGAACAGCTGCTCGCCCTGCGGGACCAGGCGGGGGTTCCCTCCCACCCCGGGATCTTCCTGGCCCTGGGGGTCCTGACCTTCGCTCTGCACATCGCGGCGGTCCAGGTGATGTTGGGTGCCGCGGGCTTGACCCTATGGGGCGCGTTCCGACAGGACGTCCGCTGGAGACGGCTCGCCACCTTGATGCTCACCACCGCCAAGGTGGCGGTCTCCGTCGCCATCGTGCTGGGAGTGGCCCCGCTGCTCTTCGTCCAGGTGACCTACGACCCGTTCTGGTACACCTCAAACGTGCTCTCCGCCCGATGGGTGATCGCCTCCATCGTCGTGCTTATCGGGGGCTACCTAGCGATCTACCTCTACTACTGGAAGAACCCCGCCGGTGCGGAGGGTCCGGTACGTTCCCCTTGGCTCATGGTGCTTTCCTTGATGTTGCTGCTGACAGTCGGCTTCATCATCCACGTCCTGACCTACCAGATGAACTTCCCCGAACTCTGGATGACCTGGTACGCCCCTGGGGGGGTCGTGGATCCCAGTGGTTCGGGCCTGCATGCGTTCCACCTGCCACGCTTCCTGTTCTTCATCACCCTCTCGCTGCCCGTGATCGGAGCGTGGCTCCTGGCCCTGAGGCGCTACCTGCAGGTCCGTCCCCATGAAGACGCGGCCTTCCTGGACTTCCTGGGGGCGCTGTCCAATCGCTTGACCATGCCTGGAGGCTTGGTGGCGCTGCTCCTGGGCGCTTGGTGGATGGCCACCCTCCCTGCCAAGATGGCGGCCTTCGCCCTGTCGCCCTGGGTGCTGGTGGCGGTGGTGATCATCCTGGCAACGGTCTTCCTGCCCCGAATTCTCGGGCCGAGGCTCGATCAGGGATTGTGGGGCTATGCCACCTTCGCCCTCGGGGCTGCCGCGCTGATTCTGGTGGGAACCGCCCGGGAAATCCTGCGCTACCGGACGCTGCTGGGCAGCCACGGCTATGACCCGCTGACCTACCGCATCCAGATGGACTGGTACAGCACCCTGACCTTCTTCCTCACCTTCGGCGTGCTCGGGGCCGCGACCCTGGGCTACATGCTCACAGTGGCGTGGCGGGCGGGACAGGTGGAAGGCGTCTACACGCCGACGCCCGGCCTTGCCCGGCTTGGGCGGTGGGCCACGGGGCTCATCGTGCTCTGGATCCTGCACTACTTCGTGCTCGGCTTCATCACGTGGGGGGCCTGACATGGACCCCACGAGAATCCTGCTGTCCAGCCTGTTGGCCCTAGGCATGGCCGGGTGCCACAAGGCCCCGCCCAAGGCGCCTCCCGCACCGCCACCTGCGGGGCCACCCGCCGTGGACCTTGCCAAGCTGCCACCGGTGGATGGCGTGTCGCTAGCGCACACCTGCGCGGGCTGCCACGGCACGGAGGGGCGCATCAAGAGTGCTGCTTTCGTCTCTCTGGCGGGACTTCCCGCGGCCGACCTCGTTCGGACCATGAAGGACTTTCGCACCGGGAAGCGGCCCTCCACGCTCATGGGTCATGTGGCCAAGGGGCTCTCGGACCGGGACCTGGAGGCCCTGGCCGCCTATTTCGCCAAGCTCCCCAAGGACGCCGGAAAGGGAGGCCAGCCATGAAGCGACGCGATGCCTTGACCCTGCTTGGACTGGGCAGCTTGGCGCTCGCAGGCCTGCCGAGGCTGGGGGGAAACACGCCCCGGAAGGGCCGCGTGGTGATTGTGGGCGGCGGGGTGGGAGGCGCCACCTTGGCGAAGTACCTGCGGCTCCTTGATCCCGGGCTCCATGTAACCTTGGTGGAACGCAACCCGATCTACATCCGGCCCTACGGCTCCACGGAGGTCCTCACGGGCCACATCACCATGAAGGATCTCGACGTCACCTACGATGCCCTGCACGAGACGTACGGCGTGGAGGTGTTGATCGACGCGGCGGTGGGTCTGGACCCGGTCAAGAAGCTGCTGCGCACGGCCGGCAAGAAAGAGCTGCCCTACGACCGGCTGGTGGTTTCACCTGGCATCCAGCTCGATTACGGTGCCATCCCCGGCTATAGCGCCCAGGTCGCGGAGACCCGCATCCCGTCGGGATGGATTCCCGGGGCCCAGACCGCCCTCCTTGCCAAACAGCTCCAGGCCATGCGTCCAGGGGGGCTCTTTGTGCTGGTGGCACCGCCCAACCCCTACCGTTGCCCGCCGGGGCCCTACGAGCGCGCGGCCCTGGTCACCGAGTGGCTGCAGCGCCACAACCCCACGGCCAAGGTCATCGTTGCGGATCCCAAGGATGCCTTCGTCACGGACGAGACCATGCTGCTCGGCTGGAACCGCCTCTACCGCTACAACCCGCCGGACGATTACGCAAAGAAGCTGGCCGCCAAGGTAGAGGTGAAGCGCCACTCCGAGGGCGGACCCATCACCTGGATCCGGGCCAAGGACGGCGGCAAGGTGAAGCGGCTGGAAGCGGGCAGTCTGCAGATCCACACCGAAGGCGGTGTGCTCAAGGCCGATGTGGTGAACGTGGTGCCTCCCATGAAGGCCGCCACCCTGGCCTTCGACCTGGGTCTCACGGATGCCGCGGGGTGGTGCCCGGTGGATCGCAGGACGTTCAAGTCCACCAAGGTTCCGGATGTGCATGTGATCGGAGACAGTTGCATCGCCGACGCCATGCCCAAGTCGGGTTTCTCCGCCAACAGCCAGGCCAAGGTGGCGGCCCGGGCCATCGTGGAGGAGTTGGCGGGACGGCCCGTGCCGGAGCCCGTCTGGGAGAACACCTGCTACGCCTTGGCGGGCATGCACTACGGTCTCTTTGTGGCCGATGTGTTCCGCCTGGTGGACGGCAAGATCGCCCGCACGAACGGCCCCGACCGGTACCTGCCTCTGGATGCCAGCCCCGCCCAGATCCGGCTCGGCGCCCGGTACCAGCAGGCTTGGCTTCGCACCTTTACCCAGGATGTCTTTGAATGAGGAGCAGCCCATGTCCATGATGCGTCTCCGCATCCCGCTGCTGGTCAGCGCGGTTCTCGTCTTGACTCATCTGGTGAACGCGGAGGAACCGAAAAAGGACCGTGCGCCCATGACCCCGGCCATCTGGCGTCAGCACCTTGCCAGCATGCCCAATGGGGATCCGGGGCGGGGCGAGAAACTGCATCGCAGCCTTTTCTGTGCGAGCTGTCATGGCGACCAGGGCGTCGCTCCCACCGCCAATTGGCCCCACCTCGCCGGGCAGAAGGCCATCGCCACCTTCAAGGCACTGCTGGACTACCAGCAGGGAACCCGATCCGGCACGGCATCCGCCGACCTCATGAAGGACGCGGCGGATGGGGTCATGCCCCAGGAGATGGCGGACTTGGCCGCGTTCTATGCGCGGCAGAAGGGCCACGATGCGATGCCGGGGAAACCCTCGGTTCCCCTGCTGGTGCGTCAGGGTGATCCGAAGCGTCTGATTACGCCCTGTGCGTCGTGTCATGGGGCTGTCGGGCAGGGCGGGCGTTTCGAGGCAGGCGCCCTGGCGGGTCAGCATGCGGGCTATCTGGCGGAAGCTCTGAAGGAATTTAAAGCGGGTATCCGGAAAAGCGACCTGCAGGGCAGCATGCGCCAGCCTTCGGCACAGCTCACAGATGCAGAAATAGAGTCGCTTGCAACCCACTATGCCGGGCAGCTGTTGAAGAAGTAGGCACGATGGGCAGGCCTGTGGACGAATAGGGCGACCGCTTTTTCTGCATCGACGCGGTTGACAGTTCTGCGCTTAGGCTCAAACTGGCTTGAGCTACGGAAATTCTGCAATTTCCGTTTATTCCCTGTGAGTACAGGGTTTGTGGAGGATTCATGAAACTCGTTAAGTTGGCCTTGCCGTTCGCCTGGATGGCTGCAGGCAGCCTTGTGGCCCAGGACCTGAAGGTGAATGCCATTGTGGACGTCTGGTACACCCAGATGCTCGACAACAACCTTCGCTTGAACAGCGCCTATTCGGGGAAGTACTACCCGCTGCTGCCGGCCTTCACCGAAAACGGCTTCAGCGTACGTCGCACGGAGTTGTGGCTGAACGGGACCATCAACCCAGATATCACCTACCAGATCATGTTCGACCCGAGTTTGAGTACCACGTCTGGTGCAGTGACGGGCAACAATCCAACCCTTCTCAATGACGCCAGCATCAACTGGAAGGTCACACCGAAGCTGAGCGTGAAGGTCGGACAGTTCAAGCCGCTGCAGACCCTGGAAGGGAGCATGACTGGCACCGCTGCCATCCTGTTCTACGACCGTTCCATGATGGCTAGAGTCTTCGGGGATAAGCGGGATCGCGGTGCCGTCGCGACCTACAGCGAAGGGGATCCCAAGGCCTTCAACTGGAAGGTGAACCTCGGTGTCACGAATGGTTCTTCCGACTATGACTTCGGCAAAGGGAACGATCGGAATGCTCAGAAGGATTGGGTTGCCCGCGTGGAGTTCGCCCACGGCACGACCCATCGCTACGGCGCTTATTATCGGTCCGGCTCCACCGATGCCGCTGATAAAGGTGCGCTTGTCGCGGGAACGGGGCTCGGGGTGCCCCCCTCCGACATCCTTGCCCATAAGGATGAAACGACGAACCTCGGGGCCTACTACGCCTTTGACTCAGGGCCGTGGCAGGGTTCTGCCGAGTTCATCACTGGGCTCCTGGGCCGGCGTTTCCCGACGGTATTCAACACGTCAAACGCTGCCATGCGGCAGCACCTCGATCAGAAATTCCTCGGGTACACCCTTTCTGGCGCCTACAAGATGGGCCGCCACTGGCTCACCGCCCGCTATGACTTCCTGGACATGAACGCGGGGGATGACTTCTACG
>JFJP01030907.1_pt1 | contig 12491 bp, 11 predicted proteins | sample 431651 | NCBI WGS metagenome assembly JFJP01 (sample SAMN02602958, study PRJNA72255) | Microbial mat metagenome, whole genome shotgun sequencing project. | biome: fresh water; feature: sink hole; material: water; isolation source: purple microbial (photo- and chemosynthetic) mats found in... | reverse complement strand
ATCCACGGCAGCTTTTACGCTGCCGTTTTGATTTTATAAAACGGCTTGCGGAAGGTTCGCCCCAAGGAGGCGTCCATTGCGCAAGCCGGTTTGGCGACCATTAACGGAGGATCGGCCACCCGGCCTTTCAGCGAAATAACTATGAAAACACGCCATTTTCTTAGCTTGTTTGATCTAACGCCAGCCGAGTTGCAACAGGTGCTGCAACGCGCTCGTGAACTGAAAGCCCTGCGCCAGCGGGGGGAACATTATGCCCCATTTCCGGGCAAGGTACTGGGCATGATCTTCGAGAAGGCGTCGACCCGCACCCGGGTTTCCTTTGAAGCCGGCATAGCACAACTGGGCGGCAGCGGAATTTTCCTGACCTCCGGCGATACCCAGATGGGTCGGGGCGAACCGCTTGAAGATACCGCCCGGGTGCTGTCGAGCATGGTCGATGTCATTATGATTCGCACCTTTGCCCACGCCACTGTCCAGCGCTTCGCTGAGTATTCCACGGTTCCGGTGATCAACGGTCTGACCGATTACAACCATCCTTGCCAGTTATTGGCCGATTTGCAGACTTTTATTGAACAGTTTGGCGAGATTCGCGGGCGGACGGTGGCCTGGATCGGCGATGGCAATAATATGTGCAACAGTTATCTCGAAGCCGCCATGCAGTGCGCGGACGAAAATTTGTTAAGACGGGCGACGACTCATGTGATGTTGTTGCGTGATCCACGGGTGGCCGCCAGAGGCGCGGATTTGGTGACGACTGATGTCTGGGCCAGTATGGGCAAGGAAGCGCAACAGGATCGCCGGGAGCGGGATTTCGCCGGTTATGAGGTCACTGCCGAAATTATGGCGCAAGCCAGGCCGGGGGCGATTTTCCTGCACTGTTTACCGGCCCATCGGGGCGAAGAAGTTAGCGCTGAGGTGATTGACGGGCCGCAAAGCCGGGTCTGGGATCAGGCCGAAAATCGCCTCCATGTCCAGAAGGCGCTGATGGAATTTCTGCTATTGAATCCAACATAACGCCTTCATTTCTGTCCAATCCTGGTCAATAATTTCGTGCTGGTAAAATTCCTGGGGCTATGCCCGTTCATGGGTGTCTCCCGCAAACTGGAAACCGCCATGGGCATGGGCTTGGCCACCACCTTTGTTTTGACGCTATCGTCGATCTGCGCCTATCTCACCGATGAATATCTGCTGGCACCGCTGGGGCTGGAATATCTGCGCACCATCGCGTTCATTCTGGTGATCGCGGTGGTGGTGCAGTTCACCGAAATGGTGGTGCATAAAACCAGTCCGCTGCTTTATCAGGTACTGGGGATTTATTTGCCGCTGATTACGACGAATTGCGCGGTGTTGGGGGTGGCACTGCTGAATGTCCAGACCCGGCATGGTTTTGTCGAATCGGGATTGTACGGTTTCGGCGCAGCGGTCGGGTTTTCGTTGGTGATGGTGTTGTTCGCCGCGATGCGTGAACGGATTGTCGCCGCTGATGTGCCGATCCATTTTCGCGGTGCGGCGATTACCTTGATTACGGCTGGCCTGATGTCGCTGGCGTTTATGGGCTTTTCCGGGCTAGTGAGAGGTTAAATTGAGATAATGGAATCCCCCGCTTCTGATCAACCTACCTTGGCCGCTATTTTCAACGACGAGGCCATCCGCCATGATTTAGCCCTGTTCGACCAAAGCGAACTTGACGCCTTGGAACAGGCGATTTTTTATAAGAAAAGCAAGCCGCATCTGATTTGCGCAGCCACCGACAAGGAGCGCCCCGCCAAACCCGAAGAAATCGTGCGTCAGTTGTGGATTCACCGCCTGATGGGGAAATATGGCTACCACAAAGAACGGATCGGGGTTGAACAGGGTGTCCATTTTGGCCGCGAAGTGAAGCGGGCTGATGTGGTGATTTTTGATGCGGATAAGCCGGATTCGGTTTACATCATTGGCGAGTTCAAGAAGGTCAAACTCAAGGACGGTAAAGAGCAGCTTAAGTCCTACTGCCATGCGACCGGTGCGCCGATTGCTTTCTGGTCGAATGGCGGCGCGGTATTTGTTTATCATCGCAAAGACCCCAATCATTTTATCGAACTGCCGGACATTCCGTCAGCGCTGGAAACGATTGAGGAAATTCTCGGCCAACCCTGGACTCTGGAAACCCTGATCGAGAAGGAAAAAACCCGTGGCCGGGGGAAGAGTCTTAAAGTCATCATTGAGGAGATGGAAGACGAAGTGCTGGCGAATGCTGGCGTGGACGTGTTCGAGGAAGCTTTCAAGCTGATCTATACCAAACTTTATGATGAATTGTCGGTCTTTAACGGGCAGTACAAACACTTGCGCTTCCGCAATACCAACACCGAAACCGACGTTAAAGGTCGGAGGGACGGGGTTTTTACTCCAGACGACCGCATCAAGTTGACCGGCTCCCATTTGCAGGTCTGCGTCTCCTACCTGGAAGAGTACAAGCTGTTTAACTCGAACTTGGATGTGGTGGATGAAGCGTTCGAGCATCTCATCAATCAGAGTAGCAAGGGCGAGAAAGGCCAGTATTTTACTCCGCGGTGGGTCATCGATATGTGCGTCAAAATGCTCAATCCGCAGGAGCATGAAACCATGATCGACACTGCTGCCGGATCATCGGGTTTTACCGTGCATACTATTTTCAAGGTGTGGCAGGACATCCTCGTTGATGAAGGTGTCTCCGCCAGTCATTTATTCAGCTTGCAAAAAAAGCCGCCTCGTTGTTATGACTATGTGCGTAACAAGATTTTTGCCATTGACTTTGACGAAAAAGCGGTGCGGGTGGCGCGGTGCCTGAACCTGATTGCTGGTGACGGGCAAACTAACGTACTGCAATTGAATACGCTGGATTTTAAGCGCTGGGATCACACGATCAAGGAAGATGCCTGGAATGACACCTTTCTCGATGGCTGGAAAAAATTAAGGAAGCTGCTCAGAAATAAAGGCGATTACCGGGAGTTCAATTTCGATGTCCTGATGGCGAATCCACCTTTCGCGGGGGACATCAGACAGGGGGACATGCTGGCCCTGTATGAACTGGGGCGAAAGGAGAACGGTAAGTCAGAAAGCAAGGTCGGGCGAGATTTGCTGTTTATTGAACGCAACCTTGATTTTCTCCGCCCCGGTGGGCGCATGGCCGTAGTGTTGCCGCAAGGCCGCTTCAACAATTCAAGTGATCAACGAGTGCGGCGCTATATTGCTGAACGCTGCCGCATCCTGGGCGTGGTCGGGCTGGATGGCAATACCTTCAAGCCGCATACCGGGACGAAAACCAGTGTGTTGCTGGTGCAGAAATGGAACGACGATTCAACCGTGGGGCCACTCTGCCCGAAGGTGGATGACTACAACATCTTTTTCGCGACCCAACGGGTACCCGCCAAGGATACGTCGGGGGAGAAGATTATTGCTACGGATGCTCAGGGCAGCCCCATGACTGATAGTCACGGACATTGGATTGTCCGGCATGATTTGTTCAATGTGGATGGACTGACCCGCGACGGTATCGCTGAAGCCTTTACTGAGTTTGCCAAGAAAGAGCGCTTCAGTTTTTTTAAATTAGGCCCCTTCAATGAGTCCCGCTATCGGGATTTGTTGGAGGGGCTGGAAGTGGTGGAGATTCGGCTTTCTGAAACAGTAGAAGAAAATCCAAACTGGCGTTTAGATAGCTTTTTCTTTAATAAATCTTTCCGTTTATTTTTATTACGGGCTAAAAATTTCTTATTTATTAAGGATGTTGCGGAAAAAATTATCTGTGGTCCTTTTGGATCGACTATATTAAATGATAGCTATGTTAAAAATGGCATTCCAATGATACGACCATTTAATCTGAAAGATGCTGTTACTGAAAACGATAACCTCGCTTATTTACCCGAAGAAGATTTAGTCAAAAAGGGATTAAAAATATTTAAGCATGGAACATTAATGTTTGCGCGTGTGGGAGATGTCGGCTGTGGTCTGTTGACGCACCCAAGAGCAACCATTAGTCCTAACATAATCGCGGTCAATCTTAAATCAAGACATGTAAATTCTGCATTTCTTGCAATTTTCTTCAACACAAAATATGGCTACTTACAAATAGAGCGAGAAGTAAAAGCAGTTGCACAGCCGACAATTTCAACGGAATCTGTAGGGAGACTAAAATTTCCAAATTTCACAAATGTTTTTTTAAATCTGATTGAGAGCCTTTTTTATCAAAGTCACAAGCTAAATAAAGAATCAGAAAATCAATATCAACTCGCTGAAAAAAACATCCTATCCGAACTCGGCCTACTTAACTGGCAGCCACCAGAAGCTCTGAGCTATGAGCGCAAAGCTAGTGAGGTGTTCGCGGTAGAGAGATTGGATGCTGAACATTTCCAGCCAAAGTATTATGCGGCACTAAAAGCTCTTGAAAAAAAAGGTGCCAGCAGATTTATATTTATGAATGAATTATTGATATCCCTAACTAATGGTCACACTCCTTTACACCATGATTTAGAAATTGGTGACGTCCCGTTTTTATGCGCTGAGCATGTTAGGGATTTCCGAATCAGTTATGACAGTGACAAGCGGATTCTCCAAAAGCACCATGATACTGAGTTGAACCGAACGCAGATCAAAAATGGCGATGTCTTAATGACCATCAAGGGGCGAGTTGGCAACGCCGCAATTGTTGAAAAATTACCAGGTTCAGTCAATATTAATCAAGACGTTGCCTTATTGCGATTAAAAAATACGCTACCACATTGGTATCTGATCTCTTTCCTAAACTCTCCGTTTGGGAAACTCATGATTGAACAATACAGTACCGGACAAATTAACCCATTTCTGGGCCTTGGAAACCTACGAAAACTTCCCATTCCTGTTTTCAGCAACATATTTATGGAAAAGGTTGCTAAAGAAACAGCATCTTTAGTGAGGAAAGGTCTTTCCGCTCAGAATAACGCAAAAAACCTTCTGGAACGCGCCAAACGTGCTGTAGAAATCGCTATCGAAACTGACGAGGCCACTGCATTAAACTACCTGAATCAACAGATCGAGGTGCATCATGACTGCAACCACTAAAGCTCCACTCCCTGCTCCCCGAATGGTGGGACGACGCGATTGCTGACACTCCGAGCGGATTCCAACAAGCCAGCCTGATTCTCGGTCGCTTGTTCAGCATCCAGCCAGAAACGCTGTGGACTGAAAAGGCGGAACCCGTTCTGGTTGTTCCCGATGGCCGCAAATTCAAGCAACGCGCCAATACCCAATCCCATGAGCTGGATATTGCCTGTGCGCTTGCACGCTCGGCAGCGCGTCTAGTCTTAAAAGCATTCAAACCAAAATTCACGCCAGGGTTTTACCCCGATGCAGTGGAATTACGGCAAAAATTGCTATCTGGTAAGCCTTGGATTGGCTTTCAGGATTTACTGGCGCATTGTCTGGAATCGGGAATTCCCGTTATTTTCCTGAACCACTTTCCCGGCAAAGCCAAGAAAATGGCCGGGGTTTCTTTTGAGTTGGATGGGCGGCCGGTTATCGTACTCACTCAAGTTAAACCTTACGGTTATTTGCTGTTCGATTTGGCTCATGAACTTGGACATCTCACGCTCGGTCATACCAAAGGCGGCGTCTGGGTCATTGACGCCAAAATCGACGCCGATTCAAGCGACGAACAAGAACAGGCTGCAAACCGCTTTGCCCTGGAACTTTTAACGGGAATCCCTGACTGTAAAATGGTCCCGGTAGGACGATATCTCGACTCCCGGCAACTCGCCATCGCGGCAAGCCGTCTAGGGGAAGCACAGAAAATAGACCCTCTGCACATCGCCTTAAATTATGGGCATACTTCAGCACAATGGGCGGTGGCGACCGAAGCCGTTAAGTTGATGGTTAATACCCAACCGACCGACCAGCAGATTTTGAAACAAGCACTGTTAGCTGTCTTGGACTTGGAATCCATCTCTGAGGATGACGAGGTTACACTCAATCGCTTGATGGGTGAGGATGTCGCTTGATTCTTCTTAGCGCTTCATAAGATGGGCTTTGCCATCGTCAAACAGAAATTATTGAGTTCACCAAAACCAGATAAAATGCTGCGTCTGGTACTTAAACAGGATATGCGCGAATCTGATTTGATGGACTGCCTGCGATCTTATTCACGAGAGGTCGAGCCACTGTTGTTGTTTCGCAGTTTGCTCTTTGACGAATCAGAATCAAGTGAAAATGCTTGATTACCGAGTTTAATAAAACCGGGGAGGTTAAATCGATATGCTTGCTGCAATGATTGCGCTAAGTGCGCTGGCTGGCGTTTCCGGGCTGTTACTGGGCTTTGCCGCAGTACGCTTCAAGGTGGAAGGCGATCCCATCGTTGAAAAAATCGACGCGATTCTGCCGCAAACCCAGTGCGGACAATGCGGTTATCCCGGTTGCCGGCCCTATGCCGAAGCGATTGCCGCCGGTGAAGCGGAAATCAATCTCTGTCCGCCCGGCGGCCCCAATGGCATCGCGGCGCTGGCCGATTTGCTGGGCCGCGATCCCAAGCCGCTGAATGCCGAGCATCGGGATAAACCGAAAATGCTGGCGGTCATCGACGAGCAGAACTGCATCGGCTGCACGCTATGCCTGCAAGCCTGTCCAGTGGACGCCATTCTCGGCGCGGCCAAACAGATGCATACGATCATCGCCCGGGAATGCACCGGTTGCGAGTTATGCGTCGCGCCCTGTCCGGTGGATTGCATCCATCTCATCCCGGTTGCCGAAACCATCAGCACTTGGAAATGGACTGCGCCCATCATTCCGATTAAAGCGGCTATTCCCATCACCGAGGCGGCATGAACGCTCTCAACCGCCTGTATCCGTTCCACGGCGGGCTGAAAACCGTTCGCCATAAAGCCGAATCCAATCAGTCCCCCATTCAACCGGGTGTTTTACCTGAGCGGCTGACCGTGCCCTTGCGTCAGCACATTGGCGCGATGGCCAAACCACTGGTTGAACCCGGCGACCGGGTGTTGAAAGGGCAGATGATCGGTCAGGCCGATGGCTATATCAGCGCTGCCGTCCATGCCCCAACCTCCGGGATCGTGGTTGCCGTCGAATCCCGACCGGTCCCGCATCCGTCCGGTCTGCCTGATCAGTGCGTGGTCATCGACAGCGACGGCGAGGACCGCTGGATCGACCGGGAACCCGTGGATTACCGTCATCGGCATCCTAGCCAGTTGCGCAACATTCTGCGCAACGCCGGGATCGTCGGCCTGGGTGGAGCGGGATTTCCCAGTGCGGTCAAACTGAATCTGGGCGGCTATTGCGATCATCTGGAAACCCTGATACTCAACGGTGCAGAATGCGAGCCATGGATGACCTGCGATGACCTGATCATGCGTGAGCGGGCGGCGGAGATCGTCGCCGGTATCCACGTCATGGTTCATTTGCTGGAGCCGCGTGACGTGCTGATCGGCATCGAAGACGACAAGCCGGAAGCCATTGCCGCTATGATCGAGGCGTGCGCCGGGACGGGTTACGAGGTCCGGCCGGTGCCGACTCGCTACCCGAGCGGCGATGCCAGGCAGCTTACTAAGCTACTGATTGACAAGGAAGCACCGGTCAAGAAGCACTTAATCGACATCGGTGTGCAATGCTTCAACGTGGCTACGGCCTACGCCGTGCATCGCGCCGTCGATAATGGCGAGCCGATGATTTCCCGCATTGTGACGGTGACCGGACATGTCAAACAGCCCGGTAATATCGAGGCGCTGTTGGGAACTTCGTTCGCCGAATTAGTTGAGCAGTGCGGCGGTTATCGGGATAGCGCAGAACGGCTCATCATGGGTGGGCCGATGATGGGCTTCGCGCTGCACAGCGACGAAGTCCCGCTGACCAAGTCCGCCAACTGTATCCTAGTTGCCAGCGCCGCCGAACTGACGCCTGAGCAGCCGGTGATGCCTTGCATCCGTTGTAGCGCTTGCGTCGAGGTCTGCCCCGCTAATCTGTTGCCGCAACAGTTGTACTGGTACGCCCGTACCCGGGAATTCGATAAAACCCAGACTCATCATTTATTCAGTTGCATTGAATGCGGCTGTTGCAGCTACGTTTGTCCGAGCCACATCCCGCTGGTCCAGTACTACCGCTACGCCAAGAATGAACTCTGGGCGCAGGAGAAGGAGAAGGAGAAGGCGGAACTGGCCCGGCGACGGCATCAGGCACGGGTGGAACGGCTGGAGCGGGAGAAGCAGGAACGCGAGGCGAAATTAAGGCAGAAAGCGCCGGGTAAAACGCCCCTCACCCCCGACACGGCGAGTTCCGGCAGCCCCTGAGCGAACCACCCCGGCGCTTCGCGCCACCCCTCCTTATTTAAGGAGGGGATTATGTAACTCAATGACTTATAAAATTTTATAATCATGCGCTTTAAGACACTCACTTCTCCCCATATTTTGCAGGATACCGGCGTTGGTCAGATCATGCGCCGGGTGCTGTATGCGATGTTGCCCGGCATTGCCGCCCTCACCTGGTTTTTCGGTTGGGGCATTCTGATCAATCTGGCGATAGCTACGACGGCAGCGCTGCTGGCGGAAACGGCGATACTGGCGGCGCGTGGCAAGCCCCTGGCGCTGCATCTGGGCGATTCCAGCGCCATTGTCACTGCCTGGCTGTTGGCCGTAGCGCTGCCGCCCCTGGCCCCGTGGTGGATGACGATGATCGGGGTGTTGTCGGCGATTATCGTCGCCAAGCATTTGTATGGGGGATTGGGCTATAACCCGTTCAACCCGGCGATGATCGGTTATGTGGTGTTGCTGATCTCTTTCCCCCGCGAGATGAGTACCTGGCTGATTCCGCATGGTCTCGATCAGCCACACGCCATGACGTTTCTGGAAACCTTGCGGGCCATTTTCAACAGCGAATTACCAGCCCGCTTCGCACCCGATGCACTGACTGGCGCAACGCCGCTGGATGTATTGCGCACCCGGTTGGGAATGGGCCAGACCGTGACCGAGATTCGCAACAGTCCGGTGTTCGGCATCGTGTCCGGCCAAGGTTGGGAATGGGCGACGTTAGGCTTTCTGCTCGGCGGGCTGTGGCTGGTTTACACCCGTGCAGCCGACTGGCGGATTCCGGTGGGAATGCTGGGCGGGATCGCGGCTATTTCCAGCGTGTTCTATCTGATCAACCCTCAACACTACGCTCCGCCGTGGTTTCACTTGTGGAGTGGCGCAGCGATTTTTGGCGCTTTCTTCATCGCTACCGATCCCGTGACGGCCAGCGCGACGCCGCGTGGTCGGCTGATTTATGGCGCGGGGATCGGCATTCTGGTCTATATCATTCGCGGGTTCGGCGGCTATCCCGATGGCGTGGCGTTTTCGGTGCTGTTGATGAACATTGCTGCGCCGACGATTGATCTTTACACCCAACCCAAGGTCTTCGGAGCGCGCCGCCGGTGAAGACGATAGCGCGCAGCATGGGCGTTGCGGCCCTGATTTTGACGGGTTTCGCGCTGGTCGGAACCGGGCTGGTGGCCGTCACCTATACCCATACGAAAGACATCATTGCCGAGGCGCAGCAGGCAGCGCTGGAAGCCAGTTTGAATCAACTGGTGCCGGCGGATCGTTACGACAACCGGGCGACTGCGGATCGTATCGACATCGTTGCGCCGGAGTGGTTGGGGACGGATCAACCGGTCACGGTCTACCGGGCGCGGAAAAACGGTCAGCCGGTGGCGTTGTTCGCCACGCCCTACGCACCGGATGGCTACAGCGGGCCGATTCAATTGTTAATTGGCGTGTATGCCGATGGCACGCTGGCCGGGGTGCGGGTGCTGGCGCATAAAGAGACGCCGGGGCTGGGCGATGCAATTGAGGCACGACGTACCCCGTGGATTCTGGCGTTTGCCGGAAAATCGCTGACCAACCCAGCGCTGGAAAAGTGGAAGGTCAAAAAGGACGGCGGCGTTTTTGATCAATTCACCGGCGCGACCATTACCCCGCGAGCCGTGGTTAAAGCGACCCAGCGCTTTCTGCAATATGTCCAGAATCATCAGGAGCGGTTGTTTGCTCCGGCGACTTCTCAAAAAAGTGCGCTTTAACTTCAAACATGAGAATTTTAGCCACGGAAAAACAAAGAAATTTTCGTGTTTTTTCGTGTTTTTCGTGGTTAATCTCTGGAATGATGATCGATACCCAATCTCTTCATTATGAGAAATGACCTTAAATGGAGAGCGTCGCGACTACCGGATCGTGATCGCTGGCCGGTTCCGGGTGGCTGCGAGCCACGTCACTGTGGATGTGGGGAATCTGTATCGTGGCCCCGCGCTGCAACACCGGGCTGACCAGAATATGATCCAGGGCTTGCGGCTGATCGCCATGGCGGCGGGTATAGCATTGTTTAGGCGGAACCTCGTCGAGCAAGTTAATGAACCGTTCGCCTTTGAGTAATTTCAGGGTTTTGGAACCCGGCGCGTCGTTCATATCGCCCAATATCACAATCGCCGCTTGCGGGTCGCAGGCCAGCAGATCGGCCGCGAAACCCTGTATGACTTCCGCCTGGGCATGGCGCTGCTGCTTGGCGTAATCCTCCTCGCGGCGCGTGGCGGAACGCATCGACTTGAAATGGCAGACGATGACAAACAGTCGCCGTTCATCCACCACAAACTCCGCCGCCAACGCTTTCCGACAAGGCACCCAGTGATGGCGGTCATCGCCCGCAAAGGCCGGATGTGCCGGTTCAATCCGTCCGGGATTCAGGGTCAGACTGGGTTGGCGCTCGCTAAAACGAATGCCGACCCGATCCTCCGGCCCGGCGTTGCCCCGGTCAGGAAACCCCACCCGCGCCGGATTGAACAGCACGCCCACCCGGATATTCGCACCCGCCATGCCGCCGTCCCGATGGGCTATCGGCGGCACTTCCCGAAAGGCGTAGTGCGGCCCCCCCGCTAGGCTAATCGCGGCGATCAGCGCCTGATACGCCGTATCGGCAGGCACTGATCCGGTCGTCGGACGGACTGCCATCACCTCCTGCAACGCGACAATATCCGGCCCGCCCAGCACATCGGTAATGATCGCCCCCAGCCGCGCCAGCCGTTCCCGAGGCGCATCCACGCCCAGATTGCAGAGATTAAACGTCGCGATGGTTAACATGATCCATAATCCAGAAAAATGCGCTCACTCAGAGGAATGAGCGCTGATAGCGCCGCCACGATTACGCGGACGGCAGATGCACGGTCAATTGCTCAAATGGAATCGTCCAACCGTACTGGTTGCACGCCTCGACGGTCGTGCGTTGCAGAAAGCGGCGGATTGACCAGTAGTCTTCAGCCGCCGCGCAGCAGTGGATTGCGCAGGGTCGAGTAGATATTGAGGGCGGTAATTTGCCAGGGAACGCCGGCATAGACCACCCGCTCGCCTTCCCGGACGCTGCCCATATTCAACAGGATGCGGATTTCCTGGACATGGCGGGGCAAGGACTGCCGCAGCCCCCACAACAGGCAGATCGCCAGCAGGATCAGCAGGCCCAGCAACAGCCAGTCGCCACGGGTGTACAGAATCATCGAGGCGACAAACAGGGCCAGGATCAGCGTCAATAACCGAAAACCCAGCGCGATCACCCGGGTCATGCGGTGGCCTAAAGATTTCGGGCGGCGATCCAACAGGCTGACCAGTCGACCCAACACGGTCAGCGCCAGCCAGGTCAGGATAAATCCGCCGAGCGCCAATGCCAGGTTCAGTCCCAGGCCGTGGGCGAACTGTTCCAGCGTCGCGACCAGACCCTTTTGTTGTTCATCAGGGGCCGCCAGTCGTTCCAGTTGCGCGTTGATCCGTTGCAAACGGCTTGCGGCACCATCGCGTTGATCCTCCCACTGATCCAGCAGCGCCTTCACCGCCTTGTCAACCTTCGATACCTTGACCGCTTGCCGCGTTTTTTCGAGACGCGCCAGCGCCGTGTTGGCGACCTGTAGCCGGTTTTCATACAACGCCTGCTCGCTGCGCAGCCGTTCCATGGTGCGCGGCCGTTCGGTGAGCCGTTTCAGTTCATCCAGCAGGGGACGAACCACCTCCTCGACTTCCCGTTGCCAGTTGAACTCGGGCGCGGCGGGGGCATCCAGGGCGAACGTGCCGCTGTTGCAGGGACTCCCGTTGCATCTTTATCTGCTGCGCCACCTGCCCATCCGTGGTGCGCTTGAGTTGCCGGTCGAGGGTGGCGCGATCCGTTTCGACGGTCTTGATGGTGTCCAGCAAGATCTGCAACTGTTCTTCCAGGGAGAGTTCGGTCAGTGGCTGGATGACCTCCGGATGGAGTTCGGGCGTCGGCTCCACACCTTGTGCGTAGACAGTCTGGGTCAGAAACACGCAGAGACTGATCAGGGCTAACCGGCGAAAGGTCATCAGAATATCCTCGGGTAGTGGCCGATCGGTCAGGGCGCAATGAGCAACTGGCCGGCCACCGGCGTGATCGCCGCCCCGTTAGCACCAGCGAATTCGAAGGGGATGGAAACCAGTTCCATGCCCACGTTGCGCTGGATGGCGAAATGCAGA
>JFJP01007287.1_pt1 | contig 12494 bp, 10 predicted proteins | sample 431651 | NCBI WGS metagenome assembly JFJP01 (sample SAMN02602958, study PRJNA72255) | Microbial mat metagenome, whole genome shotgun sequencing project. | biome: fresh water; feature: sink hole; material: water; isolation source: purple microbial (photo- and chemosynthetic) mats found in... | reverse complement strand
AGGCCAAGGGCAAAGGTCCGTCTCCCTTTGAGTTGGGCGCCCTGCCGCAGCCCGTGCTTCCCGCCTTGTCTGGGGTGTGGGGCATTGTGGTGGCGGGTGTGGGCGGTACTGGCGTCATCACCATCGGGCAATTGCTGGGCGTGGCCGCGCACCTGGAGGGCAAGGGCATCGTCACGCAAGATGCCGGTGGTTTGGCCCAAAAAGGCGGCGCCACCTGGAGCCATGTGTTGATTGGGGCCAGCCAGGAGGCCATTCGGACCACCCGGGTGAGCATGGCGGCGGCCGACCTGATCATCGGCTGCGACCCGATCGTGGTGGCCAACAAGGAAACCCTGATGCGCATGCGCGCTGGGCGCACCCATGTGGCGCTCAACTCCAACGCCACGCCCACCGCTGCTTTCGTCAAAAACGCCAACTGGGTCAACCCCTCGGATGCCTGTGTCAGTGAGGTGGTGAATGCCGTGGGGCTGGAGGCCGTGGGCACCTTTAATGCGGATGCCGCTGCCAGCCAATTGATGGGCGACACCATCTACACCAACCCCATGCTGCTGGGCTATGCCTGGCAAAAAGGCTGGATTCCCTTGAGCCAGGCATCGTTGATGCGGGCCATCGAATTGAACGCCGTGGCCGTGGATCAAAACAAGGTGGCGTTCGAGTGGGGTCGCCGGGCCGCGCATGACGCTGGCGCCTTCCAGTCCCTGCTGAACCCTGGTCAGGTGGTGGCCTTCACCAAGCGCAGTTCCGTGGATGAGCTGATCGCCAAACGGCTGGAGTTTCTGAGCGGCTACCAAAACGCGGCCTATGCGCAGGAGTACGCGGCTTTTGTGCAAAAGGTCCGCCAAGTTGATGAAACTGCCGGGGGCAAAAGCCTGGCGCTCACGCAGGCCGTGGCCCGTTACCTGTTCAAGCTCATGGCTTACAAAGATGAGTATGAAGTGGCGCGCCTGCACACCGACGCCAGCTTTCACAACAAGATCAACGCCATGTTTGAAGGCGATTTCAAGGTTCACTATCACTTGGCGCCGCCACTGATTGCCAAGAAAAATGCCAAAGGCGAGTTGCAGAAGCAACAGTTTGGCCCCTGGATGCTGGCGGCTTTCAAGGTGTTGGCTCGCCTCAAGGGCCTGCGGGGCACGGCTCTGGATGTGTTTGGCCGAACCGAGGAGCGCCGCACGGAGCGGGCCTTGATCGCCGAGTACCGCGCCAGTCTTGAAGAGATTTTGGTCGGGCTGACGGGCAATGCCGGGGAGGCGCGTTACGCGACAGCCCTTGAAATTGCCCGTATCCCTGAGCAAATCAGGGGTTTTGGACATGTCAAGGAACGCAACCTCCAGGCAGCGCGACAAAATTGGGCGGCCCTTCTAGCCCAGTTCCGTCACCCTCAGCCGAGCCAAAAAGCGGCCTGAGTCTTCCCAACGGGGCAATGACGGCCCCGCATACAATGCCCGATTGCCCGTTTCCTGCACAAGCTTGTGCAGGAAACGGCGGTCCGCCCTGTTTTTTTCTTATCCAACATTCTGGAGTCTCCCGTGTTCATTTCCTCTGCTTTTGCCCAAACCGCCCCCGCTGCTGCCGCTGGTGGCGACATGCAGTCTTCACTGATGAGCATGCTGCCTTTGGTCTTGATGTTTGTCGTGCTGTATTTCGTGATGATTCGCCCGCAGATGAAAAAACAAAAGGAGCACCGCGCCATGATTGATGCGCTGGCCAAGGGTGATGAGGTTGTGACCGGCGGCGGCCTGCTGGGCAAGGTGGCCAAGCTGACGGAGAGCACGGTCGGCCTGGAAGTGGCCCCCGGCGTTGAAATCCAGATCCAGCGCAGCGCCGTGGTGCAAATTCTGCCCAAGGGTAGCGTCAAGTAATCCGACTGACCAGCTCACACAAAGACAAGCGCGATCATGAATCGTTACCCGATATGGAAGTACGCGATCATCCTGATCGCGCTGGTGCTGGGCACGGTCTACACCCTGCCTAATTTTTTTGGTGAAGCGCCTGCCGTGCAGGTGTCCTCAGCCAAGGTGACCATCAAGGTCGACAGCAGCACTCTGGCCCGAGTGGAAGAGACGCTCAAGACCGCTGGCATTGCCGCCAACCAGATCACGCTGGACGCCACGTCCATCAAGGCCCGTTTCGACAACACCGAGTTGCAGTTGCGTGCCAAGGATGCCATCCAGAAAGCGCTGATTCCTGATGTCAGCAACCCGGGTTATGTGGTGGCGCTCAATTTGATTTCTCGCTCGCCTTCCTGGCTCACCTCCCTTCACGCCTTCCCCATGTACCTCGGGCTTGATTTGCGCGGCGGCGTGCACTTCATGCTGCAAGTCGACATGCAGGCGGCGCTGACCAAGCGGGCCGAGTCCCTGGCAGGCGATATTCGCACCAGCTTGCGTGAAAAAAATGTGCGCCACGGCGGCATCAGCCGTGACGGTCAGGTGATTGAAATCCGTTTTCGGGATGCCCAGACCCTGGCCGCTGCCAAGATCATTCTTCAGGATGACTTTGCCGACCTGCAGACCGTTGATGCTCCGGTGGGGACCGAGTTCAAGTTGACCGCCTCCATCAAGCCCGAGGCGGCGCGCAAGGTCCAGGACCAGTCCCTCAAACAAAACATCACCACCCTGCACAACCGGATCAACGAGTTGGGCGTGTCCGAGCCGGTGATTCAGCAGCAAGGACTGGACCGCATCGTGGTGCAGCTCCCTGGCGTGCAGGACACCGCCAAGGCCAAAGACATTTTGGGTCGCACCGCCACGCTGGAAGTGCGCATGGTCGACGAAAGCGCGGAGGCCCGTGCGGCGGAGAGCGGCACCGCTGCCGTCCCATTCGGCTCAGAGCGTTTTCTGGAGCGCAGCGGACAGCCGGTCATCGTGAAAAAGCAGGTCATCCTCACGGGTGAAAACCTGACCGATGCGCAGCCCGGTTTTGACAGCCAGACCCAGGAAGCCGTGGTCAACCTGACCCTGGATGCCAAAGGCTCCCGCATTTTCCGGGACGTGACCCGCGAGAGCATTGGCAAGCGCATGGCCATTGTGCTGTTTGAGAAGGGCAAGGGCGAAGTGGTCACGGCTCCTGTGATTCGTTCCGAAATTGGCGGCGGGCGGGTTCAGATCTCCGGTCGCATGACGACCATGGAAGCGAACGACACCGCCTTGCTGCTGCGGGCTGGCTCCCTGGCCGCGCCGATGGACATCATCGAAGAAAAGACCATTGGCCCGAGCCTGGGTGCAGAGAACATCGCCAAAGGCTTCAACAGCGTGACCTGGGGTTTTGTGGCGGTGGCAGGTTTCATGTGTTTCTACTACATGCTGTTTGGCGTGTTTTCCAGCGTGGCCCTAGGCTTCAATTTGCTGCTCCTGGTGGCGATGCTGTCCATGTTGCAGGCCACGCTGACGCTACCGGGCATGGCCGCGATGGCCTTGGTGCTGGGCATGGCCATTGACTCTAACGTGCTGATCAACGAACGGGTGCGCGAAGAGTTGCGAAGCGGGGCATCGGCGCAAGCGGCCATCCATACCGGCTATGACCGGGCGTGGGCCACGATTTTGGACTCCAACATCACCACCCTGATTGCCGGCATTGCCTTGCTGGCTTTTGGGTCGGGGCCGGTGCGCGGCTTTGCCGTGGTGCACGTACTGGGCATTCTGACCAGCATGTTCTCCAGCGTGTTTTTCTCCCGGGGCTTGGTCAACTTGTGGTACGGTCGTCAAAAGAAGCTCAAGAGCGTATCCATTGGGACCATTTGGCGTCCTGAGTCCGACACTCAGATCAAGCCAAATTAAGGGAGATCAGTCATGGAATTTTTCAAAATCAAACGCGACATTCCGTTCATGCGGCATGCGCTTATTCTCAACGCGGTCTCGTTCATCACTTTTGCTGCGGCTGTGTTTTTCCTGTTTTCCCGGGGCTTGCACCTGTCGGTCGAGTTCACGGGTGGCACCCTGATGGAGGTCAGCTATTCCCAGCCCGCAGATCTGAATTCAGTGCGCAGCACGGTGGCCCAGCTGGGTCTGACTGATGTTCAGGTTCAAAACTTTGGTTCAGTCCGGGACGTGCTGATTCGCTTGCCGGTACAAAAAGGCGTGAGTTCAGCCCAGCAAGGTGACCGAGTGATGGCCGCCCTGAAGGTGGCTGATCCGGGCGCCACCATGCGCCGCATCGAGTTTGTCGGCCCCCAGGTCGGTGATGAGTTGGCGGTTGATGGCATCAAGGCCCTGGCCTTTGTCATCGGGGGCATCATGATTTACCTGGCCCTGCGCTTTGAGTGGAAGTTCGCGGTGGCCGCGATCATTGCCAACCTGCACGATGTCGTCATTATTCTGGGGTTTTTCGCCTTTTTCCAGTGGGAGTTTTCGCTGGCCGTGCTGGCCGCCGTGCTGGCCGTTCTGGGCTATTCGGTGAACGAATCGGTGGTGATTTTTGACCGGATTCGCGAGAATTTCCGGCGTTATCGCAAGATGAATTCGCATGAAATCATCGACAGTGCCATCACCTCCACCATCAGCCGCACCATCATCACGCACGGATCAACGCAGTTGATGGTGGTCTCCATGCTGCTGTTTGGCGGGGCGACGCTGCACTACTTTGCGATGGCGCTCACCATTGGTATCTTGTTCGGTATTTATTCCTCGGTCTTTGTGGCGGCTGCCATTGCCATGTGGCTGGGCATCAAACGCGAAGACTTGATCAAGGGTGGCCCCAAGAAGGATGCCGACCCCAATGACCCCAACGCGGGTGCGACTGTCTAAGGGTCAAGCTCACCATGGCCGGCCTTCTTCCTCCCCCCAGTCAACACGCTGACATCGCCCGGCAGGCGCGGGAACGCTTCGTCTCCGAGATGGGCCCCGCCATGCTGGAGCTGGGCAAGTTGGTGCAGGAGCGGCTCACCACCCTGATGAATGAAGCTGCGCCGTCGCGTGAAATGCAGAGTCGCCGCGATGCGTGGACTCTCTATCAGCGCAGCCAGACCGGTTGGGTGGACGGCACACGCAAGGACTGGCTGGCGGCGATCAAGTCACGGCCCAGTCTTGCGCCGGTCAAGGCGCAGTTGAGTGATGACCTGGCGCTGGTGGAGACCGACGTCATGGACAACAAGATCCTGGCCTCGCGCATGGTGCTCGGGATCATGGAGAAGGTGAGTTCCGAGTTCAATGATCTGGCGTTGCGCATGAGGCTTCTGGAGTCGTCTGCTGATCTGGAACCCGGTGACATTCTTCGCCCGGAAAGCCTGGTCACCTTGATGCTGGAGCAATGGGGCAAGGCAGGCATGCCGCGTGACGTCTGGCCCAAGGTCAATGACGCGGCGCAGCAGTTCCTGGCTCAGCGCATTGGGCAGGTGTATGCCGGCTGCAATGCCTTTTTGATCAAGCAAGGCGTGTTGCCCACCATTGAGCTGGCGGATCGGGTCAGGCGCGTCCCTCCATCTGCGCCGCGGACAGGGCCTGCCCGCGCGCCTGCCTCGGTGCAGGCGCCCATGGATCGGGAGTCGCAGACTGGCGCCGCCGGGTCGCCTGGATCGGGGCCGTCAGGACCTCGTTCGGGTGGAGACACTTCTGGGGCGTCACAGAGGGGAGCGATGGCTTCCTCCCGGTCAGGGGCGCCGTACTCCGGTCGCCAGAGCTTTGAGGGACTGTCGGAAGAGACCCGCATGATGACCTCAGGCACGCCCCTGGCGCGCGCACGCTCGCGCGCTCAAGGCGTGCTGGGTCAGCTCAAGCGCCTGCTCATGGGTTCGGGCAGCGCCCAATTTGAGACCACCCATTTTCAGCCGCCCTCGCCCGCGCTGGCTGCGGCCATGGCGGTGCGGTCTCAATCGGTAGCCGGCTATGGCGGTGGCAGTGGTAGTGGCAGCTTTATGGTTGAAGACTACAGCCCGGCCGGTATAGCCCGGGTTGCGGGTGAGCTGCGCCAGCAAACCTCAGAACTCAAAGCCAAAGCAGAAACCAAGAGCGAAAAAGCCACGATCGAGATCGTGGCCCTGATGTTTCAAGCCATCTTGCAGGAAGACCGCATCCCCTCTGGCATCCGGGTGTGGTTTGCCCGCCTGCAAATGCCGGTGCTGCGGGTTGCGTTGGCTGAGCCTGATTTTTTCGGTACCTTGACCCACCCCGCACGCTTGTTGATTGACCGCATGGCTTCGATTCCAGCGGCATCAATGGCAGCGCCCTGGAGACCGAGATCAAGCGGGTGGTTCAAGTGATCGAGCAATACCCCGAAACCGGTAAACGGGTTTATCAACTCGTCTATGAAGAGTTTGAAAAATTCCTCAAGCACTTTTTGACCGGCACGGCGGCCACCCAGAAAGTCGTCGGGGTGGCGCAGCAGATGGAGCAAAAGGAGACGCTCACGATCCAATACACGATCGAGATGCGCAACATGCTCAAAGACATGCCGGTGCGCGACGAAATCCGCGAGTTCCTGTTCAAGGTCTGGGCGGAGGTGCTGGCCGTTGCGGCCGTGCGCAAAGGCCCCCAGCATGCCGAGACGCTGGCGCTCAAAAAATCAGCGACCGATCTGGTCTGGGCTGCCAGCGCCAAGCCCAACCGCAGTGACCGGGCCCGCGTCATTCAGGATTTGCCCCAGCTCCTTCAAAAGCTGCGAGCGGGCATGGGTATGCTCGGCGTGGCACCTTCTGCTCAGGAGGGTTATGTCAAGACGATCAGCGACACCCTCGCCGACGCGTTCTTGTCCAAAACCCAGGCTATTCCCAACGAGCAAATCCAGGCCATGGCATCGCGACTGGCCAATCTGGAAGACTTTCTGAGCGATGAAGGCGTGGACGACTTGCCGCTCGACTCTCAAAGCATCGAGATGATGCTGGGCATTGATGCCTCGCAGATTGATGTGGTCGCCGATGGCGGCTCCAAGCCAACGCCTGCCATGTCGGCGTGGGCCCAGGAGCTGGAGTTGGGCTCCTGGTTCACGCTGGACCACAACGGTCAGGTGGCCCAGGTGCAGTTTCTGTGGCGCAGCGAGCGCAAGCATCTGAATTTGTTTGCAGCCATCAATGGTCGCAGCTATTTGATCCAGGCCGGCCGTTTGGCGGCCTACCTTCAGGCCGGTCTGCTCTTGCCCCAGGAAGAAGAAGCACTCACCGTGCGGGCCACGCGCGACGCGCTCACCAAACTCGCAGCCAACCCGGAGCGCTTGCTGGGGTAGCGCAACAGTCAGTGCGCGATGCGCGTCAGTGTGTTGTCACACAACTCATCAAGCACCAGGGCATCAGGCTCTTCGCCCAGGCTCCAGTACACCATCAGCACAATGGTCTTGAGGTCTTCCAGCGTCAGGACCGGGTCGGCGAAGGCGGCCATGGCGCGGTCCAGCACCATTTCGCGCAGGTAGGCCGGCAACTTGCCTGACCTCTCCAAAAAGTGGATGAACCCAAGGCACTCGGCCCCCAAGTGGTTTTGTTCGGCCACCGAATACAAGCGCATGCTCATGGGGGAGGCCGCCCACAGGCGCGCTTGCGGCAAGTGGGGCTGCGGGTGCAACTCGGTGCCATGCTCGGGCACCGGCGCTTGCATCCCACGGGCCGCCAGATGCAGATCGTCAAGCCAGGCGAGTGCCTCCTGGATCTCTTCTGCCTCGAAACCCACGGCCTGGAGTTTTCGCTCCAGTGTGCCCAATTCAGGGCACTCATCGCCGCGCCAGTAATTCTCGTAAACAAACACAAGTACTTCAAACATGTGAGCAATATAGCGTCAATGCAAGCCAGTGAGGCACCAAGTTGGGCCCCTATTCAGACTGGCGGGCGTTTCCCCGCCAGTTCGGGCTTTAACGTGGCGCCGTGCGCTGAAACAGGCCGCCCGGCAGGCGCGCCACCAAGCCTTCAAGCTCCAGCGTCATCAGCTCCGCCTGCAAACTCGCGGTGTCCAGTGTGCCCCGTGCCTGCAAGGCATCCAGCCCGACCGGATCAAACCCCAAGGCCTCCAGCAACGGCATGTTGACCCCGAAAAAGCCGGGCAATGGCGGCTCGGCATCTGGCGTGGTCGCCTGCGCTGCAGGCGCTCCCAGCGTCATTTCTTCGAGCACATCCTGGGCCGATTCCACCAGTTTGGCCCCCTGCTTGATGAGGGCGTGGCAGCCCCGGGCCTGGGTCGAGTGAATCGAGCCCGGGATCGCAAATACATCTTTGCCTTGTTCTACCGCCAGCCGTGCCGTGATGAGCGAGCCTGATTTCAGGGCCGCCTCAACCACCAGCGTGGCCCGAGCCAGTCCCGCGATCAGGCGGTTGCGTTTGGGGAAATTGGCGGTCAATGGCGGGGTGCCCAAGGGGTACTCGCTGAGGATCAAGCCGTGCTCGGCAATCCGGTGCGCCAGGTTGAGGTGCGCTTTGGGGTAGACCCGGTCCAGTCCGGTCCCCACCACGGCCACGGTGGCCAGGTGGCCTGAACCGGGCAGCACGCTGTCCAGCGCGCCCTCGTGGGCAGCGCCGTCAACACCCAGGGCCAGGCCACTGATCACGGTCAGTCCTGCGTCTCCCAGGGCTTTGGCAAAGTGCCGGGCATTGGCTGCGCCTTGCGCCGTGGGGTTGCGACTGCCCACAATGGCAATGCTGTTGGCCAGGCTGTGCGCCAGGGCGCTTGCTACTGATTTTGTATCTATTGAGTCTTTATTCACGCCGGCTAGAGGGCTATTTGGCATAAAACAACCAGCGCCCAGTAGGTACAGCATCAAGGGCGGGTCGTCCATGGTCAACAGCGAGGCCGGGTAATCGGCATCGCCCAGCACCACAATCTGGCGCCGTGCGCCACCCGCCCCCGAGGCGCCCAACCAGCTCCAGGTGGTCTCCAGCAGTTCTGCCAGTTCGGGCGGCTCGGTGCGCAGGCTGGCGGCAGTCACCGGGCCCACCACCTGCAGCAAAGCGCTTGAGGACTGGCTGAACACCGCCAGCGGCAGACCAAAGGCAGCCAGCAGTTTGCGGGCGGTAGTGTTGCCCACGCCCGGCGTGAGCGTCAGGCGCAGCCAGGCCCCGAGTTCATCGCGCTCCAAGCTCGGCCTTTAGCGCGGGTTGACCAGGCGGTCGCCGACTTTGGCACCGTCCGTGATCTCCAGAATCAGGGCGTAAGACACCCGCTCAAAGGTTCTGAACACCATCACCAGGCCATTGCGCTCGTCGGGCAGCTTCAGCTCGGTTCGCGCGGGATCCGTCTTGTCGACCAGACGGGCTCCATCCTTCTGGATAGCCATCACATGCCCCACTTCCACGCCATCGCGCGTGCCCTGGTTGATCGCCACCACCTGGTTTTGGCCCGCATTGGCCACGGCGTTGCCGTACACAGACACGATGCGAGCCTCCACCACGCCGCCGGGTGCGCGCGGGATGTAGCTCAACAACTGCTGGGGTGGCTCGGGCAGGAGTCGGTCTCCGACCCGGATCTCTTCCTTGGCCGAGACAATATCGATGGTGGCGGGCACCAGATCATCGCGCGTGCGGCCTTCCCGGTCGGTGGAGGCTTGCGTGGTTTCGCCTCGCACCAGCACAGCCTTGCCCACATACTGAGCCTCATAGCCCAGCACCTCGCCACTCACCGGGTCTTTCAGGGGCGTGGCACTGCGAAACACCCGGTAGGCCTTTTGCTTGGCTCCGGGCTCGTCCAGCAGGGCCAGGTCGCCCTCGCCTCGCGCATAGGCCCGGTCACCCCGGGTGAGCAGCACGCGGCCTTCCTGAGTGGCCACAATGCGTGGCGCCCGGCTCAGCCCGTCTTCCTCCACGATCACCGGCTCGGCCAAAAAGGGTTCAATCAAATGGCTCTTGAGGGTGGGCAAGGCACCGCTGGCCAGCGTCTCATAGCGGGTGCGGGGAGACAGGCGCACGGTCTCCATGGGGGCGTTGCCCGCCGCGTTTTGGCGCATCCGCAAGGTGGCGCGGCCATCGGTTTTGTCCAGATACAGGGCTTGGCCCGGGTAAATGAGATGGGGGTTCTTGATGTCATCCAGATTCATGCCCCACAACTCGGGCCAGCGCCAGGCGCTTTTCAGGAACAAACTTGAGATGGCCCACAAGGTGTCGCCCCGCTTGACGGTGTAGGTGTCCGGGGCGTTGGCGGCCAGCTCGCTCACAGGCACGCCCGCCTGCGCAACCTGGCTGGCGGTGGCCTTTTGGGCTGGCGTGACGGGGAAGTTCTGGGACCAGGCGGGAGCGGCTGTGAGTGCGCCAGCCAAAAAGGCCAGGGTTGCCAAGCGCACGGGCTGGGTCGCTCGGGCGCGCAGGGGAATGTGTTTTGTCATGGTGGGCTGCACTGCAATTAATTTTTTGGGCTGGACAAGGGACGAAGCTGAGAAGGGAGCCCGCCGGATCGAGAATCCTGATAAATTACGCGCGATTTTGCGCTCAAGGCCTTGATTGGGCAACGTATTCTGCGGCTCCACCGTGCTGGAGCGGCAAAAAGTAGTGAAAATAACGACATCCCGAAACCTGATGTAACCGAGCTGGAGCGCCTGCGCCGCCGGCAAAATCTGTCCTGAACCCGATTGAAACATGGCGCTACTTCCCATTCTCTGTTTTCCCGACCCCAAACTCCACACAGTGGCCAAGCCCGTGCAGGCCGTGGACGCGCGCATCAAGGCGCTCATTGCAGACATGCTGGAGACCATGTATGAGGCCAAGGGCATCGGGCTGGCCGCTACGCAGGTGGACGTGCATGAGCGCCTGATTGTCATTGACGTGTCCGACGAGCGCGATGAAGCGCTGGTGCTCATCAACCCGCAAACCGTCTGGACCAGCCCCGAGATGCACCTCAATGAAGAAGGCTGCCTGTCGGTGCCCGGTATTTACGACGGGGTCAAGCGCCATGACGCCATCACGGTCAGTGCGCTGGACGGTCATGGCCATGCCCAAACCGTGCAGGCCGACGGCCTGCTGGCCGTGTGCATCCAGCATGAGATGGATCACCTGATGGGCAAGGTCTTTGTTGAATACCTCTCGCCGCTCAAGCGCAACCGCATCAAAACCAAGATGATCAAGGCCCAGCGCGAGGACCAGCGGTGAGATTGATTTTTGCGGGCACCCCTGAATTTGCCCGCATCGCCCTGGCGCAACTGCACGCAGCCGGCCATGAGATTGTGCTGGTGCTGACCCAGCCCGACCGCCCGGCCGGGCGCGGCATGAAGCTGCACCCCTCGCCGGTCAAACAATTTGCGCTGGACCACCACCTACCCATCGCGCAGCCCCGCAGCCTGCGGCTCGACGGTAAATACCCGCAAGACGCCGCCAGTGCGCGCGCGCTGCTGGACGCCGCCCAGGCGGACGCCATGGTGGTGGCCGCTTACGGGCTGATCCTGCCGCAGTGGGTGCTGGATGTGCCCGCCCTGGGCTGCTTCAATATTCATGCCTCGCTCCTACCCCGCTGGCGCGGTGCCGCGCCGATCCACCGCGCCATTGAGGCCGGTGACCTTGTGACCGGCGTGACCATCATGCAAATGGACGCGGGGCTGGACACGGGCGACATGCTGCTGATTGAACAACAAGCCATCTCCCAGGACGACACCACGGCCACCCTGCACGACAAACTCGCTGCCCTGGGAGCTGAGCTCATCGTGCGGGCTTTGGCAGAGGCCGCCCGCGGTGATTTGAAGCCGGTGCGCCAGCCGCAGATGGGCGTCACCTACGCCCACAAGATCGAAAAACACGAGGCCGAGATCGACTGGGCGCTGCCGGCCGACCTGATCGTGCGCCGGATTCGCGCCTTCAACCCGTTCCCCGGGGCCAGCACCCAACTCGGGGGCGAGACCCTCAAGATCTGGGCGGCGAGCGTGGGCGATGGCGTACCACCTCCTCAGGCTGATTTTGGATCAATTATGGCTCTAGCCGGCGATTCCATTGCGGTAGCAGCTATGAATTCAGTAGTGCTCATCACCGAGCTGCAGCGCCCTGGGGCTAAGCGCCTGAAGGTGGCGGACTTCTCGCGTGGCTTTGATCTGCGTGCGGGCATGGTCTTCGAGAAACGCGCCGTCTAGTGTTTTTCCTGCGCGAAAACTACCGGCACCCCGAGTTTCGGCAAGGCGCCCTGGAGGCGATGGCCGCAGCCCCCGGCATTGCCGCCTGGGGTCTGATGACCGGGGTGGCCATGGTGAAGTCCGGCATGAGTGTCTTTGAGGCCTTGCTGATGGGGGTGATCGTGTTTGCCGGCAGCTCGCAGCTGGCCGCCATTCCGCTCTTGACCGTGGGGGCGCCGATGTGGGTGATTTTGGCCACTGCGGTGTGCGTGAATCTGCGCTTTGTGGTGTTCAGCGCCCACATGCGCCCTTATGTCATGCACTTGCCCCTGTGGCAACGGCTGGTCACCGGTTACCTGCTGGCCGACTTGAGCTATGTGCTGTTTACCAAACGTTACCCCCATCACGGCGGGGACGCCGACCTCCAGCGTGCCCAGCAGGCCTACCTGGCGGGCAACTGCGGCGTCAACTGGCTCGCCTGGGTGGGCTGCAGTGTGGTGGGCGTGGTGCTGGCCAATTTCATTCCCACGCACTGGGGTCTGGGTTTTGCCGGCATTTTG